>Ga0068860_100000759_pt1 | contig 36404 bp, 31 predicted proteins | sample KBSSwiS32_FD_66597 | JGI IMG/M metagenome (GOLD analysis project Ga0068860, IMG submission 66597) | Switchgrass rhizosphere microbial communities from Kellogg Biological Station, Michigan, USA - KBS Switchgrass S3-2 | ecosystem: Host-associated > Plants > Roots > Rhizosphere > Soil ... | reverse complement strand
CCAATCCTGAATAATTCATTTTGAAAAACCTGCGGACTTTGAAACCACCCAACATTTAAAGCAGTTTTTAATGTACTGCTTTTCCCAAGAGGAGTATAATGAGTTCCTGAAGCAGTAACTCTTAAACGGTAGGATTTTAATTTTACAGAATCATACAGGGAATTAAAATCAAATGCAGGTTCCGCGGGATCTTTCAGGTTGACAATGTCATTATTTTTTGTAATTTTTTTAATCCCGGCTGATACTGTTATTTCCAGCTCATTCCCTTTCCTGGGATTAAGCCTGTAGTTGGTATTAATAAAATTATAATTAAGCCCAAAATTACCAGAACCTACGTCGATATTGGATGGCAGGATCCTTGTAAGTAATACCCGGTTCGTATCTACTCCTCCTGAGAGCAAATAACTCCTTTCATTCTGATAAAAAATTTTGCCTGATTGGTTGGCCGATAAAATATATTGAAGCCCAATAACAGCATTAAGCTGAAGGTAGGAAGAGTCTCTTTTTAATAAATCAAAAGCAAAATCAATCCCGAATAAAGAATTGAAAATATAGGGATGCTTATATCCCAGATTCAACCGGGGTGATTGTGGTTGAAGCTGTTGCCAGTTAACTAAAATATTTTCACCTGAACCTAACGCATTTTTAAGATCAAGATGAACGTCACCGGTAACGTGGGTTTTAGCCGTTGTGCTATTTCCCGGTAAAAAACCTACCAGCACGTTAATCTCGCTACTCCGCTTTGGTTGCAGGTATAAATTCAGAACAGAGCCACTGCCCAGCATCGTGACATCCCACACCTGTTGTTCCTGGAGATAAGGCAGTTGCTGCAACCTATGGGTTATATCTTTCAGTTTCTGATTATTGTAAATGCTGCCACTAGGAATGCCAAGATAATGCTGCAGAAATAAGTTTTTAATTTTTGCTTTTCCAAAAACCCTGATGCTGTCAATGTGATAAAATGGTCCCGTTTTAACTACCAGGTCTCCGTTAATCTTATCCCCGGATATAGCAATATTTTCTAATGAAACTTCAGCAAAAGGATATCCATTATTTTCATAATAATCTAATATTTTTTCTTCCTGTTGCTGTAAACGGGCGAAATCAATTTTCTTATTTTTGAACTGCCTGGCATTCCATCCCGTGGCATCCAGTAACTTATTATCAATGCTATCCGTATTTATCTGAACCCATTTGTATTGTTCTCCAAAATACAAATTTATGTTTGCGGAAGTTGAATCATACGACGCCGAATCTACGGAAGCAGCAGGGAATCCTTTAGCTAAAAGAGTTTTTGGTAATAAACTTACATACACAATGGCAGATTCTTTCCCGTCAAACGAAGTCGTAAGTTCAAGTTGCGGTAATTTATACAAAGTATCTTTGCCTGCCAGGATATAATTAAGCGTATATTTTTTTTGGCAGTAGCTATTTGAAATAAAAAGAAACATGGATATCGGAACAGTAAATACCAGCCCGCTGAAATATTTTATTATTGCTGATTTCATGATAATCATTCAAATCTAAAATGAAATATTGAAAACTGTGGTGTAATGACAAGGCGCGTAATGTTTCCACTTGCTTTTAAGGCACCACAGATTAAACGGATTGGTGCAGGTTTAATTATTTTTTTTCGTGGAAATCCATGTAATCCGGGGCAAAAAACATATTTATAATGCTGATATATTACAAAAAGCGGCTTTTAAAACAAATATAAATTCCTTGGCAGGCATCTATATCCATATTCCATTTTGCAGGCAGGCTTGTTATTATTGCAATTTTCATTTCTCCACGTCACAGGACTTGAAAGACGAGATGATCGCTGCATTACTGAAAGAAATCGACCTTACGGTGTTACCTCCCTACACAACTGGCAGTGAAAATGAAATTATTGAAACCATCTACTTCGGGGGAGGAACTCCAAGCCTGCTAAACGATGCCGGGATAAAAAGTATATTGACCTCCATAAAAAATAATTATTTCACAAGTGAAGATGTAGAAATTACTATTGAGGCCAATCCGGATGATGTCACTGCAGAAAAATTAATTGCATGGAAAGATGCCGGGATCAACCGGCTGAGCATCGGTATTCAATCCTTTAAGGAACAGGACCTGGCGTGGATGAACAGGGCGCACAACAGAACGCAGGCAATAGAATGCTTACTACTGGCAAAAGAAGCTGGGTTCAATAATTTTTCTGCAGATCTTATTTATGGAACTCCAGGCCTTACAGATGAAGAATGGAAATTGAATGTTGATCAGCTTATAAATCTTGATGCGCCACATATTGCGTGTTATGCACTAACGGTTGAACCAAACACTGCTTTGCAAAAAATGATATCCCTAAAAAAGAAAGCCGACATTAATCCCGATCAGCAGGCACGACAATTTTTGCTTCTTATGAAATGGATGAGAGCCGCAGGATATGAGCATTATGAAATTTCAAATTTTGCAAAACCTGGTTCCAGGAGCAGGCATAACAGTAGTTATTGGCAGGGTAAAAAATATATCGGCATTGGCCCTTCAGCACATTCGTACGATGGCAGAGTAAGAAAATGGAATGTGGCTAATAATGCATTGTACATAGGGTCAATAAAAAAAGATATAATCCCCTTTGAAGAGGAAAAACTTACAGATGTTCAAAGATTGAATGAATACATTATGACTTCGCTCCGTACAATAGAAGGGCTGGACCTGGAAATCGTGGAAAAAAATTTTTCACCGGGGAAAAAAGCCACCATAAAGAATGCCGTCCGGAGTTATTATGAAAAAAAACTAGTGCTGATTGACAATGAAAAACTGGTGCTCACCGATGAAGGAAAATTATTCGCCGATGGAATCGCTGCACACTTATTCAGCTTTCCTGAAACTTTACACTAGCGTTTGCTCAATATCGAGGAAACCTTCCCGGGGAGAAAGATGCTCCCATAAAATTTTATAAATGGCTTCGGCAATGGGCATTTCTGCATGAATGCCTTTATTAAGGATACTAATACATTTGCTGGCAATATAACCTTCTGCCACCATGCTCATCTCCAGCTGGGCGGCCTGTACTGAATATCCTTTGCCAATCATATTGCCAAAAGTACGGTTACGGCTGTACAGCGAATAGCAGGTAACGAGCAAGTCTCCCAAATACACCGAAGCTGCATAATTGGTCGTATGCCTTTCACTGCGTTTACCCGGCATTGTGTGGTCAATGCTGCCCACCTCAACATTTTGTATTCCGGTCTTAATAAGAAATCCTGCCATCTCATCGGCGCTGTTGGCAATGAGAACACTCAGGAAATTATCGCCATATTCCAGGCCATGTGCAATCCCTGCTCCCAATGCATAAATATTTTTTAAAATTGCTGCGAACTGTACTCCATAGATATCGGTATTGTACAGTGTATTAAGGTAAAAAGTTTTGAAATGAGCTGCAATTGTCCGCGTTGCTTCTTCATCAATCCCCGAAAAAGTGAGATAAGATAATTTTTCAGCAGCCACTTCTTCCGCATGGCACGGCCCCAGAACTGTAAAGTAATTTTTTAATGCTAGAGAAAATTCGGCTTCCAGGTAATCATTCAGTAATAAATTCTGCTCCGGCAATATCCCTTTTATAGCAGAAACAATATTTTTATTGTGGAAAATATTTTTTGGCAATCCGCCAAGCACATCTGCTGCAAAAGCCGACGGAACTACAATAATTATGCAATCAGAATTATTGATAACTTCTGCCACGTTAGTCGTAAGATGCAGCAAGCTAGTATCAAAATAAGCAGAGCTGAGATACTGGGGATTGTGGTGCCGCTTTTTAAAATGTTCAATGATCGCTTCGCTTCTTATCCACCAGTTGATCGAATTATTATTGTCGGTTAGAATTTTCGCCAGTGCAGTCCCCCAGCTACCGCTTCCAATGATTCCGAATTTCATAATAATCCTAATTTTTCAACCGCAATTTGCGCAGCGACCTGGCTCGCATCTTTCTTATTATATGCCTTTGCTTCAGCAATTATTACCCCATCGATTTTTGCCCCTATTGTAAATAGCCTTCTCCCGTTTTCTAACCTCTCATCCAAAGTTTCAAATTCAAGATTTTTACCGTTCTTATTCGCCCATCCGTACAATTTATTTTTTTGATTGATATCAAGATTTTCAAGATCCTGCATAAAAAAATGCGGACTGATAATATGCTGGTTTACCCATTTTTGTGTTCTTCTATATCCTTTGTCGAGGTATACGGCGCCTACTACTGCTTCCAACGTATTTCCGAATATCTGGGAAATTTTTAAAGAGTTATCGAAACGGTTGTAAAACGTAATTTTTTTCAAACCTATTTTTAACGCAATCTCATTCAACTGGTTCCTGTTAACCATTTTACTTCTCATCTCAGTTAAAAAGCCTTCGTCTTTATAAGGGTAGCGCATAAAAAGATAGTGAGCAACAAGCGAGCTGAGGACTGCATCGCCTAAAAACTCCAGCCTTTCATTATTTTCATCGGCGCCCTCTCTTATAGAACGATGGCTGAGGGCTGTTTTATATAGATTTAATTTTACCGGAGCCAGCCCAAGCACATTGCGGAGTTGTCTTCTCAAATCCCTGTCCGACTTTGAAGAAAAAATATTTCTGAAAAAAAGCACAGATGATATTTAGATGAATGATGCCCCAATTTACTGAAAATAAATTTCTAAGAGCCGATGCCTGGCAACAGAGGCATTTTAAAACTACCCGGTAAATTCTTATCCGATAATTTTTAAAATTATAATCATAGCAATTATAAGTGTGAGCCAAAAAACAAAAGACCATAAAATTAAGGTACCCTCTGCGGCTGACACCCTTTTTACAAGCCTCTTATCCAGTTTTGCAGCATCTTCCTTCGTGGCAAAAACATTTTTCATCTCATCGCGCCAGAGAGCGATTTCGTTCATAGACCCATCCACTTTTTCAGAAACTCTTGTATCAATTTCAGCACGGATATACTCCATTATTTCATCAGCTTCTTTTTCGCCAAGGCGGCGTATCAAAAAGTTTTGAATTTCAGTAGTGGAAATGTTTGCAGGAGTTTCCATAAATAAAAATTTTTAACCGGCTAAATTATGGCTTGTATTTTTTTATTATTATGGAAGCATTATGACCGCCAAATCCAAAGGTATTACTCAGTGCGGCATTCACTTCTTTTTCCTGCGCCTCGTTGAAGGTGAAATTAAGTTTAGGGTCCAATTCGGGATCATCAGTAAAATGATTGATGGTAGGCGGTACGATGTTTTTTGACACAGCCAGTATGCAGGCCAGGGCTTCCATTACACCTGCTGCGCCCAGGCAATGCCCGGTCATTGACTTGGTAGAACTGATATTTAACCTGTAAGCTTTATCGCCGAAAACACTTAAGATGGCTTTTGTTTCAGCAATATCTCCCAAGGGAGTTGACGTACCATGTACGTTGATATAATCTATGTCTTCAGGCTTCATGCCCGCATCTTTTAGAGCAACGTGCATTACGTTTTTTGCACCCAGACCCTCAGGGTGCGGCGCTGTTATATGATAGGCATCTGCAGTTGCACCGCCACCGCCAATTTCGCAATAAATTTTTGCGCCTCGTGCGACAGCATGGTCCAGTTCTTCAAGAACCAGCACCCCGGCGCCTTCCCCCATAACGAAACCATCGCGGTTTTTATCAAACGGGCGGGATGCAGTTTTGGGATCATCGTTTCTTTCGCTTAAAGCTTTCATTGCGTTAAAGCCACCAACACCTGCTTCGCAAATAACTGCTTCACTTCCTCCCGAAAGTATAATATCAGCCTTACCTAAGCGAATATTATCATAAGCGTCAATAATGGCATTTGTGCTACTCGCGCAGGCACTAACTACTGCAAAATTTGGTCCGCGGAAGCCATATCGCATGGAAATTTGCCCCGCTCCAATATCCAATATCATTTTAGGAATAAAAAACGGATTGAAACGGGGAGTGCCATCGCCTCTTGCAAATTCCATTACGTCATCCTGGAAGGTTGTAATACCTCCAATGCCGCTGGCAAATATAACGCCTACCCTGTCCTGGTCAACATTGTCTTTACTTATCCCGGCGTCTTTCACGGCTTCATCACTTGCGATCAGTGCGAATTGCGTGAACCTGTCAAGTTTGCGGGCTTCTTTTCTTTCAAGATAATTGGTGGGTTCAAAGTCTTTAACCTCGCATGCAAACCTGGTCTTAAATTTTGTAACATCAAATTGCTGTATAATATCAGCACCGGAAACACCTTTAATTAAGCCATCCCAGTATTCCGGAACGGATTTACCTAAAGGCGTTATGGCTCCCAATCCTGTTACAACAACTCTTTTTAATTCCATAAGCTTGCCTGCAATGTTAAATAAGATTATTACTTAGCATGCTCTTCGAGGTATGCTACAGCCTGGCCAACCGTAGTAATGGTTTCGGCCTGCTCGTCAGGAATAGAAATATTAAATTCTTTTTCAAATTCCATGATCAATTCAACGGTGTCTAAACTGTCGGCACCTAAATCGTTGGTAAAAGAAGCCTCGGGTGTTACTTCAGCTTCATCAACTCCTAATTTGTCAACAATGATTTTTTTAACTCTTGTTGCAATGTCTTGCATGATTGTAAAATTTAGTTAATACGGCTACAAAAATATACTTTTTGTGATAAAAAAAAATAATAACTAATCATAGTGGTTTCCAGTTAAAAATTGAGGTTTTTACGTCTTGCTTTAAAATAAATTTATTTGCCCGGTAAGAGGTTCCGGGAAATTTTAATATGCAGCCGATAATTGTTTCCAGCAAAGTTTTGGTTATAAAAAAAATACATAGTCTTTCACAATAATTTCTACCTTTCTTACTTAACTGTAGCCGTTAATTTTTTTTTACGCCGGACTGATAATTCGCAAGAAATAATATTTGTATATTTATTATACTTTAAACACCCGGTTCGCTGCAGTTATGCCAATTAAACTAATAGATCACGGTACAAAAGAATACCAGCAAATGATAGATTTGCGCTATGAAATTTTACGCAAACCTTTACATCTTTCTTTTGATCCGGAAGAGCTTAATAAAGAGAAAGATGATATCCTGATAGGAGCTTTTGAAGAAGAAAAGATGTTGGGATGTTGTCTTCTTACAGAAGTTGAGAAAAATTCTGTAAGACTCCGGCAAATGGCTGTGCAAAATAATTTGCAGGGCAAAGGTATCGGCGCTACCATGATGAATTTTGCCGAACATGTTGCAAGGGATGCAGGTTATAAAAAACTCATTATGCATGCCCGTAAATCTGCAATTGGTTTCTATGAAAAATTCGGTTATAAAGTTTCGGGCGAGGAGTTTATCGAATTATCCATTCCTCATTACATTATGGAAAAAAAGCTCACCCACCTATGAACAATAGGCAATAGGCCATTGAACAACAGGCAATGCGCAAAACAGGCAGTTAACCAATTAATTAACCCCGGTATTAATTTTCTCCCTTAGAATTCTTCTTGCTTCACTTATCTGACCCGGTTCAAATGCTTCCTTCGGAATGATAAAAAAAGAACGGCTGTCGAAATACAAATGAAAGAAATACGGGCTTTCAATCATAGTGCTGAAGGCTTTCCATGGCCAGCTCCTGCTTCCCCTTTCATTCTCAATAAACATATGCTGGTCTTCAAAGCTTACTTTAAGCCGATCTTTGAAGGTGGCAGATTTACGATAGATAATACCCGGAAGCACATACCAGAAAGATACCATTAAAGTAAACCACAGGAAGGAACTTCCCATAAATGCATATGCAGAAACCTTTCTGAAAAAGTAAAATCCTGCTGCAACTATTGCAAATACGTTTACCAGTATCATCATAATTTTTATTTCCCTACGCGTAATAAAATGATAGCGCAATGCCTGCAAAACCCTTGGTTTGCTATAAGTAAAGTAAGATGATGTCATACAAAAACAAGATTTGGGTGGGTCATTTTAATTGTTGAATTGCCAGAATACTATATAACTATATTAGCATCATAAGCCATATAAAATTTATCCATTTAACAATTTATCCATTTAATTTTATCTGTCAATAGAAAATTTACAAAAGAATATATCAATGAGGTCTACCAACGTTCTTACCATTATATTTCTGTACATAGTAACTGCTGCCAGTGCCTTTAGCCAAACGAAAGCAGCTTCTGCTGAATTAATCATGAAGGATGCCCTGGCCAAAGCAGCAAACACACAAAAAAATGTGTTCATCATTTTCCATGCATCGTGGTGTGGCTGGTGCCATAAAATGGATAATTCGATGAATGATGAAAAACTGAAATTCTTTTTTGATAACAGTTATGTCGTGATTCATTTAACCGTAGATGAAACCAGGGACAAAAAAGTACTTGAAAACCCGGGAGCAGCTGAGCTTCGTAAAAAATATAACGGTGAGCAACAGGGTCTTCCCTATTGGTTTATATTGGATGCGAAAGGGAATTTTCTTGCAGATTCACGGTTTAAACCTGGTACTATGGCAAATGCGACGAACGTCGGTTGCCCTGCAAGTAATGAAGAAGTAAATTATTTTGTGGGAGTGTTAAAAAAAACTTCCTCGCTTAATGAAAAGCAGCTAGCCCTCATACAGCAACGATTTTTGAAAAACAAAGAATAAAAAATTACCTTCCTGGTTGCTTCTTAACTGACCACTGACCACAGCTTCTATTGATCCTGGTCTAAAATTTTAACTTCTGTTCTCCTGTTTTTCTGGCGCCCCTCTTCTGTCGTATTCTCCTCAATCGGTTCTTCGGCGCCATATCCCTTTGCTACAAGCCTGTCATTGCCTATCCCCTTTGAAATAAGGTATTCTACAATAGACTTTGCCCTTTCCAAAGAAAGTATAAGATTTTTTGCATCGCTTCCCACATTATCTGTATGTCCCCCGATCTCTATCCTCTCATTTGGCTTCCTTTTTAAATAGTCTGATAAATCATCCAGCGCCGGGTAAGAGGAAGGCCTGAGCAATGATTTACCAAAGTCAAACTCAACATTCTCCAACACAAAGGTTTTTGGAGGGTCGAATTCAAGATTTACCGTAAAGGGGTTTTTGTAATAGGAATTAGGTCCCAGTGCAGGGATATCCAATACGTTCTGGCTCACCGTATCTTTAAAGCCCATAATAAAAATATCGTATTTATCACCATTAGGCAGCCGGGTAGCAAATTTACCGCCCTCATCGCTTATTACCTGGTATTCATTGTTATTTTTCTGGCTTCTGAAAATGATCAGTTCATTGTTCTTGGGCTGCTTTGACCTCATATCTACTATACTGCCATCAACTTTGGCATCTTTTGGAAGGTTCAATGCAGGGGCAGTTTGTGCGTTAGTTGCCAATAATATATTACAAGCGAGGGAAAGCAAAAAGAAATGTTTCATAAGAATTAATTTGCAAACAGGCATAAAGCTAAAATTGCTGAATGGGCTGATTGTATAAACTTAAGGAAAGTTGTACGAAAAAACACATTATTCAACAACGAAAAATTGGATGATTTATTTTAAATGAGGGGTTATGAATAAAATAAATTTCATTTTATATTATTTGCAAATCGGTGATTAACTGTTGATTACCATCTAAAAACGAAAAAGCCATCCCCTGCGAAGAATGGCCTTTTATTATCCACATCATAAAATTTTAACTGCACCCCATGCTATTGCCACAATTCAAACATTTGTAACATGTTCCGCTACGAATAGTAATGTGCCCGCAGGTATTACAGGCCGGAGCATCGCTTTGCATATTTTTTGCCGCAGCATTTACTGCATCATACCCATTACTTATCTTTTTTGCATGTTCGGTCCTGTGTGCTTTTTGCGGTTGTGGGTTGGAGTTGGCTGAGCCAATCACTCTCACATCACTCAATTCGGGAACCCTGTTACCAATAGTGGGTGTATTCTCATCCCATGGCTTATCACCCATGTTCTCCACTTCGGGCTTATCAAGTACGTGAACCAGGTCGTTTCTGCCCAGGTATTCATATGCAAGCGACCGGAACATAAAATCAATAATTGAAGTGGTTGTTTTAATATTCGGATGGTCAACCATGCCGGACGGCTCAAACCTGGTGAAAACAAATTTCTCTACAAACTCTTCGAGTGGTACACCATATTGCAAACCGATCGAAATGGCAATTGCAAAACAGTTAAGCATGCTGCGCATTGTTGCTCCTTCTTTTGCCATATCAATGAAAATTTCTCCTAATGTTCCATCGTTATATTCACCGGTTCTCAGGAATAGTGCCTGCCCGTTTATTTTTGCTTTTTGGGTAAAGCCCCTGCGCTTGGCTGGCAAAGCCCTGCGCTCAACGATCATGGCAAGCTGGCGTTTCAATGCCGTATCTGCACTGCTCTGCACGCGCTTGTTCATCTCTTCCAACAAATCCTCTACCGTAAGCTTACTCATATCCACCAGGTTCACTTGCTGATCCCGTTTGCCCTCCTGTTCCATTGTCAAAGGTTCTTCGTCATTCGTCTTCTTTTTCTTATCACTTTTATTACTCAGCGGCTGCGATAATTTGGAACCATCACGGTAAAGCGCACACGCTTTTAATCCAAGCTGCCAGCTTAACTTATATGCTTCGGCAATTTCTTCAAGAGTGCCTTCATTGGGCAGGTTGATTGTTTTTGAAATGGCACCACTGATAAATGGTTGTGTGGCAGCCATCATACGAATATGCCCACTATGATGGATGTATCTTTTACCTATGTGCCCGCATTTATTGGCACAATCAAATACAGATAAATGTTCCTCCTTCAAATAAGGAGCACCTTCAACAGTCATGGTACCGCAGATATAAATGTTTGCTTCTTCAATTTGCTCATCGGTATATCCCAGTGATTCGAGAAGGCTCCATTCAAAATTATTATAATCCTTCGGTTGAAAGCCCAAACGCTTCAGGCATTCCTCTCCTAATGTATATACATTGAAAACAAAGCCGATTTCAAATGCAGCAGACATTGCAGCTTCCAGTTTTTGAATCTCAATTCCGGTAAATCCTTTTTCCAGGAGCGAGTGAGGATTTATATGTGGCGCGCCATTTAATGAAGCATGTCCCTTTGCATAATTTACAATTTCTTCAATTTCTTTTTCTGAATATTTTAAATTGCGCATTGCCTGGGGCACACTTTGGTTAATAATTTTAAAATAACCACCACCGCTCAGCTTTTTAAATTTAACCAATGCGAAATCCGGCTCAACACCTGTTGTATCACAATCCATTACAAGGCCAATAGTTCCCGTAGGAGCGATTACTGTTGTTTGTGCATTTCTGTAACCATATTTTTCTCCCATTATTACTGCATCATCCCATGCTTTTGTTGCAGCCTTCAATAAATAATCCGGGCAATATTTTGCATTAATTCCATGCGGCTTTATCTCAAGTCCTTCATACGCATCCATGGCGTCATACGCAGCAGCACGATGGTTATGCATTACGCGAAGCATATGGCGTTTATTTTCTTCATACCTTGTAAATGCACCTAAATGCGCAGCAAGTTCTGCTGATGTTTTGTAAGCAATGCCTGTCATGATTGCAGTAATGGCGCCCGCAATAGCACGGGCTTTTTCACTATCATATGCAATCCCACTCACCATAAGCATGCTACCGAGGTTAGCAAAGCCAAGGCCCAATGTCCTGTAATCATAACTAAGTTGTGCAACTTCTTTACTGGGGAACTGTGCCATCAGCACAGAAATTTCAAGCACGGTTGTCCAAAGGCGCACTGTATATTCAAAACCCGACACATCAAAAGAGTTATCTGTTTCATTAAAAAATCTGCGAAGATTTACTGAGGCAAGATTGCAGGCAGTATTGTCCAAAAACATATATTCACTGCAAGGGTTACTCGCTCTTATCGGGCCGCCTTCGGGGCAGGTATGCCATTCATTGATCGTAGTATTGTATTGTGTTCCCGGATCCGCACAGCGCCATGCCGCATAATTAATATCATCCCACAGTTTCTTTGCTTTTATTTTTTTCATGGTACGGCCATCGCTTCTTGCTTTCAATTCCCAATCACCATCTGCTTCCAGGGCATGAAAAAATTCATTGGATATGCGTACAGAATTATTACTGTTCTGGCCGCTGATTGTTTTGTAAGCTTCTCCTTCATAATCGCTTGGGTACCCGGCATCAATTAATGCAGCTACCTTATTTTCTTCTCCTACTTTCCAGTTGACAAAGGCTTCGATTTCAGGGTGATCCAAATCGAGACAAACCATCTTTGCAGCCCGCCTTGTTGTGCCCCCGCTTTTAATTGCTCCAGCAGCCCGGTCTCCTATTTTAAGAAAACTCATTAAACCGCTTGACGTTCCACCACCACTCAACTTCTCGCCCTCACCACGTATACTGCTGAAATTGGTTCCAACACCACTTCCATATTTAAAAATTCTTGCTTCACGAACCCATAAGTCCATAATGCCCCCTTCGTTTACCAGGTCGTCTTCCACGCTTAATATAAAACATGCATGTGGCTGCGGACGCTCATAAGCTGATGTTGATTTTTTCAACAGCCCATCATTTGCATCAACATAATAATGTCCCTGTGGCTTTCCTGTTATACCATACACTTCATTAAGACCGGTATTGAACCATTGGGGTGAATTGGGCACACAGGATTGATTCAATATACCATATATAAGTTCTTCATAAAAAACCTGTGCGTCTTCCTTCGATGCAAAATAATTATTGCGCTCTCCCCATACACGCCAGCAATGAGCCATGCGGTGTGCTACCTGTTTAACAGAAGTTTCTCTGCCCGTTTTTCCATCGGGTAGAGGAACCCCTGCTTTTCGAAAATATTTTTGCGCTAAGATATCCGTAGCAATCTGGCTCCATTGTTTTGGCACTTCTACATTATCCATTTGAAACACGATTTCACCCGTTGTATTTTTTATTACTGAAGTACGGTAATCATATTCAAACATATCAAAGGGAGAGATACCTTCCCTGGTGAAGTGACGGGCGAAAATGATGCCTGCAGGAGACAGATTGTTACTTGACATTTGGCTAATATTATTTTAGGTTAATAATTACTTTTGAGCAATGCGGGATAGCGAAAATATTTTTTCTCCTTCATAAAACATATTATAAATTCTGCACAGTCTGTGGAAAAGAAGTTGTATAATTTCGTAAGTCATACGCACAGTACGTTTAATAATTTTTTGCACATTTTTGGTCAAATCATTTTTGGAAAGTTTGTTTTTTTTTGTTAACTAAGAAACGCGTATTTATACGATGAGAACAGTAATCCAAAGAGTTTCACAGGCATCCGTCGCTGTAGGTCCTGTTACAACAGGAGCTATTAAAAAAGGTCTTCTTGTATTGGTCGGAATAGAAGATGCTGACAATGATGAAGATATAAAATGGCTAAGCAGTAAAATAGTGAACCTGCGCATTTTTGATGATGAAAATCAGGTGCCTAACATATCTGTAAAAGATATTGATGGAGATATATTGGTAGTAAGCCAATTCACTTTGCATGCTTCAGCCAAAAAAGGAAATCGTCCGTCTTACCTGAAGGCAAGCAAAGCAGAAATAGCCATACCCCTTTATGAAAAATTTGTTATAAAGTTATCAGAAGATCTTGGTAAGACAATTCAGACGGGTGAGTTTGGAGCAGATATGAAAGTGCAGTTGGTAAATGATGGGCCCGTAACGATCTGGATTGACACGAAGGAAAAAGAGTAACACGAATTTTAAGCACCAATTACACGAATTCTTCTTATGTTTATTTAATGGCTGAAATAATTTTAAAAGAAGAATCCTTTGAACTGATTGGTATTTGCATGGAAGTACATTCAGAACTGGGAATGGGATTCAGGGAAATTGTGTACAAAGATGCTTTGGGTAAACAATTAACTATTTGAAAGCATCCGGATTGAAATTAGGCATTATCGCCAATTTTGGTGAAAACTCATTTGTTTCAAAAAGAGTAGTGTTTTGAACTTAATTCGTGTAATTCGTGCCCCAAATTCGTGTTTTAAAATTACTGTAATTAGTTAAAATTAGTGTAATCAAAATGACCATTAAAGAAGCTCAAACCCAAGTCGATACCTGGATAAAAACTGTAGGGGTAAAATATTTTAGCGAGCTCACCAACCTTGGAATTTTAATGGAAGAAGTTGGAGAGCTTTCCAGGCTGATCGTAAGAATTTATGGTGAGCAATCTTTTAAGGAAACGGATAAAAATAAAAAGCTGAGCGATGAAATGGCTGACATCCTGTGGGTATTAATTTGCCTTGCCAACCAAACCGGTGTTGACCTTACAGATGCATTAGAAAAAAATTTCGAAAAGAAAAGCTTAAGAGATGGGGATAGGCATAAAGGAAATGAGAAGTTGAAATAAATAAATTCTACACTTGCCACATTCCTTATTTTTAGACAATAGAGATAAACCTATTATGACGCTTATCCGTTTTTAGTGTTTCTCTTTTCGTTTCTATCACATAGAAACAGTAGAATTATGGGCCCACATAGAAAATGCATTCCATGTAAAATTCATTACATCTTAAAAATAAACAGGTAACACATCGTTAGCGAAATGCCAGCAGGTTTACACAAATTTATCTATGTGTTCCTCCTACGTGCCTCCGATGCTCCTAGTGTGGTAAAAGAGGTATTCGATAGTTGCCATTTCAGATGCAATAAAAATGACTTTATATAATTCACTTAAATGATGGTAGTAGTTATCTTTGCCGCCTATGGCAAACGATTCAAATAATTTTAGCGAAATAATTGCACATTGCAAAGAGTATGGCTACATTTTTCCTTCCAGTGAAATTTATGATGGCTTAAGCGCCGTATATGATTATGGACAAAATGGTGCACAATTGAAAAAAAATATCCGTGATTACTGGTGGAAAAGCATGACCCAGCTTCATGAAAATATAGTCGGTATAGATGCTGCCATATTTATGCATCCGCTTACATGGAAAGCAAGCGGCCATATAGATAATTTTAGTGACCCAATGATTGATAATAAAGACAGTAATAAGCGATACCGGGTTGATCATTTGATAGAATCCCAGGCAGAAAAACTTGCATTTGAGGGAAAAAAGGAAGAAGAATACGCTTTATTAAAAAAAATGGATGAGTTACTGTCAAAAGATGATTTTGAAGGTTTAAAAAATTTAATTGAAGGAAGTAAAATTGCCTGTTCAGTTAGCGGGACCTGTAACTGGAGCGAGATTCGTCAATTCAACCTGATGTTCTCAACAGAGTTTGGCTCTACTGTCAGTGCGAGTGAAGAAGAAAATAAAGTGTACCTGCGACCGGAAACTGCTCAGGGCATTTTTGTTAACTTTCTGAATGTACAAAAAACAGGAAGAATGAAAATTCCTTTTGGCATTGCGCAAACAGGCAAAGCCTTCCGCAATGAAATTGTGGCACGCCAGTTTATTTTCAGGATGCGCGAATTTGAACAGATGGAAATGCAGTTCTTTGTGAAGCCCGGAACAGAAATGGAATGGTACAGCTACTGGAAAACAGAAAGGATGAAATGGCATGAAAGCCTGGGTATTCCTGCACAAAAACTCAGGTTTCATGATCATGTAAAGCTTGCACATTATGCCAATGCAGCGGTTGATATCGAGTTTGAATTTCCTTTTGGATTTAAAGAACTGGAAGGTATCCATTCCAGAACAGATTTTGACCTTAAACAACACCAGGAGCTAAGCAAAAAGAAATTACAATATTTTGATAACGACCTCAAAGAAGACGGGAAACCTGTTGGAAACTACATTCCTTATGTGGTGGAAACTTCAGTTGGATTAGATCGTCTATTCCTAACCGTTATAAGTACCGCCTATAAGAATGATAAATGGATTAAAGAAGACGGAACTGAAGACAGCCGTGTGGTCCTAAGCATCCCGGCAAAACTTGCTCCTTATAAATTGGCTGTCCTTCCACACATAAAAAAAGATGGTCTACCTGAAATTGCCAAACAATTATATCAGGAGTGCAAACAAAGTTTCCATACATTTTATGAAGAAAAAGATACTATTGGAAAGCGTTACAGGAGAATGGATGCCATAGGAACGCCTTATTGTGTTACCGTTGATCACCAGACAAAAGAAGATAATACCGTTACGCTTCGTGACCGGGATAATATGCTACAGGAAAGGATATTGTTAGCCGATGTAAAAGAAATAATCCGAAAAAAAACCGACTCGTAAAAATGTGAAGGGATATACTGGTTTACATTATTCAACAATAGTCAATAATACCAGTGTTTTCTCTTTAGCCCTGATTGTATAGGGAATTTTCTCATGCAATGCCAGTATTTGTCCACTGCCAATTTTGATTTTTTTGGAAAGTGTCTCCAGTACTATTCTTCCATCAATTATGTGAAGGCTCAGAATATTGTCAGGATATTGAGTATACATTTCTGCTTTTTTACGCAAAGCTGTTAATACAATACGCATTTTATCAGATTTGAAAACTGTGATGGAATTACGATCACTTTTTTTCCACTGCTTTTCGCTTTTTAGCTGCTTTGCAAAAGAACCTATGTCGAGCAATAATTGCTGGGCATCAATTATACGATCACCCTCCGGTCGGTTGAGTGTCGATTCTATATCTTTATTTTCCATAAAAGCTATTTGACTTTATCCCTTTGAAAATCATTACTAATATATAGTAAGTTTTTTAGAATATCTTCATCTATTTTCTCAACATTGCGAACAGGTTGGAAATAAATACCCCGATTGCTATACCGCATACCAGCAAAGTTACCACGTGGATGGCTCTTATACATTCACTGCCGGTCAATCTCATAAAATTAAAAAATGAAATCGCCATAACAAAAAATGAAATGGCCATACCGCGAAGATGCTGTTTTTTAGTATTCATAAGCTCTTATTTTTCATTTGCGTTAGTCGTAACTCAATCATTGCAAATTGCCTGAATTTCAAATTTTTCAAATTAACGCTAGCCATACAATTCAAGATGAACCGCTTTTCTGTCGTAGCCCAGGGCAGCTATTTTTTGCCGGGCATCATCAATCATGGCTTTCCATCCGCATAAATAAAAAGAAGCCGGTTTTAGATGCTGCAAATCCTCACAAGCCTCGTTATTTTCTTTACATATTTGTTCATATAGACTGTGCACATAACCCTTATGTCCCTCCCACCCTTCGCGGCTTAGCGTGGGCATGTAATTAAAATTTTCAATTTTTTTTTCCAGGGCCAGCATTTCTCCATGGTATAAAAGATCTTTTTGTGTGCGACAACCAAAGATGAGGTATATGTTTTGATGGGGAATACTATGCAAATACATATAATAAAGCATGCTCCTGAAGGGAGCAATTCCTGTACCTGTACAAATAAAGAATAAATCCTTATCGATATTTTCAGGTAATGTAAACACACCCTGGGCACCGCGAAAAGTAAGCTCACTACCCACTGTCACTTCGTTGAATAAATAAGTAGTTCCGGCACCCTCTTCCAGCAGTACAATCAGCAATTCAAATACATTAGTACCATCTGGCCAGCTTGCAATGGAATAGCTGCGCCATCTTTTATTCTTTTGTTCATGAATCGGAAGGTCAAGTGTAACAAATTGCCCTGCTTTGAAATTAAAAGAATCCAGTTCATTTACCTTAATAAAAAAACGCTTTGTGTTGTAAGTTGCATCTTCAATGCCAGTAACCGTTCCCGTACGCCAGGGTTCTAATGCCATGCAAATAAATTTAGAGTAAAATACAAATCTAATTTATAATTAAATAATATAAAGAGGATGCGGGTGCGCATTTCATATTGTCGCCGGTTGTTGGACACCAACCGGGGCAGCCTGCCGTGGGCGGTGTCCTCCACCACCAACAACCAGCCTGGCTATGCGACAATTTGTAATGCACCTGAGGATGCTATCAAAAGTTTTCAATTGTTGAAGTAAAGTCAGCTAACACATTAAATTCTCATTGTTGCTGATACAATCGTTAAAATTAATTTTAGGAATCAACAAGTGCACAATTTAACTTTGCCATGCTGATCAAAAGACGTTGAATGAACCTGGATGTGTTGATGGATATGTATAAAAGTGATGCCCGTATTTTTACAATTGCGGACAGGATCCTATTGTCAAAACCGCAGCGCATCTATCTTTCGGGGCTTAGCGGGAGCGCATCACAATTTGTTGTTTCTTCCGTTTTTAACCATCCACTTACTGTTCAGCTTAATCATATAGTGATTTTAAGAGATGCCGAAGAAGCTGCTTATTTCCACAATACAATTGAAAATATTACTAAAGCTCCCGATGTTTTTTATTTCCCATCCTCCTTTAAAAACAAAAAAAATTACAACCTTCTCAACAGCAGTCATGTCATGCTGAGAACCGAGGCGCTTACGAGGCTTAGTATGGGTGGGAATAAAAAAATTATTGTTACCTACCCTGAAGCCATTTTTGAAAAAGTGGTTTTATCAAAAACGCTCACTGAAAATATTATTTCATTTAAGCAGGGAGAAATGATTGATGTAGATCGCCTGCTTGCACGTTTTGTTGATCATGGATTTAGCCGTACAGACTTTGTTTATGAACCAGGGCAATTTGCCGTACGCGGCGGCATAATAGATATTTATTCTTTCGGTAATGAAAAGCCTTACCGTATTGAATTATTCGGTAACGATATTGAGAGTATCCGAATGTTTGACCCTGAAACCCAGCTCAGTGAACGCAAGCTTTTACAGGTAAATATCATTCCCAATGTAGAGACACAATTTACAAGCGGCGAAAAAGTTTCGCTGTTAAATTTTCTTCCCGAAAACACGGTTGTATGGACAGAGGATTGGGAATTCATTAAAGATATGATTCAACAGCAGGAAGAAGATGTTCGGTTGGCAGTTAGCAGAAATAAGAACGGGTTAGCGATAACCAGGGAGCAGGATGATGAATTAAATCAAAAGCAGGATGTTTCTGAAGAAGATTTCGTGAAAGCTTCAATCCTCGAAGAACAAATTAAAAAGCGCCATGTTGTTGAGTTTGGAACTAAGACTTACTTCGCGAAAGGTAATCAATTATTAAACACCCCACCCGCAACTGCCAACTCCCGGTTGACAACTGTCAACCTTAACACGACACCCCAACCTGCATTCAACAGGCAATTCAATTTATTAATTAACAATCTTAAAAACTTTGAATCAAAAAAATACGGCATATTTATATTTGCTGATAATCCAAAACAGTTAGAAAGATTACATACTATTTTCAGAGACCTGAATGCGGAAATTAATTTTACGCCCGTCCCTGTTTCAATTCACGAGGGTTTTATTGATAATGATCTAAAAGCCCTGTGCTATACGGATCATGAAATTTTTCAGCGCTATCATAAATACAGGATAAAACAGGCGTTCAGTAAAAATAAAGCGCTCACCCTAAAAACACTCCGCGAATTGCAGCCAGGGGATTATGTAACTCATATAGACCATGGGGTAGGTATTTACAGCGGCCTTGAAAAAATTGAGGCTAACGGAAGGTTGCAGGAAGCGGTACGCATTGTTTATAAAGATAAGGACCTGTTATATGTCAATATTTCTTCTCTTCATAAAATAAGTAAATATAGCGGCAAAGAAGGAACGGTGCCCAAAATGAACAAGCTGGGGAGTGATGTGTGGAACAAACTTAAAGAAAGAACAAAAAAGCAGGTAAAGGATATTGCAACCGATCTTATAAAATTATATGCCCAAAGAAAAAGCCTAAAGGGCTTTGCCCATTCACCGGATAGTTATATGCAAACAGAACTGGAGGCCTCGTTTATCTATGAAGATACCCCTGATCAAAACAAGGCAGTATTGGATGTGAAAAATGATATGGAAAAGCCTTCGCCAATGGACAGGCTTGTATGCGGTGATGTTGGCTTTGGTAAAACTGAAGTAGCCATAAGAGCTTCCTTTAAAACGTGTCTTGACGGGAAACAGGCTGCAGTATTGGTTCCTACAACCATTTTAGCTTACCAGCATTTTAAAACTTTCAGCGACCGGTTAAAAGATTTTCCGGTAACCGTCGACTATATTAATCGTTTTAAAACTTCCAAAGAAAAGAAGGAAACTTTGCAAAAACTGGAATCAGGTAAAATTGATATCATCATTGGAACACATGCTCTGCTCGGTAAAGATGTAAAATTTAAAGACCTGGGAATAATGATAATTGATGAAGAGCAAAAATTTGGCGTAGCCTCAAAAGAAAAATTAAAGCAAATACGTACGACCGTGGATTCTCTCACGCTCACAGCCACACCCATACCAAGAACTTTACAATTTAGCCTTATGGGCGCAAGAGACCTCAGTATTATAAATACACCGCCACCTAACCGCCAGCCCATTCAAACCGAAGTGCATGTTTTCAACCAGGATTTCATTCGGGATGCGATTTACTTTGAAACTGAAAGGGGCGGCCAGGTTTTCTTTATTCATAACCGGGTACACGGGCTTGCCGAAATGCGGAGCTTGTTGCAGGGGCTTTGCCCGGACCTGGGCATTGCATATGCTCATGGACAAATGGAAGGCGACAGGCTCGAAGAAACCATTCTTGATTTTATGGACCGCAAATATGATGTGCTGGTATGCACGAACATTATTGAAAGCGGCGTCGATATTCCTAATGTAAATACTATCATCGTAAACAATGCCCACCAGTTTGGCCTCAGTGACCTTCACCAGTTAAGGGGCCGTGTGGGACGCAGCAATAAAAAAGCTTTTTGCTATCTGCTGGCGCCCCCAATGAGTACATTGCCCGCAGACAGTCGTAAGCGATTAACCACCCTTGAACAATACAGTGACCTGGGAAGTGGCTTTCAGATTGCGATGCGGGATCTTGACATCCGGGGTGCGGGAAATTTGTTAGGGGGCGAACAAAGTGGTTTTATAGCTGAAATTGGCTTTGAAATGTACCAGAAAATCCTGGATGAAGCCATTCGCGAACTGAAGCGGAAAGAGTTTAAGGAATTGTTTAAGGAAGAAATTCAAAAGCAGGATGATTTTGTTTCGGATTGCACAATTGACACGGACCTGGAAATCTTAATCCCGGATGAATATGTAGAAAGTATCACCGAAAGGCTAAGTCTTTATTCGAGACTGGATAATTGTAACACTGAAAATGACCTGGTGAATTTTCACAACGAAATGGTTGACAGGTTTGGATCAATTCCACCCCAGGTAGAAGATCTTTTTACAACCGTAAGATGCCGGAAAATAGCTGTTGATCTTGGCTTTGAAAAAATGATCCTGAAAGACAATACCTTAAAATGCTTCTTTGTGGCAAATCCCGATTCACCTTATTTCAATAGTGAAACTTTCCAGAAAATTTTAAATTTTATTCAAACTCAGACAAATAAAGCAAGGCTTAAACAGGTTGGCAGGAATGGAATTCTTATCGTAAAGGACATATTCAGTATGACCGAATTGTATGACTTTTTAAATCAAATGCACAAGGCATCCGTTTTGGAAGAATCAATTGCGTAAAGGGAAGGGCAAAAAAAAACGATACAGTTCACCATATCGCTTTAAAAAATTCCTTCTTATGGGTTCTACCAGGCCTTTTTTGCAACACCATCTTTTACTGCTTGTTCTGCATTTGCCTCACTTAACATAGTTGTCATTTTATTTCCTTTTCCATCATGGCCCTGGGCCATATATCCGCCACGGGAAGTTTTGGTTATTACTGCATCCTGCATTGGTACATTTTTCTCTTTTGTTTTCATGCAATAGGCTGTTAACATTTTTGACATCTTAATTGGGTTTAATGTTTACTAAAGGTTGTTGTTACCAAAGTCAGCTGACCGTGGATTTCAAATGTAGCAATTTATACGTATTTCTACTATATTATTTCCAAACATAAGGTGGATATCAATTTTTGAGAGAATTTTTGATTTTTGCAAGGAGCACGTTTATTTCATATGAAAAATACATTTCATATGAATATTCAATCTTTTTTTCTATAAAATCTTTATAAGGACTAAACCTGAAATTGAAGTTGCCGTTATGAAAAAGGTGGGTATCGTAAATAAGGCTTGCTAGAAGTAAATGGCGGTGTTTTTCTACCAGACCAATATATTTTTCTGAAACTGAGCTGAACAATGAATTGCCTCTTGGATTTATAAATCCATGACTGTTCCAATACCTGAGATCCAGGTCAAAATATTTGAACTTAAGTAAAAGATGAGACAGGTAAGCGTTACCCTCTTTAAACGGCTGCACCTTATCACCTGAAATGTCTTTATAATTCACATAATAATTATCGCATACGATATTCTTTAAAAAATGGTTCCCCAGGTTAAATTTCAAAGAAAGTCCTGCTGCATCGTTTACAATGGAACTTAATGGCGTAGAATTGCTGTCAATCTGCCCTCCCTTATGTGTATACAACAACTGCAATGGAATTTTCATCTCAAATTTATCATTGGTTATTAAATTGAATTTTGCAAGGTAACCGATGTCAAACTCTTCTTTGAATGGATCACCGAGATGAATCGCCCTGCGCCAGTTGATAAAAAAATCATGCTGGTAGGGTTTGGTATCCACAAAAAACTGGAATCCGTTTTCGAGCCGTTCATTGATCAGCAGTTTGTAATCGTATATCGGTTCAATATAACCATGATTGGTATTGCCTTCCAGTGTACCAAGGATGAAGGAAGAATGTATAGCCTTATATTTTACGGAAAAAGTTGGGGCAATTGTTGTAAATCCGTTTCTGCCGAATTCTTTCTGGAGGTAGATACCCCCTTTGATTATGAATCTTGAATTAGGCTGATACTGAATTTCGGGGATGAGCTGGTAACCAAATAAAGTGCCGCTGAGGGGAATATTTCCAAAATACTCAGTATTATAAATGTAATTGAGATTGTAAATATTCAGGGAAAGCTTTTCGCTGTCAGCAGGGTTAATCCTGGTAATGCTTTTGAATACGGGGTATTCGATTTGAGCGGTTGCTTTTACACAAACTAAAATAAGAAACAGGGTAAAAAACCTTAGCCGGAAGGACTTTACGAAATACGACATGTAGCCTGGTAAATTTTTCAGGATGCAATATTATACATCTAATCGTGCATACTTTGCGTGAGTTTCAATAAATTCCCTGCGGGGTGGCACTTCATCGCCCATGAGCATACTAAACACCCGGTCTGCTTCTGCTGCGCTGTCGATAGTTACTGACTTTAATGTACGCGTTGCCGGGTTCATAGTTGTTTCCCAAAGTTGTTCAGAGTTCATTTCTCCAAGACCTTTGTAGCGTTGCACATGAACCGCATCCTCTTTTCCTCCTGCAACCTGTGCAATCCATGCTTTACGCTCTTCATCGTTCCACGCATATGTCTGGTCTTTCCCCTTTTTTAAAAGATACAACGGTGGCTGGGCAATGTACACATATCCCTGCTCTACCAGTTCTTTCATGTAGCGGAAAATAAATGTCAGTATTAAAGTAGCTATATGACTTCCATCCACATCAGCATCCGTCATAATGATGAGCTTATGATAGCGAAGTTTACTCACATCCAAAGCTTTTGGATCTTCCGGCGTGCCAATTTTTACTCCAAGAGCAGTAAACATATTCCTTATTTCCTCATTGTCATAAATGCGATGTTCCATTGCTTTTTCAACGTTCAGTATTTTACCACGCAAAGGTAAAATGGCCTGGTAACTTCTGTCCCTGCCCTGCTTAGCGGTTCCTCCTGCAGAATCCCCTTCTACAAGAAACAATTCGCATCTGAATGGATCCTTGTCACTGCAGTCTGCCAGTTTACCCGGGAGTCCTCCACCCGTTAATACGCTTTTGCGCTGAACTATTTCACGGGCTTTCTTAGCTGCAGCTCTTGCCTGGGCAGCCAGTATTACTTTTTGAATAATTATTTTAGCATCTCTCGGATTTTCTTCCAGGTAAGCAACCAGCACACGGCTAAGAGTCGAATCCACAACACCCATTACTTCGTTATTGCCGAGCTTTGTTTTTGTCTGTCCCTCAAACTGTGGTTCCGGAACTTTGATAGATATTACAGCGGTTAAACCCTCCCGAAAATCATCGCCTTCAATTTCCACTTTTGCTTTCTCGAACATACCTTCTTTTTCGCCATAACTCTTAAATACGCGTGTAATGGATCGCCTGAAACCTGATACATGGGTACCGCCCTCAATGGTATTTATATTATTTACATAACTGAATAGATGCTCCTGGTAACCGGTATTGTATATCATAGCCACCTCTACGGCTACATTGCTTGCAGGGTCAAGACCATCGCAATAAATTACAATCGGAAGCAGGGGCTGGCGGCTTCCATTTTTATCAATTAGCTCAACAAATTCAACAATACCGCCTTCGCTGTAAAAAATTTTTGTGTAGGTATTTCCGTCTTCATCTTTTTCACGCAGGTCATTCAGCACAATGCGAATTTTTTTATTCAAAAAGGATAGCTCCCGTAATCTTCCTTCAAGGATCTCCCTGTTAAAAACTGATACAATGAAAATAGACGTGTCTGGCCAAAATTGTATCTCCGTACCGGTTTTATTGCTTTCCCCGATTTCACGAACTGAATACTGCGGAATTCCTTTTGCATATTCCTGCTCAAATACTTTGCCCTCACGATTTACTCTCACGTGAAATTTTGTACTTAGCGCATTTACACAGCTCACACCAACACCGTGCAGGCCTCCACTTACTTTATAAGTATTCTTATCAAATTTTCCACCTGCGTGCAGGACCGTCATAACTACTTCAAGCGCACTCTTTTTCTCTTTCTTCATGATCCCTGTAGGAATACCACGGCCATCATCTTTTACGGTTATGGAATCATCTTCATTAATAGTAACCTCAATGTTGCTGCAATATCCGGCAAGAGCCTCGTCAATAGAGTTATCAACCACTTCATATACCAGGTGATGAAGGCCTTTATTGCCAACATCGCCAATGTACATTGCGGGCCGCTTTCTTACTGCTTCCAGTCCTTCCAAAACCTGGATACTATCTGCACTATAACCATCTAATTTGGGAATAATAACTTCTTCTGTATCTGCTATCATATTAAGGGATAAAAACGCTGTTAGACGTGTAAAAATTACAATTATGCAAATGTACGAATAATACACCCAAACACCTAAAAAGTTCTTCTTTTTGACAGGGCTTTTTGCACAAGTTTTTAAGAGTCATTTTTTAGTTAAATAATTTTTTATCTCAAGGTTTTGGCTAAAAATTAATCATATGATCACATAGCCGGTGCAAGTAAAAATGAACTAGCCATGCGAATAAAAAAATAATAATGATCCCATTCCATTCACCGTACTTGCCAGTGAGATAGCAGAAGGAGAATTTTTTCTGGGATTGAAGTTCTATCTTTGCGGATATTTTAAAAAATGGAATCAGCACAAACTATATTATCGCTTTCTCTGAATCACCCGGTTATGCTGGAAGATATGGAGCTGGTTCAGCATAAAAAGCAAATGATTCCCGGAACTGTTCAATATGTAATCAATCGCTATCGAAAAGTACCCAATGCGACTTTCGAAGATACCGGGATGATGGTATATAATTTTAAACCCGGTGATAATAAAAACAGCAATCTGGAATTAGTATTTTGTATCACGGGGAATCGCTATTGCAAACAAAAAGATGCCGAATGCAATTTTTGTAAACATTCTCAATCCCACAACTGCCAGGAAGTAATTGAAACAGTGGATGTTGCCGCATTTCGTTTTAATGCCGATCATCTCTCCCAGTTTGTGAAAGGCATACGCACCACTTCATTTTCTGAAAATGTTTTAAACTTCAGCCATACCTCTTCCTTTTCCAAAATTTTACCGCTTTGCAGCAAAACAAGAAACGTGCTGGATGCCCTGTTAAATCATTCATATTCTGAAAGCCTGGAAAATATTTTTATAAATGCACAAACACAAATGTTGCTTTTGTATAGTATGGAATGCATGGCCGGGGAAGGTGAGGATTCTTTTACCTGCAAATTCCTGACGAATGAGGCAGACCGTGAAAAAGTGGCATTGGCGCGCAAAATATTACTGGAGCACATCAGTGAGCCCCTGACCATTAAAGAGCTTAGCCGCAAGGCCGCTATTAATGAATGCTACTTAAAGAAAGGCTTCAAGGAAATGTATGGTACCACCATATTTGATTTTTTTCAAAGCCAGCGTATGGAGCATGCAAAATATCTTTTGTATGAAAAAGGATTGAGTGTAACAGATGTTTCAGGGCTGCTGGGCTATTCTTCCATTTCACACTTTTCAACCGCTTTTAAAAAACATACAGGCTTAAAGCCCTGCGAATTGTTGTTTCATTAAGAGGTTTGGGTTCCTGCAAAATATAAGTCAACCTTTAATTTTTCCTGTACTTCTTATATAACTTAATTGCCAATACAAGCAGGGCTGAAAAAGCAATCAGCACAGCTATTCCCCATACCACACTGAGCAGTTGTTTTACGACAGCAATCATTACTATGGAAATTAAAAACAGGGTTGCCACTTCGTTCCAGGTTCGTAATTGCTGGGAAGACCATCGAAAGTTATTATTTTGTTGCTGGCGAAAAATTGAGTGCAGGCTCAAATGATATATGAAAAGCCCAAGTACAAAAAAAAGTTTTACCAGGAGCCACGTTGGTAAACTGCCATACAATATGCCAATCCATATTCCAAAAATTAAAGTAAGAATCGCCGACGGCCATGTGATACCATACCAAAGGCGCTTTTGCATAATACCAAACTGCTGAAGAAGAATAGTTCTCCCAGGTTCCGGCTTTACATTGGCTTCGGCGCTATATACAAAAAGCCTCACCATATAAAAAAGCCCGCTAAACCAGGTGACGATGAAGATGATATGAAGGGCTTTGATATAGGGATACATTCTTAAATTATTAAATTGCTAAATTGTTGAATTGCTATTAACCATTAAGTTTGAGAATGACCATTGACTTACTTACCATTAACTTATTGACTCGTCGACTTCCCCGTACTCACATAATGACGAATCGCTTTTACCCATAACGGATGTACATTAAGACAAGGTATCATCGTAAACGATTCCCCGCCCGCTTCCATAAAAATTTCTTTACCTCTTATAGCAATTTCTTCCAGGGTTTCAAGGCAATCGCTAACAAAGGCAGGGCAGATAATCAATAATTTCTTTATCCCCTCTCCGGGTAATTCTTTCAACCTGAAATCGGTAAATGGAGTAAGCCATCCCTTTCCTAAACGGGACTGAAAAGAAATGCTGAATTTATCGGGAGAAATTCCTAAAATATTCGTAACCAGTTTTGTAGTGGCAAAAACCTGGTGCCGGTAGCAATGTACATGTGCCGGCGAGGTTACTTCACAACAATTTTCTGCATGGAGACAATGGCAACCTGTTACATCACTTTTACGAATGTGCCGTTCCGGAATACCATGATAACTAAATAAAAGCTGGTCATAGGGCTCTTTTAAAAAAGGCCGGATATTTTCTGCGAGGGCACTTAAATACCCCGGTTCATTATAAAAGGGCTCTATAAAAATTAGCTTAAAAGAATACTTCCTCTTTTTATAAATTTCCTTCGCATATTCAACAGCTGTTTCATAACTCGACATCGCGTAATGGGGGTAAAGAGGCAATGCTATAACTTCTTCAATAGAGGGATTTCTCCTTATTAAATTATCAAAAGCTGCTTCGGGTGAAGGATTTCCATACCGCATAGCTATTTCAACAGGCGCTTCAAAGCTCTTTTGCACTGCTTTTTGTAACTCCTTAGTATTTATTATTAATGGAGAACCGTCGTTCGTCCAAATAGTTTTATATGCTTCAGCAGATTTTGGTGCCCGAAAGGGAACAATAATTCCCTTTACTAATAATGCTCTTAAAACCCATGGTTTATCGATTACCCTTTCGTCCATTAAAAACTGATCGAGATACCTTTTTACATCTGCGACCTTTGTTGAGTCAGGAGATCCAAGATTCATCAGCAAAATTCCTTTATTGGTCATCTTTAATAAATATTTGCAAATGTAAGCCGGTTACAACAAAGCAACTTAGTTCCCCGATATTCCGTTAGATGGTTTGGAATAATAGCATCCGGACTTTAAAAAAACATTTTTATCATTAAATTATACTTGAAGAAATTATGTTGTGATATGATTATGATCAGTAAAAAACCTGATAATACTCATTAAAAGCTACTTTCTTTTAAATTTTCTTTGAAAATTAAATCCGAAAAAGAGCTAACGACCAATTAACATTCATTTTAAATTGATTTGGCAGTTTTTATGACTTTTTCGTGACTTTTCAGGCATCACTTAAAAATATTTTTGTAACACTCCATGTTTATAGAACAAACGACACAAGGCTCCCTGAATAATTTTTGCGTGGCAGGCATCAATTATCGTAAAAGCGATATTTGCATACGCGGAAAATTTTCTTTATTGCCAGAACATTCCAATCTATTATTAGAGCAGGCCGTTTCAAAAAATTTTCCGGGTTGTATGGTTCTTTCAACCTGCAACAGAACAGAGATTTATGGCATGTGCGATCATCCTCATGAACTGATAGAAATGCTTTGTATTCATACCCATGGAAATATGAAAGAATTCATCGAGCATGGCTATCAATACCAGGGGCTTTCGACGATACAACATTTGTTTAAGGTATCTGCAGGGCTGGATTCTCAAATAATTGGGGATTATGAAATTTTATCACAGATCAAACAGGCTGCAAAGCTTTCAAAAGATAATCATTGCCTTAATAGCTTTATGGAACGTGTGATTAATTATGCATTGCAGGCGTCAAAAGAAATAAAAACAACGACAAAATTAAGTTCGGGAACCGTATCTGTTTCTTACGCAGCTATTGAAATAATCAAAGAGAAAATTGCAGACCTCAGGAATAAAAAAATTCTGCTGGTGGGTGCCGGAAAATTCGGTCATCACATAGGATATAATCTTAAAAATTATTTACCGGCTGCATCACTTTTTTTTACCAATCGTACCGATAAAAAGGCTGTTAAGCTCGCTATAGAATGTAATGCTCAGTTTGTTTCTTATAAAAATTTAGGCCTTGAAGCGGATGCTGCCGACATCATTATAGTAAGTTCAGCCGCAGAAAATTATACGATCCATCCTTCTTTTTTTACGACAGCTAAATCACGTTTAATACTTGATCTTTCAGTTCCGCAAAATGTTAACCCGGCCGTAGGAAACATAGAGGGAATTTCTCTTTTAAATGTGGATGAAATTTCTATGATATTGGATAAAACAATTTCAATACGGCAGGCAGAAATTCCAAAGGCCGTGTCCATCATCAATGCGACTGTTGATAGTCTCATGGAATGGTATCGCAAGCAATCAAATAACCCCCTATTGCGCAAAGTAAAAACCCAACTGTACGAATTGAGTGAAATTCATTTTACCAATCAATTCAGGGAAGAAAAAATCCACGAAGCTGTATCTTCACTTGCAATACAATTGCACAATCAAAATAACAAAGGTTGCCAGTGCATCCATGCATTGAGCTCTTACCTTCACATGAATTGAAACAAACTATCAAGATAGGAACGCGGGAAAGTCAACTGGCCGTGTGGCAAGCTTCACAGGTGCAAAAATTATTACAAGAAAATGGTGTTGCATCCGAATTGGTCTATATTAAAAGCGAGGGGGATATCAATACGGTTACCCCCTTATATGAATTAGGTGTCCAGGGAATATTTACAAAATCTCTTGATGCCGCATTATTAAATAACCAAATTGATATTGCCGTTCATTCCTTGAAAGATGTTCCTACTAAATTAGCAGAGGGCATCCGGCAGGCTGCGGTTTTAGAAAGGGCTTCTTATAAAGATGTCCTAATTTATAAAGATGACCTGCAGGGTTTAAGTTCTGTATTAGGCTTAGTTAATGGGCAATGGGCAATGAACAATGGGCAACAGGCAATAGGCAATGAAAAAAACAAAGATTCAGTAATCACAATTCACAATTCACAACCCGATAGCTATCGGGTCACAATTCACAACCCGATAGCTATCGGGTCACACTTTACAATCGCCACCAGCAGTATCAGGCGGATTGCACAATGGCTGCACCGCTATCCAAACCATTCAATAGAAAATTTAAGGGGCAATGTAAATACCCGTTTACGCAAACTACATGAACATAACTGGAATGGTTCCATTTTTGCGGCGGCCGGCCTTGAAAGAATTCAGCTTCGGCCTGAAAATGCAATTGACCTTGACTGGATGTTACCTGCTCCGGCACAGGGCGCTATTACCATTGTATGTAGGAGTAATGATAATTTTTCTTTTGATATATGTAACTTATTAAATGATTCCGACACAGAATTATGTACAAAAATTGAACGTGATTTTTTAAGAGGGTTACTGGGCGGATGTTCAACACCCATAAGCGCATTAGCCGTAATTGAAAACGGTACAATTATTTTTAAAGGAAATATCTGTAGTCCGGATGGCAGACTGAAAATTGAAATTGAAAAAATTGTGCCTGTCAAAAACAGTGTCGGATCAGGGATAGGGGCTGCTAACGAATTATTAAAAAATAAAGAAGCGCAGGAAATAATTTCAGGGATAAGAAATGAAAAGAAATAGGGTTCACATATTATGTACAGGGCCGGTGAGTGAAACCCTTGTAAGGAAAGCTGCTCTGGATGATATTATTATTCATGAAGCCTCCTTCATTAAAACGGTAGAAATTAAGAGTGCAGCAATTGAACAAAGGATACATGAACTGGCTCGTCAAAAAATTACAGCAGTTTTTACAAGTGTAAAGGCCGTGGAGGCCGTGGTAAAATTCATACCAGCAATAAAAACTCCCTGGAAAATTTTTTGTACAGGCAACACAACAAAAAAAATAGTGAAGAAAATATTTGGTGAAGAAAATATTAGGGCTGTTGCAGATAACGCTGAACAACTTGCAGAAAAAATTGTTAAAAATTCTTCTATAAAAAATGTTGCTTTTTTTTGTGGGGACCAGCGAAGAAATGAATTGCCCGGTAAGCTTAAAAATAGTGGAATAACAGTTGAAGAGCTGGTAGTTTATAAAACAGTAGGGACTCCACAGATTGTAGCAAAGCAATATGATGGCATTTTATTTTTTAGTCCCAGTGCGGTCAAAAGTTTTTTTTCAAAAAATTCAATTACGTCTAAGACCCGTGTTTTTGCGATTGGTGCAACCACGGCAAATTCTGCAAAACCTTTTACGCAACAACCCGTTATTATTTCCAATAAACCAGGTAAAGACGATTTAGTAACCCTTGCAATTGAGCACTTCTGTAAAAGCAAACTTATCAGATGCAACCTTTAAAAAACGACCTGCTTTTAAGAGCATTGAAACGTGAAAAAGTAGACCGACCACCGGTTTGGATGATGAGACAGGCGGGCCGCTATTTGCCCGGCTATATGAAATTAAGGGCGAAGTATGATTTTTTTACAAGGGTACAAACGCCGGAACTCGCGGCAGAAATCACCCTCCAGCCAATTGATGAAGTAGGTGTGGATGCAGCCATCATTTTTTCAGATATTCTTGTCATTCCACAGGCAATGGGTGTTACCGTTTTGATAGAAGAAGGCAAAGGCCCTTCATTGCCAAATGTAATAAAAACACAAAAAGATATAGATGCTTTGGTTACTGATAATGTTGAGGAAGAATTAATCTACGTAACAAAGGCTTTATCTCTTACCAAACAGGAATTAAACGGGCGCGTTCCGCTCATTGGATTTGCCGGTGCTCCCTGGACAATCTTGTGCTACATGGTAGAAGGGAAAGGAAGTAAAACATGGGAAAAAGCGAAACAGTTTTGTTTTACTCAACCCCATCTCGCTCACCGGTTATTACAAAAGATTACTGACATAACCATGAGTTATTTAAAAGCACAGGCAAAAGCAGGAGCTGATGTACTACAGGTTTTTGATAGCTGGAGTGGAGCTTTAGGCCCTCTCGACTTTAAACTTTTTGCGCAACCCTATTTAATTCAAATTGTCGATGCTCTTAAAGATCATGCTCCTGTTATTTTATTTCCGAAAGGAAGCTGGTATGCATTAAAAGATTTAAGTGAAAGCAACGCTTCTGCCCTTGGTTTAGATTGGTGCATTTCACCACGCTGTGCAAGAGAAATAACGAAAAATAGAATTGCCTTACAGGGAAATTTCGATCCTGCTAAATTATTACTTCCTGCTCCTGAAATTAAAAAAGCAGTAAAAGAAATGATCAGTGAATTTGGTGTACAGGGTTATATCGCAAACTTAGGTCATGGCATCACTCCTAATGTTCCTGTCGAAAATGCAAAGGCTTTTGTGAATGCAGTGAAAGAATATGGTCAATAAATTTTTTAGATTAAATTAATCATCATAAGAATGTTGTACAAAACTGCAACAAGGGAATTCAGGGAAAGATGGATCGGTTATGTATATGATCTTCAGGAAAAAATTTGTATCGCACTATCCGAAGAAGACGGCAAGGAAGTTTTTGCATCTGATAAATGGGAAAGACCAGGAGGTAAAGGCGGCGGAGGCATAACAAGAACTCTTGCCAATGGAAAAGTAATCGAGAAGGGGGGTGTAAATACTTCTGTGGTTTATGGAAAGGTTACCGATAAAATGCGGACTGATTTAAAACTGGAGGGCAGTAAATGGTTCGCCTGTGGCTTATCATTGGTAATACACCCCGTTAATCCTTTCGTTCCAACTGTACATGCCAACTGGCGGTATTTTGAATTATATGATGAAGAAGGAAATGTTATGGATCGATGGTTTGGTGGGGGAACTGATCTTACGCCCTATTATTTGTTTGAGGAGGATGCAAGGCACTTCCATCAAACGATAAAAAATGCGATGGATGATTTTAGCGGTGATCGGTATTCAAAATATAAAAAATGGTGTGATGAATATTTTACCAATAAACACCGTAACAATGAAATGAGAGGAATAGGCGGCGTATTTTATGATCACCTTCGGCCTGCAGATGAAGAAGAAACTGAAGAATTATTTAAATTTCAGCAAGCCAATGGAAATGTTTTTCTAAATGCCTATTTACCAATTGTAAAGAAAAGAAAAGATATTCCATACACTGCCCGTGAAATTGAATGGCAGGAAATCAGGAGAGGCCGCTATGTTGAGTTCAATTTAATTTATGACCGTGGCACATTATTCGGTTTAAAAACCGATGGGAGATCAGAAAGCATTTTAATGAGTCTTCCACCGAGGGCAAGGTGGCTTTACAATTATGAGCCTGAGCCAGGCAGTAAAGAATACGAATTATTGCAGGTATGTTTACAACCTATAGATTGGATTAATACCTGACTTTTTATTTAGATGTACTTTAATTATCAGCTATGTATTTACAAAAAAGAAACAGGATTTTACGGCAATCTTCTTCAATAAGAAGCCTGGTTGCCGAAACTGTATTAACTCCAAATGATTTCATTGCTCCGCTGTTTATTGATGAGGGAGAGAACGTGTCTTTTGAAATACCCTCTATGCCAGGTTATTACCGGCGGTCTTTAGACGGAACAATAGAAGAAGTTAAAGAATTATGGAGTATAGGCATTAAATGTGTCCTGTTGTTTATTAAAGCCCCGGATGAGGTAAAAGATAATACGGGAAAGGAAGCATGGAATCCTGATGGATTAATGCAACGAAGCATCAAAGCAATCAAATATGCAGTACCCGAGATGGTGGTAATGACAGATGTTGCCCTGGACCCTTATTCATCTTACGGGCATGATGGTATTGTGGAAAATGGCGAAATTGTAAATGACCCCACAGTAGAGGCTTTAATAAAAATGAGCATCAGCCATGCACAGGCGGGGGCTGATTTTGTAGCTCCCAGCGACATGATGGATGGACGTATTGGCGCCATACGTGAAGCATTGGAATTAAACAATTTTACAAAAACGGGTATCATGGCCTACAGTGCAAAGTATGCTTCCTGCTTTTACGGTCCATTCAGAGATGCATTGGACTCTGCACCTGGCTTTGGGGATAAGAAGAGCTATCAAATGGATTATGCAAACCGGGTAGAGGCATTGAAAGAAGCATTGATGGACGAAGAAGAAGGTGCAGACATCATAATGGTAAAACCTGCCATGGCCTATCTTGATATAATCCGCGAAGTTAAAAATAGTGTAACCCTCCCCGTTAGTGCCTATCATGTGAGCGGGGAATATGCCATGATAAAGGCAGCAGCAAAGGTGGGTTGGATTAATGAAGACAAGGCAATAATTGAAAGCCTTACTTCCATAAAAAGAGCCGGTGCAGATTTGATTGCGACGTATTTTGCAAAGGATGCGGTGAGGCTAATACAAGGTTAATGGCTATTAATGTAAAAATGAGTAACCACCTGGTTAGAAAATATAATATCCCCGGTCCAAGGTATACCAGTTATCCAACTGTGCCTTACTGGGATGACAGTCTTTTTTCCGCTGAACAATGGAAACAAACACTTATAAAAAGCTTTAATGAAAGCAATCAGCGGCAAGGAATCAGCCTATATATTCACCTGCCATTTTGTGAAAGTTTGTGTACTTTTTGTGCGTGTCATAAAAGAATTACGAAACAACATTCTGTAGAGCGTCCATATATTGATGCCCTATTGAAAGAGTGGAAAATGAATGTTGATTTATTAGGAAAAAATCCAGTCATAAAGGAACTTCATTTAGGGGGTGGCACCCCCACTTTTTTTAGTGAGGACAATTTGAAGTTTTTATTAGACCAAATTTTCTTGCATGCTGAAATCGCAGACCAGCCTGAATTTAGTTTTGAAGGACACCCAAACAATACTACCTCTGCCCACCTTAAGGTGTTATATAATATGGGCTTCAGAAGAGTAAGCCTGGGCGTTCAGGATTATGACAATAAAGTGCAAAAGGCAATCAATCGAATCCAGCCTTTTGCAAATGTCGAAGCAGTGACCCATTCGGCAAGAGCGATCGGTTATAAAAGCATCAGCCACGACCTCGTTTTTGGATTGCCTTTTCAAACATGGAATTCCATGTTGCCAACCATTGAAAAAACAAAATTATTGAAGCCTGACCGGATTGCTTTTTATTCCTATGCTCATGTACCCTGGATAAAGGGTGTAGGGCAAAGAGGGTTTGATGAAAATGATCTTCCTGCACCCGAACGGAAAAGAGAACTTTATGAAAAGGGTAAAAACCTATTGAACGAATTGGGCTATATGGAAATTGGCATGGATCATTTTGCATTGCCGGAAGACAGCCTGTATGAATCAATGAAACGCAAAACCATTCACAGAAATTTCATGGGATATTCTTCATCATCCACTCAATTGATGATTGGTTTGGGAATATCTGCTATAAGTGACAGCTGGTATGCTTTTGCACAAAACGATAAATCGATGGAGCGCTATACACAAAAAGTGGAGCAAGGGATATTACCGGTATTTCGTGGCCATATTTTAAATAAAGAAGATTTGGTAATACGCCGGCATATTCTAAATTTAATGTGTTTATTAGAAACTTCGTGGCAGGATGAAAATATGAATTTACCCGAAATGCCAGGAATTATTCAGGGTTTAGAGGAAATGGAGAAGGATGGTTTGATCGTTATAGAAAATAAACATTTAAAAGTTACAGAAATTGGAAGAAGCTTTGTGCGAAACATTGCTATGGCATGGGATCTCCGAATGGTACGCAATGAACCTGGGACGAGAATTTTTTCCATGACCGTATAATTGATTTTTCTTTTTATGCTCTGATTTAATTCACTTATCCATGCAATATACTTCCAGCCAGTTATTATTCGAACGTGCACAGCGATCTATTCCCGGAGGTGTAAACTCTCCCGTACGTGCTTTTAAAAGCGTAGGGGGTACCCCGTTATTTATGAAGTCTGCGAAAGGTGCCTACATGTTTGATGAAGATGGAAACCAATACATAGATTACATTAATTCATGGGGGCCAATGATCCTGGGGCATGCCTATAAGCCGGTTGTAAAAGCTATCCGTGAAAAAGTACTGGACACGACTTCATTCGGCGCTCCTACTGAATTAGAAATTGAAATGGCTGAACTTATAAAAAGCATGGTACCAAATGTAGATCTTGTACGCATGGTGAGCAGTGGCACCGAAGCCTGCATGAGTGCCGTACGGCTTGCCAGGGGGTATACCGGTAAAAACAAAATTATCAAATTTGAAGGATGTTATCATGGTCACGCAGATTGCTTTTTGGTAAAAGCGGGCAGTGGTGTAGCTACGTTAAATATTCAAACCATTCCGGGTGTTACTGCCGGCGTTTCAAATGATACACTCATTTCTCCTTATAATAATTTGAAGCATGTAAAAAAACTGGTGGAAGAAAATAAAGGAGAAGTTGCGGCCCTTATTATTGAACCTGTCGCCGGCAATATGGGTTGTATCCTGCCACAGCCAGGTTTTTTAGAAGGGTTACGAAAGTTATGTGATGAGGAAAATATTATTTTAATATTCGATGAA
>Ga0068860_100000755_pt1 | contig 36663 bp, 33 predicted proteins | sample KBSSwiS32_FD_66597 | JGI IMG/M metagenome (GOLD analysis project Ga0068860, IMG submission 66597) | Switchgrass rhizosphere microbial communities from Kellogg Biological Station, Michigan, USA - KBS Switchgrass S3-2 | ecosystem: Host-associated > Plants > Roots > Rhizosphere > Soil ... | reverse complement strand
TTGGCAAGCGGCAATCTCCAGGCGGTGTAGGCTCGCCCCGGATGAGACGCGCGCCCGCTGCATTCCTCGTCGCCTGCGTCCTGTCGTTCGGCGCGCACGCCGGACCCGATGACCGCGTCGCTCTCGTCATCGGCAATGCCGCCTACCCCGCGGCGCCGCTGGACAACTCGGTCAAGGACGCGAAGGCGGTCGCCTTCGCGCTGCGCGAGCTCGGCTTCCAGGTGATCGAGCTCATCGACGCCAACAAGCTCGAGATGGTCCGGGGCGTCGCCGAAGCGCGCGAGCGCCTCAAGGGCCTCGGCGGCACCGGGCTGCTGTTCTACGCAGGTCACGCCATCCAGGTCGACTGGCACAACTACCTCGTTCCCGTCGACGCCCGGCTCGCCCAGGCGCGCGACGTGCAGTTGCAGACCGTGGACATGCAGTCGATCTTCGACGCGTTCAAGGCAGCCGGCAACCGGATGAACATCGTCGTCCTCGACGCCTGCCGCGACAACCCGTTCGGCCCGAGCGGCTCGAGCAAGGGCCTCGCCCCCCTCGACGCGCCGCCGGGAACGTACATGGCCTACTCGACGGCGCCCGGCAACGTCGCCGAGGACGGCGCGTCGAGAGACGGGAACAGCCTCTTCACGGCGCAGTTCGTCCTGGAGCTGAAAAAGCCGAAGTCGCGCATCGAGGAAGTCTTCAAGCGCGTTCGACTGCAGGTTCGCCAGCGCACCGAAGGCCGCCAGATTCCCTGGGACAGCTCGAGCCTCGAGGACGAGTTCTACTTCGACGAGGGCACGGCCGCGCCGGCTCGGGACGATCCCCGCGTGCGCGAGCGCGAGTTCGCGCTGCAAAAGGCGGAATGGGACCGCATCAGCGAGTCGAAGGACGCGGCCGTCTTCTACGCCTACCTGGAGAAGTACCCGAGCGGCATGATCGCGGCGCTCGCGCAGTCGCGCATCGACGCGTTGCAGGCGCCCAAGATCAAGCCGCAACGCGACGCGAGCGGACGGCCGGGGGACGTCTGGGGCGAAGCGATGAACGACGGCGACCGCTTCTGGTATCACGTGTCCAGCGGCTACACCGGCCGGACGACGGGGATGGGCTCGCTGCGCCTGGAGATCCGCGGCGACGAAGTGTGGGAGATGTGGTTCCGCGGCCACGCGAGCGTCGCCACGGTGCGCGGCACCCGCGCGGGATTCACCGAGAAGGACGAGTCGGGGACCTACGACCCGCCGATCCCGCTGGTGCCCGGGGACGTCTGGCAGGTCGGCCAGACCGCGAAGTCGCGAACGGTGTGGAAGCCGTCGTCCGGACCGGCGCAGTGGATGGACGTGGAGGTCAAGGTCGTCGCGCGCGAGCCCGTCACCGTGCCGCTCGGCACCTTCGACGCTTACAAGGTCGTGCTCAACGGCTTGCGCGAGGACGGCACCCGCATCACGCGCACTTCCTGGTTCGAGCCCGGCTGGTACGGCCCGTTGAAGTGGCATCAGGTGATTCGCGAAGCCCGATCATCGGTTCCTGAGATCACCAGCCGCGAGCTGAGCGGGCGCGAGCGCGGCACCGAGTAGCGCGCACCGGCGTGCATCGACGCCCCGTCGGGCTGCGTTCCCCGCGTCAGGCGGCTTCTTCGACCAGCGCGAGGACGCGCAGCGGGCTGCCGCTGCCCTTCTCGATCTTGAGCGGCGGGCAGATCAGAAGCGCGCCCGTCGGCGGCAGCAGGTCGAGGTTGGTCAGGCACTGCAGGCCGTAGCGGCCGGCGCCGTGCATGTAGTAATGGCACGGGTACGGCGGCCGCAGGTGATAGCCCTGGCCGGCATCGGTGCCGATCGCTTCCGAGCCGAAGCCGAGCACGCCGCGCTCCTCGACCAGGAAGCGCACCGCCTCGGTCGACGGCCCCGGCGTGTGCTGCCCGGTCTCGTCGAAGTTCTGGTACGCCTCGGCGTCGCCGGCGCGCTTGGACCAGTCGGTTCGCATCAGCACCCACGACCCGGCGCCGATCCGCCCGTGCGCCGACTCGAAGCGCTCGATGTCGGCGACGGTCATGAGGTAGTCGGCGTCGGCCTTGACGGGCTCGCTGCAATCGATCAAGCACGCCGGCGCGACGAAGTGCTGCGCCGGGATCGTGTCGACCGAGTTGTTGGCGAGGTCCTTGCCGGAGATCCAGTGGATCGGCGCGTCGAAGTGGGTGCCGGTGTGCTCGCCGCACGAGAAGTTGTTCCAGTACCAGCCGGGCCCGCGCGCGTCGTACGCCGAGACCTCCTCGATCCGGAACGGCCAGCACTGGCCCATCTCGGGCGGCAGCGCGATCTGCGGAAAGTCGGGGCTGAGCGTCTGCGTCAGGTCGACGACGCGGATGCGCCGCGAGGCGAGCGCGGCAGCGAGCTGGGCCAGGAGCGAGGTCGGCGCGGGCGCGACGGCCTTCGCCTTCTTCGTCGCGAGCGGGGAGCGGGCGGGCGTCATGGACCAAATGGTCGCACGACTCGGCGCGCGCGGTGGCGCTCGCTTCAGGTCGGAACGATGAACCCCTTCGAGGCGAACCCCCAGACCATTCGCGATGCGTCCGGCCCGTTGCCGTCGCTGAACCGCTCGCCGTGCGCGCCGCCGCTCCAGGCGTGGCCGAGGCGGCCGACCTCGACCAGCGTCGCCCGGGTCACGCCGCGGTGCTTGAACTCGGTGACCGTCATCGGATAGCGCTTGCCGCGCTGGACGCCGCGCGCTGCGCCGGCACGCGCGCCCGCGGCCGCGGCCCAGACCTGCGCCGCGGCGCGGCCGTTGCCGACCGCGACGACGGCGTCGTGCTCGCCCTGGATCACCATCAGCGGCGGCCAGGCGGCGGCCTCGTTCGCGCTCGCCGGCAGCGGCCCGGGGCGGCGCCGTCCCTGCATCGCGCCGACCGCGGACAGCGTCGAATGCGCCGCGCCCGGCGCGATGCCCGAGTGCATCGTCAGCGAGGTGAAGCGCTCGGGATGGCGGGTGACGAGGAGTGCCGCCATGCTGGCCCCGGCCGACAGTCCCGCGATCGCGACGCGAGCGCGATCGGCACCGTAGAGCGTGCCCACCTGGTCGATCGCCGCCATGATCAGCGCCGCCTCGCCGTGGGCGCGCCCGAACCGGGTGTCGAACCAGTTCCAGCACCCGTTCGCGTTCGCGACGCGATCCTGCTCGGGGTACAGAACGAGGAAGCGCTCGCGCGCGGCGACGACGTTCATGCGCGTGCTGGCGGCGAAGCTGTTCGCGTCCTGGCTGCAGCCGTGCAGCATGACGAGCAGCGGCAGCCGCTCGCCGAAGCGAACGCCGGCCGGGCGGAACAGGCGATAGCGCTGCGCGCCCGTCGGCCCGAAGACGATGCCGGCGAGCCAGTCGCCCGCGCCGCGCGGGGCCGCGCGGCGCGCCCGCAGCGGCGCGAGGGCGCGGCCGAGCGAGCGCGAGCCCGCGCCCAGGCCGGTGCGGATCAGCGCCGCGAGCTGGCGCTGGAAGAGCGCCGGCCAGGACGACGCGGCGCGCCGCTTCGCCATCCGGCTAGCGACGCTTCCTGCGCTTGGCCGCCGACACACCGGTCATCGCGTCGGCCCAGACCGCGAAGACGTCGCGCGCGGCGGTGTTCATCGCCGCGCTGGACTGGCGCCTGGCTTCGGCGGCGATCTGCCCGCGCGCGGTATTGGCGACCGAGTGGGCGCCGCTCAGCCACATGCTCATGAACGGGTTCTTCTTCAGCCAAGGGTTGGCCATGGGGTCCTCCTGCTACTGGCGACATGATCGCGCGGCGCAGGGACCGGGGCCATCGGAGCTCGCGGCACTCTCGCGTAGGTGGATATGCCGCCGTGCCTACTCCAGCGTGATCTTCGCGTCGTCGATGATTCGCGAATAGCGCTGCGCCATGTCGGCGACGTGGCCGGCGAAGTCGGCGGGGCCGAGGTAGGCGGGCTGGAAGCCGACGACCACGAGCCGTTGCCGCACCTCGGCGTCGTTCAGTGCCTGGGCGATGCCGTCGCTGATGCGCTGAACGACTTCGCGTGGCGTTCCTGTCGGTGCCGACACGCCGCACCAGACGACCGCTTCGAAGCCGGGGTAACCGGACTCGGCGACGGTGGGCACCGCCTTGAGCTCATCGAGCCGGTCGCGCGTGGTCACCGCGAGCGAGCGCAGCTTGCCGGCGGCGATCTGCGCCGACACCTCCGAGAGATTGCCGAGCACGGCGCCGACATGGCCGCCGAGCACCGCGTTGACCGCGGGGGCGCCGCCGGGGAACGGCACGTAGACGAGCTTCACGCCCGCGGCGCGCTGGAGCATCTCGGCGGCGATGTGCTGGGTCGTTCCAGGGCCGACGGTGCCCAGCGTCAGGATGCCGGGCTGCGCCCTTGCCGCGTCGAGCCATTCCTTGAGCGTGCGATAGGGGCTGCTCGGGTTCACCGCGATGACCTGCGGCGAGTTGACCATCAGGGCGATCGGCTCGAACCCCTTGATGGCGTCGTACGGCAGCGTCGGCCGCAGCTTCGCGTTGATCACCAAGCTGTTGGCGACGAGGACGACGGTGTAGCCGTCGGCAGGGGCGCGCGCGACGAACGTCGTGCCGACCACCGACCCCGCGCCGGGCTTGGTCTCGACCAGAACCGGCTGACGCCACTGCTGCTCGAGGTTCGACGCGATCACCCGCGCGAGCACGTCGAACGCGCCTCCCGGCGCGAACGGAACGACGACGTGGACGGGCTTGCTCGGAAAGGTCTGCGCGGCGGCAAGAGCGGGCAGGATGCACCCGAGCACCATGGCGGCGAGTCTTCGGGTCATGAGCGTGTCCTCGCAGTGAGACCGGTCAGCGAGCGTAGACGCCTTGGCGCGGCGGGTCTCGGGGAGTTGTGCCTATGCCGCGGCGGGCGGGCCGAAGGCGGCGATCCGCTCGGCGAGCCGGACCAGGCTGCGATCGCTTCCGGCCGGGCCCAGCAGCGAGATCCCGAGCGGTGCACCGAGGCGCGAGCCGAGCGGCAGCGAGAGCTGCGGGAATCCGGCCAGGCCGGCGCCGCAGAGGAGCCGCGTCGCGCGATTGCGGTAGTCCTCGAGGCCGGCCTCGTCGGCGCTCGCGAGCGGCGCGACGTCGGGCATCGTCGGCATCACGAGCACGCCGTCGCGGCCGAGCAACTGCCCGAGGTGGGTGCGGAAGCGCTCGCGAAACGCGCTCGCTGTGGCGACCTCCTCGTCGCTGACCTCGCGCGCCCAGGCGAAGCGGTCCTTCACCCCGGGCCCGAGCGGCGGCCTGAAGCGATCGATCAGCGCGCCGTCGGTCCGCCACGCTTCGCGACCCTGCAAATAGCGAAAGCTCCAGTACATCGCGTCGAAGTCGTCGAGGACGACGTCGACTGCAGCGGCGCGGCCGAGCGCCGACTCGACCCGATCGCGCGGCCCGCGCTGCGCGTCGAGCACCTCGGGCGCGAGCAGGCCCCACAGGTCGGTCGGCGCGAGCAGGCGGACGCGCTCGGGCAGCGGCGCGGGATCGGCGCCGAGCAGGACGTCGGCGACGCGCGCGAAGGTCGCCACGTCGCGCGTGAACCAGCCGCAGGTGTCGAAGCTCGGCGCGAGGTCGAGGACGCCCGCGAGGCTGATCCGCCCGTGCGTCGGCCGGAGCCCGATCAGCGCGCAATGGTTGGCGGGTGCGCGCACCGAGCCGCCGGTGTCGCTGCCGAGCGCGAAGTCGCACAGGTGGTTCGACACCGCCGACGCCGACCCCGACGACGAGCCGCCGCTGATGCGCTCCGGCGCGGCGCCGTTGACGGGCGAGCCGAAGTGCGCGTTCTGGCCGTTCATCGAGAACGCCAGCTCGTCGGTGATCGTCTTGCCGACGAAGCGCGCGCCGGCGTCGAGCAGCCGCTGCACGGTCGGCGCGGTCGTCGTCTTGATCCCCGACATCGCCAGCACGAACGGCTGGCCGCCGCTGGTCGGGTAGCCGGCGACGTCGAACAGGTCCTTGACGGCGAACGTCAGCCCGGCGAGCGGGCCCGACGGCGCGTGCCCGACCGGCGCGTCGGGGTACGGCATGAAGGCGCGCGCGGCGTCTCGAAGCATCGTCATGGCGGCTCTCCTCGGGAGGCATTCTTGCCGAGTCCACTACAGTGCGCAGCGTGTCGCCCGTCGATCGCCTCCACCGTCGCGGCGCGGTGCTCGCGCCGCTGGCGATCGGCCTCGCGCTCGCGTCGCCGCGCATCGCCGCGCAGGCTGCGGCGACGCTGCGCCGGATCGGCTTCCTGACGCTGCGTGCGGAGCCCAACGAGTACGACGCCGCGTTCCGCGACGCGATGAGGCGCCTGGGCTATGTCGAGGGCAGCACGCTGAAGATCGACTATCGCTGGGCCGCCGGCAGCGAACGGCGCGCCGAGGAGCTCGCGGCCGAACTGGTGGCGAGCGACGTCGAAGTCATCGTCACGGCGACGACCGCTGCGATCCGCGCCGCGATGCGGGCGACCCGGAGCATTCCGATCGTCATGGCGGCATCGGCCGACCCGATCATCGCCGGCATCGTCGCGAGCCATGCGCAGCCGGGCGGCAACGTCACCGGGTTGAGCATGGTGTCGACCGACACCGCCACGAAGCGGCTGCAGCTGCTGCGCGAGTTCCTCCCCTCGACGACGCGGGTCGCGGTGCTGCTCTTCGGAACGAGCGCGCCGGGTCCGGGCGACCAGGGCAACGCGCTCCTGATCGAGCAGCTGCGCACGGCGGCGGCGCAGCTCGGCATGTCGCTGGTGGTGGCCGGGATCGGCAGCAGCGCCGACATCGCGAATGCGTTCGCCACCATCGAGCGCGGCGGCGCGCAAGCGCTGATCGTCCAGGCCAGCGCGGTGACGATCGACAACCGCGCGCGCATCGTCGAGCGAGCCGCGACGCACCGCCTCCCGGCGGTGTACGAGACCGAGGGCTTCGTCCAGGCCGGCGGGCTGCTCTCGTACGGGCCAAGCCTGGTCGAGATGTATCGGCGTGCCGCGACCTACGTCGACAAGATCCTGAAGGGCGCCAAGCCGGGCAGCCTGCCCGTCGAGCAACCCGACAAGTACGAGCTGGTGATCAACCGCAAGACCGCGCGCACGCTCGGTCTGACGATCCCGCGGGCGCTGATGGTGCGGGCCGATCGGCTGATCGATTAGCGGCGCTTCACGCAACGCGGCGAACAAAGGAGACACGAATGGGCCCGGTTCCGATGCCCCACCACGACCCCGGCACGTCGCCGAGCCCGCTCCTGCGCCGTGTGCTCGGCGGCATGTCGATCTTCACGCTGGTGATGTCGATCCCCCAGATCCTGGCGATCTGGGTGCACCGCCAGGCCGCCGGTGTCTCCGTCGTGTCGTGGGCCGCCTACCTGCTCTCCGCCCTGCTCTGGTTCTGGTATGGCCTGCAACAGCGCGACCGGAACATCTACCTGCCGTGCATCGGCTGGATCGCGCTCGACATCGCCGTCGTCGCCGGCGCGCTGGTCTACGGCTGATCGCGATGCGACGAAGGAGCCTCCTCGTGCTTGCGGCGCTGGCCCTGGCGGCGCGATGCCCGCGCGCGGCGCCAGGCGCGGTCAGGACCCGCGTCGAGACCGAGGCCGGCGCCTTCGTCGTCGAGGTCGACCCCGAGGTCGCGCCGATCACCGTCGCCCACTACCTCGCCCACGTCGACCGCCAGCTGCTCGACGGCGGCGCGGTCTATCGCATCGTCACGCTCGCGAACCAGGCGCCGGAGACGCGCCACAAGATCGAGGTCGTGCAGTGGGGAATGATGCGGCCCGACGACCAGCCGCCGCCGCTGCCGCCGATCGTTCACGAGACGACGCGGCAGAGTGGGCTGCGCCATCGCGACGGCACCGTCTCGATGGCGCGCGCGCAGCCCGGCAGCGCCACCGCCGAGTACTTCGTCTGCATCGGCGACCAGCCCGAGCTCGACTTCGGCGGCGGCCGCAACCCCGACGGCCTCGGCTTCGCAGCGTTCGGGCGCGTCGTCGAAGGGATGGACGTGGTCCGCGCCCTGCACGCGCGCGGCGAGGCCGACCAGTACCTCGCGCAGCCGATTCGCGTTCGCTCGGTGCGCCGGATCGCGCCCGACAGCCGACCCGGCAGCTGAACGTTCCGTCGGACCGGCCGAGCAGCGTCGCGGCATTCGTCGGCGTGATGGCGGCATTCGGGATCGCAACTTCCCGACACCTCGGGTTTACCCCTAATCTCCCCTCCGACGAGATCCACCGACCTCTCACGGGAGCGCCCATGAACACGACCACTTTCGCACCGTCGGCCCACGAGGTCGACGCCGGCCGGACGCCTCGGCCCACCGCCGCCCTGGTGACGATGGCACGACGCGCCGGCCTCGCTGTCTGGCACGGCCTCGAGGCCTACGGCCGCGCCAAGGCGCAACGCGAGCTGCGCTTCCTGCACGATCGCTGGGAGACCAGCGATCCGCAATTGGCGCAGCGGCTGCGCGCCGCCGACGCCTTCCTCGTCGCCGAGGGGAAGCGGCGCGACACTTGACGCCCGGCGCCGCGGGGCGCGGGACGACTCAGTCGTCGTGCGGCTCGGAGGCGTCGAAGTCGGCGAAGCGCCAGCGCTGATAGGCGTAGAACGCGCCGGTCAGCACGGCCGCGGCGATCACGCCCGCCGCAGCGTAGAGCGACCGCGCGGCGGACGGCGCGAGCCCATGGACGAGCAGCGCGACGCCGGCACCGGCGACGACGTTGTTGATGACGGCGATCATGCTGGCCGTCGTGCCGAAGAACGCGAGCACCGAGCCGAAGCGAGTCGCCGGTGGATCGGCTTCGGGCCAGCGGCCGCGCGCGGCGGAGAAATGGCGCGCTGCGTCGGGCCCGAGGCTGCGATAGACGGTGCGGATGCGGGCGATTCCGGCCAGGCAATGCATGCTCTCGAGCGCCGTCTCGACGAGCCGGATCACGGTGAACAGGCCGAGCAGGAACAGCGTTGGCAGGACGGTCGCCGCGAACGGAACGAACGCTTCGGGCGAACTCGCCAGGAAGCCCATCGCCACCAGCGAGCTCGACAGCGCCATGACGTAGAGCGAGCTGCGCGCGTTCGCCTCGGTGTAGGTCGTTCCGGTCGCCGTCTGCAGGACGAAGTGCTCGGTCGTCAGCGCCGAGAGGAGCGCCGTCCGTCGTGCCTGCTCTTCGCTGTGCGCGTCCATCGCGTTGCTCCTTTCGCGCCGGCGATCATCTCTCGCGTCGGCGTCCGGGCGGTAAGCCTAGACTCGGCCCATCGGCAGGAGCCGGCGAAAGGATTCGCCTGGAACCTGTCGGGCGCAGGGCCTCCATCGTGCTGGAGCGCCAGCCGGCGCGGACAGGCGCGGGCGGCGACCCCTCGCTCAGCGCACCGGTCGCATCGAGTTGGCGACGATGTAGCTCGCGATCTGACGGCCCACCGCGTCGCTCGCTTCGAGCGCACTGCGAAAGTGGATGCCGCCCCAGATGCGGACCACGCGGGTCTCCTCGACGAGCGCCGCGAGGTTGTCGAAGGAGCGCGTCAGCTTCGGGTCGGCGCTGTCGGTGATGACGAGCTTGGGCGACGGACCGGCGCCGAACACCGACTCGAACACGCCCAGCGCGACGCTGGCCAGGATCGCCGCCTGCGACGGGTACTCGGGATGCATCGGCGTCGCGTTGAGCGGCGTCCAGCCCGGGTCGCGCTCGGTCGCGTCGTTGCCGTCGAGATCGCCATTGCGGATCGCGGTGACCGGCCGCCAGCGGTTGTACTGGAACTTCGCGTCCCAGTCGACGATGAACGAATTCGCGGCGGCCATCGACAGCAACGCGAACAGCCGCGCGTTGTCGGCGAGGTCGAGGCCCTTCGCTGCGCCGAGCTGTCGCGCCGACTCGTACCATGCCGTCGTCAGGTTCGGCTGCGACCAGAACTTGACCGCGTCCGTCTGCTGCGCCGTCCGGCGCGTGCTCTTCGCTCCGCCGAGTTCCTTGGTCTCGTTGTAATCGCGGGCGTAGAGCGCGCTCGTCAGCGCCGGCGGCGGCGGCGGCCTGAACTGGTCGGCGCGCGCGAACACCCACGGCTTGGCGCGCGCGTATTCGGCGAAGAGCGGCGGCGTCGTCGGGATCCAGACACCGGGGGTCGTCACCGGTCTATAGGTGTCGGGCGCCGTGGTCGCATCGTCGGCGCGGTCGGCGATCGCGGCGGCGGCAGCCAGCTCGCCGATCGCGATCCCGGCACTCTTCGCCGCACCGTCGGGCAGCGCCGCGATGGCCGCCGCATAGGCGGCATCCACCTTGGCCTTCTGGGTCGGCGCGAGGGTCGACAGCGCGGCTCGCGCCGCGGCGACCGCCGCCGCCTCGGCCGATGCCGACGGATCGAGCGGGCTCTTGAGCGCATGGCGGGTATAGCGGTTCTGCACCGTATTGACGGCGTCGGCCATCGCGACGTGAACGATCGCCAGTGCCCGGACCTGCGGGTTGCCGGCGACGTTGGCGGCCTTGAAGGTGTCGAAGGCGATCACGTTCCAGTCGGTGACGGCATCGGCGCTCGCCGCTGCCGGGAACAGCGCGAGGGCCAGCCCAACGACTGCGCACGCCGCCGTGCGAAGTGTCCGCGTCGTCGCGCACACGACGTTCCTCTCGCGATGCATGACGGCGCCGCGATGAGCACTTGCGACCATGAGGTTCTCCTGGAGCAATGACGATAGCCAGCGGCTAGCGAGCCGCATCTTGAGCTTCTCGCCGGCTGCGGTCCATCGAAATCCGGTGCGGGACGTCCTCAAACGAAGGGTTGCTACCCCCCGCTGCCAACTCGCGCTCGAGCACCTTCGGGTTCTCGCGCCAGCGCTCGACCCACTCCTCGCGACGTCGCCCGGCAGACGTGTGACGCGCCCGGCGACTCTAGGGCGCCATCGTCTCCCGCGTGACCTCCCAGCCTGCGTCGATGCCGCCAGGAAGCATCTGCCCCCGGTCTTCGCCGACCTCAGCGGCGATGAGTCGATTGAGCTTCTCGTTCATCGCGACGACGAGCTCGCGCTGCGGCCGGGCACCCATGGCGAGGTTGTTCATCTCGGCAGGATCGGCGCGGACATCGTAGAGCTCGACATCGTTCACCCTGTAGAGATCCTCGATCGTCGTCGGCCGGTTGTGCTGCTTCGGCGAGAAGTAGCGCGTAAACACGTGGCGGCCATCGTAGACCGATCGCAGCGCGCCGCGCTTCATCATGTCGGGCGCGAGCCCGGCGCTCTTCAGCTGGTCGGGCTTGCCGCCCTTCTGGAGATGCTCGACCGCCTTGTAGAAGAAGTCGCCGTCGAGGTAGGCGAACATGTTGTAGCTGAACAGCGCGCCGTCGCGCACGGCGTCGACGTCGGCCCGTTCCGGCGCGGCCAGTACGGGGGCCAGGTCCTTGCCCGGCAATCCCTTGACGATCTCGGCCCGCTTCGCCGGCGCGACGCCGGTCATACCCACCAGCGTCGGCGCGATGTCGAGGTGCGAGGTGACGGCACGGCATTGCTTGCCGCCGGCGTAGGCGGGATGAACGACGATGAACGGGACGTTGTTCTGCTCCCGATACGCCGCCGCGCCCTTGGCGTGCAGCTGATGCGCGCCGTCCATGTCGCCGTGATCGGCGGTGAGGACGACGATGGTTCGGTCCGCGAGGCCCGCAGTGTCGAGCTCGGCCAGCACGGTCGCGATGTTGCGATCGACGTCGCGCAGGCAGTTCAGGTAGTAGTTGTGGCGCCTGCGCCAGCGCGCTTCCTCGTTCGGGATCTCGCCCACCATTGCGTCGTGCGAGCGCAGGAAATCGCGATGCGCCGCTGGGCGCCCGGGCGCGTCCAGCGGCTGGAAGTGGCTCGCCGGAAGCGCGAACTCCCACTTCTTCGCGTACAGCGGATCGGCCGGGTCACGCGCGACGTGCGTCAGGCCGCGCTGCGGCCGCAGTGGCGCCCCCGGGGCGTCGGTGTCGTAGAACATCACATCGTGCGGGTTGACGAGATTGACCGCGAGGAACCATGGCTTGCCGTCGGCCGCCAGCGCGCGGCCCTTGCCGCGCAGCCAGCTCGCGCCCATCGCCGCGGTGATGCCGTCGTGCAGGTAGCCGCCCTGCGTGTGGGCGATGATGTCGCCGATGCCGAAGTAGTCCGAGAAGCCGTACGCCTCCATCTCCTTGGTGAAGATCCGTGACGGGGCCGCGAGCGTGTTGACGGTCTCGAATTCCTTGGTCAGGTGCCACTTGCCCTTGTACGCGGTGTAGTAGCCGGCATCGCGCAGCATGTCGCCGACGGTCCGGATGTCGGGCGACAAGCTCTTGATCCACGGAAAATTCGTGTTGTCGAACATCCCCGTCTGCTGGATGTGCTGCCCGGTGTAGATCACCGAGCGCGACGGCGTGCAGACGCACGAGTTGATGTGGTGGTTGACGAAGGTCGTTCCCTGCTTCCTCAAGCGGTCGTGCGCGGGCAGGCTGTAGCCGAGGGGAAGCTCGCCCGGGCGAAAGAAGCGCTCCTGGTCGGTGAGGATGAAGAGGATGTTGTAGGGGCCGCTCGCTCGCGCGTTCGCGGCGCCCGGTGCCGCGGGCGCGGTCGCCGCGGCGGCCTTGCTGTTCGCGAGCCCCGCGCCGAGGCCCCACGACACCGCCCCCAGTCCGGCGATGCGAAAAAGATCGCGCCGCGAAGTCGAGTCATTCGATCCCTGATCACCGTCCATGCCGGCTCCCGTTGTCGTTCATTCCTGCTGGCGACGAACGCCATCCCGTCGACGACGGGACCGCGTGTTCTATGCGCACTCGCCCGTCGCCGCTTGATCCAGCGCAACCCGACGTTGCGCGCGCTCACCCTCCGGCCGCCAGCTCGCGCTCCAGCACCTTCGGGTTCTCGCGCCAGCGCTCGACCCACTCCTGCGCGACGTCGCCCGGGTAGACGTCCTCGATGCCTTCCTTGAGCGCCTTGACGATCGCGCTCGCGAGCGCGCCGGGGGCGACCTTCGGCGGCGGCAGGTTCTGGTTCCACTCGTCGTCGATCGGTCCGGGAAAGACGTTGACGACGCGGATTCCCGACGGCCGCATCTCGGCGCGCAGGCACTGCGCGAGCGAATAGGCCGCGGCCTTCGACGCCGAGAAGGTCCCGTGCGGCGGGTAGTTCGAGAGCGCATAGACCGAGAGCACGTTGACCCACGCGGCCGCATGCGTCTCTCCGTCGGCCGAGCGCGCCTTCAGCGCCGGCCCGAACTCCTGCGCCAGGCGCAGCAGGCCGAAGTAGTTGATGTCCATCTCGGCCTTGGCGGCATCGGTGCCGCGCCGCGCCGCGATGCCGAAGGCGCGATGGACCTCGGCGTTGTTGACGACGATGTCGACCTTGCCGCCGATCTCGCCGGCGAGCGCGCCGACCGACCGGCCGTTGGTGAGGTCGAGCGGCACCAGCGTCACCTGTGGCAAGGACGTGATGTCGGCGAGCCCGGGGAGCTTCTTCCATGGCTCGGCGTGGCCGAGCCAGACGATCTCGGCGCCCGCCTTGACGAGCGCCTTGACGAGCGCCTGGCCCACCTCGGTCTTGCCGTCGGTGACGAGGATCTTCCGGAACTTGGGGTCGCTGGTCATCTCGCGCAGCATCTTGTCGTCGGCCATGTGTTCGCTCTCCTCGGGCGGGAATCCGATCAGCACCGCGGCGCCGGCGCGGTCGAGGCGCGCGCCGACGTGGACGCGCACCTCCTTCCTGGACAGCGGGGGCTCGCCGCCGCCGGCAGGCGGTGGCGACGCGACGTCGCCGTGCAGGTGCACGATCACCGTCGGCCCGGCGTCGAGACGGACGAGGCCGAGCCGCCACGGCAGCCGCTCGCGGTAGAACGGATCGTTGCTGTGGTGGAGCACGGTCTCGCTGATCAGCTCGCCGGCGCCGCCCTGCGGTGTCCATTTCAGCTGCGACGACAGGCAGCGATGACACGCGTCGCGCGGCGGGTACTGGACGGCGGCGCAACGCTCGCACACCTGCAGCTCGAAGCGGCCTTCGGCGGCGGCGGCGGTCATGCCGAGCGCGGTGCGGCCGCGCGCGAACGGCGGCAGGTTCATCTGCCGCGTGCGCAGCACCGGGTTCTTGCGGCGCGGCTTCATCAGCGGCATCGTCACGACGACACCTCGCGTCTCACGATGAGCGGCCCAGGATGACTGCGCCCGTGCACAGGCAGCGGTCGTAGGTGACCATGCCGAAGCCGGAGACGAGGCCGACCTTCGCGTCGGTCACGGCGCGCGCGCCGGCGTCGTCGGTGAGCTGGCGGATCGCCTCGGTCATGCCGAGGAAGCCGCCGGCGCAGCCGGCCTGGCCGGCCGAGAGCTGGCCGCCGCTGGTGTTGTTCGGGAAGTCGCCGTCGTGGGTCAGCGTTCGCGCGCGGACGAACGCCGGGCCTTCGCCTTTGGCGCAGAAGCCGAGGTCCTCGAACTGCAGCATGACGACGACCGGATAGTCATCGTAGGTCTGGACGAAGTCGATCGTGTCGGGCGTCGCGCCGGCCTGCGCGTACAGGTCGTCGCGGTCGACGAGCCAGCCGCCGCGCAGCAGCACCGGGTCGTCGGCGAAGGCGTTGTGGCGCTCGATCGCGCCGCGCACGAGGACGTGAGGGAGGCCGAGACCGCGCGCGCGCTCTTCGCGCATCACCAGGAACGCCTCGGCGCCGGCGCACGGCATGACGCAATCGTACAGATGGATCGGCTCGGCGATCGGCCGCGCGTCGAGGTACTGCTCGAGCGTCAGCGGCGTCTTGAAGAGCGCGCCCAGATTCGCGAGCGCGTTGGCTCGCTGCGCGACGGCGATGCGGCCGAAGTCCTCGCGCGTCGCGCCGTGCGCCCGCATGTAGGCCGCGGTGATGAACGCGAAGATCGAGTTCGGCCCGCCCGAGCCGTACGGGTAGCTCGCGTCGCGCGCGAAATGGGAGAAGCCGCCGAGCATCTGCCGGAACGACTCGACGTGGTTCGCATCGGCCGCGACGCAGGCGACGACGTCGGCGTCGCCCGCCTGCACCGCGCGCGCCGCCCGGCGCAGCGCCATCACGCCCGAGGCGCCACCGGTCGGGATGTGGTCGAGCCAGCGCGGGCTGAGGCCCAGGTGCTGGGTGACGCCGACGGCGGTGTCGGGTGCGAGCGAGAAGCTCGAAACGGTGAGGCCGTCGATGGCGTCCTTGGCGATTCTCGAGCGCTCGACCAGCGCCTCGATCGCCCGGCCGATGAACCAGTGCGCGCCGTGCGTCGAGTAGCGCACGTACGGGACGGTCACCGGCACCGCGACGGCGACGCCTTCATACGACCGGCGCGAGGAGCGCGACGTCACGTCACGGCTTTGCGGCGCCGCTTCATCGCCCGCGTGTCGATGCAGTTCGGCGCACCCGGCAGGGTCCGCGCCAGCTCGCGCAGCTCGCCGCGCTGGATCTTCTGCGAGACGGTCAGCGGCAGCGCGTCGACGAAGGCGACGTAACCCGGCGCCTTGAAGTAGGCGAGCCGCTCGAGGGCGTGGCGGACGATGCTGGTCGCGAGCCGCTCGGGCGGCGGCGTGTTCGGCGACTTGCGCAGGACGATGCAGGCGAGCACCTCGTCGCCGCGCACCGTGTCCGGCGTCGCCGCGACGCCGCATGCGGCGACCGCCGGATGATCGTTGAGCACGCTCTCGACCTCGATCGCCGAGATGTTCTCGCCGCTGCGCCTGATCACGTTCTTGCGCCGGTCGACGAAGTGGAAGTCGCCTTCGGCGCTGCGCCGGACGACGTCGCCGGTGTGGAACCAGCCGTCTTGCCACGCCGCCTCGGTCGCCGGTTCGTCCTTCAGGTAGCCGCTGAAGAAGTCGCGGCGCGCGTCGACGCCGGTCGCGCGGACGAGCAGCTCGCCGGGAACGTCGATTCCGCAATCGGCGCCCTTCTCGCTGACGATGCGCACCTCGACGTTGGGCGGGACGCGGCCGAAGCAGTTCGTGCCGACGTGGCGCGGCTCGCGGTGCGCCATGATGCAGGCGGCAGCGCCGGTCTCGGTCATCGCCCACGCCTCGAGCAGCGGAAAGCCGAAGCGCTCCTCGAACGGCGCGTGGTGGCGCGCGTCGACGCCGGCGCCGAAGCCGAAGCGCACGGGGTGCTGGCGATCGAGCTCGCTCGCCGGCGCCTGCAGCAGCATCGCCGGCATCACGCCGAGGTAGTGGGCGACCGTCGCGCGGCTGTCGCGGACGCTCTGCCACCAGGTGTTCGGATGGAAGCGGTCGAGCTGGACAATACAGCCGCCGGAGAGGATCGCCGCCATCGACGAGAACGCGAGCGCGTTCATGTGGCTGAGCGGCAGCGGCGTGATGAAGCGGTCGATGTCGGGAACGACTTCGGCGAGCTCGTGCAGGCCGAGGTACCACTCGCCGGCGCGCAGGAAATAGCCGTTGGCAAGGCGGCATCCCTTCGGCCGCCCGGTCGTTCCCGACGTGTAAAGCAAGGCGCACTCGGTGCTGCGGCCGATCGGCTCGCGGCCGAGGCGCGCCGGCGACCGCGCCGCCGGGATGCGGCCCGCCACCTCGGGACGGATCGTGTCGAGCGTCGTGCCGGCCTCGATCCCGGCCGCGCGCAGCGCGCCTTCGCGGGCCGGCACCACCACCGCCAGCGACATCTCGCTGTGGCCGATCAGGTACGTCAGCTCGTTCCCGCGCAGGTCGGCGTGGATCGGCACGATGCTGACGCCGAGCGCGTTGAGCGCGATCCAGTGGGTGAAGAACGCCGGCCGGTTCTCGAGAAGGAGACCAACCCGGTGGCCGTGGCCGTAGCCGGCCTGCGCGTAGGCGACGCGCAGGCGCTCGACCTCGCCGGCGACCTCGCGCCAGCTGCGCGGGCCCGGGTCGATGCCGTAGGCGGCCGCGGTGACCGGCTCGACGCACAGGAACTCGGCGTCGGCGCGGCGTGCGGCGACCCGGCGGAAAGCGTCGTAGACGGTGGCGGTGGGTGCGTTCATATGAAGAGTTGGACGGCGGGCAACGCGGCGTCGCCGTTGAGGAGGTCGACGCGCTTCAGGCGCAGGCGCAACGCGCCGCCGTCGCGGACGAGATGATGGACCGCGGTGCCGACGAAGGTCTGGATCTCGTCGCCCTGCGCCTCGGTGTAGTGGAACGGCGTTCGCAGCACGAAGCGCTGGGCGGCGCCGTCGCTCGTCTCCAGCGTCGGCGTCTGCAGCAGGTGCAGCGCCCGGCTCGGCGGCTGCTGCGAGTACGCGCGCGGGCTCTTCAGCCGCTCGACGCGCAGTTCGCGCAGCAGCTTGTCTTCGTACAGGTGCGAGTTGTGGTGGACGCCGTCAGTCTGCTCGGGCGTCAGCGGCACCCAGTAGATGCCGTCATCGGTCCAGAGGTCGAGCCATTCGGCGTAGCGCTTGTCGTCGAGCAGGCGCGCCTCGCGCACGACGAAGTCGATCAGTTCGCGTTCGGTCGAGTCGGCGCCCGTCATGGCTCGCCCGTCGGCATCGTCGCGGTCATGTACTGCACCCAGGCGCGGTACTGGTTGCGCATCGAGATCTCGCTCGTTCCGGTCGCCGTGACCTCGGCCTGGCCGACCTCGGCCGCATCGAAGTCACGCAGCAGGCTGACCCACGGGTTGCCGCTCGCCTGCAGCCCCCTCTGGATCGCCCGGTAGGCGTGCAGGTCGTCGTGGCCGACGACCGAGAACGGCGAGTTGATGAGGCGGTTGTAGGTGACGGTGCGGGCGAGCAGCGCCTCGGGCGCGCCCTTCAGGCGAAAGGTCCAGCTCTCGATCACCGTCTTGTCGACGGCGATCGGGCGGACGACGCGGATCGACTGGATCGCGCCCTTGATCGTCAGGCTCGGGTAGTAGACGGTGTTGTGGCGTGCGATCTTCATGATCTCGGCGCTGCGCTCGGCGCCGTAAGCCGCGTGCATCGCCTCCTCGTAGCCGGCGATTCCCGAATAGCCGCTGTGAATCGAGAAGTGAACGCCCGAGTAGCTGTGGCCGTTGGCGAAGACGCGAACGCCCATGTCCTCGAAGAACTTGTAGTCGGAGACGAACGGAACGAACTGCTCGATCGCCATCGGCTTGGGCTTGTCCACGGGCTGGTCCTTCCACATCGCCTTCGCGGTCCCCGCCGACGATTCGTGCACGACCATCGGATGCATCGTGTCGTTCAGGTTCTCGACGAACATCTTCCAGTTGCACGCGTGCAGGAAGCGCAGGCACCCGCCGGTGATCTCGAGCTCGCCCTCGGGCGAGCGGTCGGCGAGGTTGTCGATCGACGTCAGCGACGCGCCGAAGTAGCTGGCGAAGTCGGGGCCGGCGTCGCTCAGCTTGCAGAACACGAAGCCGCGGTAGCGCTCGACGTGCCGGACCGGAACGAGACCCTTGGACGCTTCGCATTCGGCCAGGCGCGTGCCGTCGTAGCCGCTCTTGAGCGGGATCGCGCGCAGGCTGCCGTCGGTGTTGTAGGCCCAGGCGTGGTACGGGCAGCGAAAGAACCTGCCGGTGTTGCCCGCCGGTGCGCTGACGACACGCGCGCCCTTGTGGGCGCAGCGGTTCATCAGGACGCGCACGCTGCCGTCGTCGTGGCGAACCGCGACCAGCGGCCGGCCAGCGATCTCGAGCGTGACGTAGTCGCCCGCGTTCGCCAGCTGGCTCTCGTGGCAGACGTAGCTCCAGGTGTTGGCGAAGAAGTGCTCCTGCTCGAGCGCGAAAAGCTCCGGGTCGATGTAGAGGTCGCGGTGGACGCGGTCGGGCTCGACCAGCGCGCGGATCGCATCGGGACGCCCGCGATAGCGCGAGCCGGTCGCGGCGGTCGGCGTCGTCGCGGTCGTCATCGTCTCGTCGCCTCGGGTCGAGCTCATGCCAGTGCGTGGCGCCGGAGCGCCGCGGCAAGCCCGTGACCGTGCTCGTCGGCGAGCGCGGCGTCGCGCAGCTCGGCGAGGGTCGCGGGCGCGAGTGCGGCGCCGGCCCTGCCGACGACGCCCATCAGCACGCCGAAGTTGCGCCAGCCGCGCTCGTGCGTGTCGCCGTAGCCCTTGACGAGGCGCTGGCACTGCGCCACCTCGACGGCGAGGGCAGGATCGAGCGCGGCGACGCGAACGATCTCGGCGAGCCATGCGTCGATGCGCTCGGCCTCGACCGCGAAGCGCACGCTCTTGCGCCGGAAGCGCCGCAGCCCCGCGATCGCATACAGCAGCAGAAAGCCCGAGAGCGAGCTCGTCGTCACGACCTTGCCCTTCTCGGTCCAGCGCTCGACCAGCGCGCGCGGCCAGCCGGGTCGCTCGAGCCAGCGGGCGAGCCCGGCCGGGAGCGTCTCGCAGATCTCCTGCACACGGGGATGGAGGTACTCGTCGATCGCGAGGACCTGGCCGGCACCGACCCGCACTTCGCCGTGGACTCGCTCGAAGCGCGTCGCCCGCGTCTTCAGCGCGGCGACGCGGATGGTGTCCTCGTACGTCATCCAGAGGGCGAGGTGGCGCGCGGTCTCGGCGACGAGCCGCGACGGCGCATCGGCCGCAACGGCGCCGACGCGGTCGAGTCGATCGAGGTAAAGCCGGGCATGGTCGACGTCCTGCCAGTCGATCGTCCGGCGCAGGCCCTCGATCGCGATCTCCTGGGCTTCGACCGGAAGACTCATCCGCACGCGCTCGACGAGCGCGGCGACCTCGGGATCGCGCGGTCGCGTCGCCGCGGCAGCCGCGAGAGGGAGCGGCTGCGGCGACGCGGTCGCCGCCGACGGCGCCGCGAGCTCGGAGCCATCGGAGACGCTCGCGTCGCGCGCGCTCGCCGGCGTCGCGTCGCGGCCGAGCGCGCTCGCGAAGCCGGCGTCGAAGGCGCGCCGGCTCGCGGCGACGCCGACGCCGCCGCGCGCGATCGTTTCCTCGAACGCCGGCCGCGCGAACGGCAGCGCGCCGCTGCCGGCGAGCGCGCCGAAGAGCACCGCGCTGATGACGCTGCCCGACTCGTCGGCGATCTGTGCCATGTCGTACGCGATCCAGCGCGCCGCCGACGCCTTGGCGATCGTGGCGAGCGCGCCGGCGTCGACGCGGCCGTCGCCGAGCGCCGTCTTCTCGCCGATCGACCAGACGCGATGCGTCGACGCGATCAGCGTCGTCCGGTCGGGCGTGACGAGGCCGCGCTGGACGCCGCGCGCCGCTTCCATCAGCTCGGAGGCGAGGACGATGTCGACGTCGCCCGGCATCGGCATCAGCGCCAGCACCGGCGCCAAGCCGGCCGCCTCGGCGTCGGCGCGCGGGAACAGCTCGACGTAGTAGATCGTCGCGCCGGTGCGCTGCGCGACGCCGGGCACCGAGGTCGCCTGCGCAAGGTAGCCGTTGCTTTCGGCGAGCTCGACGATCCAGTCGGACAGGACGCCGCCGCCTTCGCCGCCGATGGCGAGGATCGCGATCTTGATGGGCTGGGCGGTCATGGCGCTGCGCTCAGAACGCGAAGCGAGCGCGCCGGCGCGCATCGCGCCGTTGCATCGCGCCGATCACGGCAGCGCGCACCCGGGCCAGGAAGCGATCCCACGCCGTCGGGTTGCTGACGATCCTCGCCTTGTAGAACGAGGGGCAGAGGACGGCGGCGTGCGAGACCTCGCCGCAGACGCCGCAGCCGACGCAGCTGTCGAGCACGGTCGCGACCGGGTCGGTGCGCAGCGGGTCGGGGTTGGCCTTGATCGAGAGCGACGGACAGCCCGAGAGGCGGATGCACGAGTGGTCGCCGGTGCAGGTGTCGCTGTCGACGCCGAAGCGCTCGCGGACGACGCGCTCGCCGCGCGCGATCGCCGCCTTGACGAGCGGCTTCTCGCGCCGCTGCCGGTTGAGCATGCATTCCGACTGCGCGACCACCACCTTCGGGCCGGCGTCCTTGGTCGTCAGCGCCTCGTGCAGCGCGTCGCGCATCGCCGAGACGTCGAAGGTGTGCGTCACCGTCTTCACCCACTCGACGCCGACGCCGCGCACTGCGCGCTCGATCGCATGGCCGGTGCTGCGCGACTTGTTGGCGGCGTGCGACGAGAGCAGCTCCTGGCCGCCGGTCGCCGAGGTGTAGTTGTTGTCGACGACGATGGTCAGGTTGTCGCTGCGGTTGAAGACCGCGTGGGCGATGCCGCTGGTCAGGCCGTTGTGCCAGAAGCCGCCGTCGCCCATGACGCTGATCGCGCGCTTGCCGGGCAGCGCCTCGCCGGCGCCGCGCGCGACCGGCGCGTTGAACGCCGACGCGCCGGCGGTGCCGAGCCCGTAGCCCATCGTCGTGTTGCCGAGGTGGAACGGCGGCAGGATCGAGAACAGGTGGCAGCCGATGTCGGCGCTCATGTGGTGCTCACCGAGCTCCCGCTCGACCAGCTTGATCGCGCTGAAGATCGGCCGCTCGGGGCAGCCGGTGCAAAAGCCCGGCGGCCGCGCGTGCACGTGCGCAGCGAGCGCCGCCGGCGCGATCGCGGCGGGCGCGACCGGACGATTCGCCGGCGAAAGACGGCCGTAGCGCTCGAGGAACTCGCGCAGCCCGTCGCGGACGACGCCGAGCGTGTATTCGCCGGCACGCGGCAGCAGGTCCTTGCCGTGCAGGACGGCCGCAGCGTCGCCGTGGCGCAGCACCGTCGCCAGCGTCTGCTCGATGAAGTTGGGCTGCCCTTCCTCGACGATCAGGAGCGCGCGCTTGCCGGCCGCGAAGCGCAGCACCTCGCTCTCGATCACCGGGTAGGCGACGTTCATGACGTAGATCGGCACCTGCGACCTGCCGTACACGTCGGCCAGGCCGAGCCGCTCGAGCGAGCGCAGCACCGCGTTGCAATGGCCGCCCTGGACGACGATACCGATGTCGCTCGCGCCGCCTGCGCTCGCCTCGATGAACTCGTTGAGCTTGTTCTCCTCGATGAAGCGCACCGCCGCCGGCCAGCGCTCCTCGATCTTCTCGCGCTCGTGCGCGTAGCTCATCGGCGGCAGCGTGATGCGGTTCAGGTCGCGCGCCGGCGCGGCCATCGCCTCGGCGAGCGTGAACGGCGGGCGCCGGTTCGCCGCCGCCGTGAACTGGCCGTGCACGTGGCAGGCGCGGATGCGCAGCTCGATCATCACCGGCGTCCGGCTCGCCTCGGAGAGCTCGAAGCCCGCCTTCACGGCGGCGACGATCGACGGCAGGTTCGGGCGCGGATCGAGCAGCCAGATCTGCGACTTCATCGCGAAGGCGTGGCTCCTCTCCTGCATGATCGAAGAGCCTTCGCCGTAGTCCTCGCCGACGATGACGAGCGCGCCGCCGGTGACGCCGCCCGAGGCGAGGTTGGCGAGCGCGTCGGAGGCGACGTTGACGCCGACCGGGCCCTTGAACGTGACCGCGCCGCGTAGCGGGTAGTTGACCGACGCGGCGAGCGTCGCCGCTGCGGTCGCCTCGCTGGCACTGTTCTCGAAGCGGATGCCGTGCTCGACCAGGATGTCCTCGGCGTCGGCGAGGACGTCCATCAGGTGCGAGATCGGCGCGCCCTGGTAGCCGGCGACGTACGAGACGCCGGACTCGAGCAGCGCCTTGGTGACGGCGAGGATTCCCTCGCCGCGGAAGGTCTCGCCCTCGCCCAACCGGAGCTTGCCGACTTCCTCTGCGAACGAACGTTCAGCCATGTCCGTCCGATATTAGTGGAGATGGCGCGACGGTCGAGCGGCGAGCACGCCGGGCGGTGCGGGGGCGCCGGATCAGGGGCGCAGGCCGACGACGTTGTGGGCGTGGACGGGCCGCTGGAAGCCCTTCAGCGCCAGCTCGCCGACGCTGCCGGCGTCGATCAGCAGCTCGGTCTTCGAATAGATGCGTGGCGAGATCAGGATCTGGCCGTCGCCGGCCTCGCCGCAAAGACGCGCCGCCAGGTTCGTCACCGTGCCGATCGCGCCGTAGTCGAGCCGGCCCTCGAAGCCGATCGTGCCGATCGTCGCGAAGCCACCGGCGATGCCGACGCCGAAGCCGAGCGCGTGACCTCGCTTGGTCCAATTGCGCGCGAGCACCTTCATCGACTCGCGCATCCGCAACGCCATCCTGATCGCCTGCATCTCGTGCTCGTCGACCGGAACCGGGTCGTTGAACAGGATCATCACCCCGTCACCGGCGAAGTGCTCGATCGTGCCGTCGTGCGCCATGATCGCCCGGCCGAGCTCCGCGTGGTACTCGCGCAGCACGCTCATCACTTCCTCCGGCTCGGCGGTCTCGGTGAAGCCGGTGAAGCCGCGCAGGTCGACGAAGACGACCGTGATCTCGCGCCGCCGGGTCTTGAGGGGATCGTCGGCGTCGCCGGCCATGATCAGGTCGCTCACCTTGGGCGAGAGGAAGCGCGTCAGCTTGGACATCTGGCCGATCTGCGCCACCTGCTCGGCGACGCGCGTCTCGAGGCGCGCATTCCACTCGGCGATCTGCGCCGCCTGCTCCTCGACCTGGCGGTTCTTGTCGCGGATCTCGGCGTTGAGCGCCTCGAGCTGACGGTTCTTCTCGGTGATCTGCTTGTTCGCTTCCTCGGTGCGCCGGGTCGCGTCGAGCAGCTCGCGCTCGGCGCGCTTCTGCTCGGTGATGTCGGTCATCACGGTCACCGTGCCGCCACTCGCGACGCGTCGGCGCAGGATGCGATAGCAGCGGCCGTCGGGCGCGTGGTCCTCGAAGCTGCGCCCGCTCGGGTGGCGCAGGCTTTCGACCCGCTGGGCGACTTGCGCGACCGGGTCGCCATCGCCGTAATAGCCGTTCTCGGCGAGGTAGCGCAGGAAGCCGGTGTAGGGCTGGCCAGGCTGCAGCAAGGCCGCGGGCGCGGTGTACATCTCCTTGAAGCGGTCGTTGCAGACGACGATGCGCAGGTCGTCGTCGGTGTACACGAGCGCGCCCGGCATGTTGTCGAGCGCGACGTGCAGCTGCGCCTCACCGGCGGCGAGGTCTTGCTCGGCCTGCTTGAGCTCCGTGATGTCGGTCATCACCGTCACCGTGCCGCCGCACGCGGCGCGGCGGCGCAGGATGCGGTACCAGCGCCCGTCGGGAACGTGGTCCTCGAAAGCGCGCCCGGTCGGATGGCGCAGGCTGTGCACGCGCTGCGCGACCAGCTCGGCGGGGTCGCCGGGGCCGTAGTAGCCGTGCTCGGCGAGGTAGCGCAGGAAGTCGGTGTAGGGTCGACCGGGCTCGAGCAGCTCCGCCGGCACCGGGTACATCTCGCGAAAGCGCTGGTTGCAGACGACGATCGCGAGCGCCTCGTCGGTGTAGACGAGCGCCCCGGGCATGTTGTCGAGGGCGGCGTGAAGCCGGGCCTCGACGTCGTTGCGGGCTTCCTCGGCCATGGTCGGCCGAGTATCGGGACGGATGTGCGTCCGGTCAACGCGATGCGGCTTCCCGCGCCGTGCACGCCGACGAGCGAGCCGCACCCCCGGCGAGTCCGACCGGCATCGCGCGGGTGTTCCAATGGCTCATCCGGAGGGAGGGAGACCCCGTGCAAGATGAACTCGTCTACCCGCGCGAGCGCACCCTCGGCGCGATCACGCTGGTGCTGGGCGTCCTCGTCTGGCTGCTGATCATCGTCGGTACCGTCGGCATCGCCCTGGTCTACCTGCTGATCGGCTTTCTGTTCTACCTGTTCGCGCATTCGGCGCTGATTGCCTGGCTGCGCGGCAACGGCGTGCTGCTCTCGTCGCAGCAACTGCCCGACCTGCGCGACCGCTTCGACGCGTGCTGCGCCCGGCTCGGCCTCGACAACGACAAGCCCGAGGCCTACCTGCTCCAGGGCGGCGGCGCTCTCAACGCGTTCGCGACGCGCTTCCTCGGCCGCCACTACGTCGTCCTGCTCTCCGACATCGTCGACGCGATGCAGGCGCATCCCGACGGCATCAACTTCTACTTCGGCCACGAGCTCGGCCACGTTCGAATGAAGCACCTCACCGGGCGGCTCTTGCGCGCGCCGGTGCTCTGGCTGCCGCTCGTCGGCGCCGCCTACTCGCGCGCCAAGGAATCGACCTGCGACCGGCACGGCCGCGCCTGCTGCGAATCGCCCGAGTCGGCGGCGCGCGCGATGGTCGCGCTCGCCGCCGGTGCCGACCGCTGGCGCCAGGTCGACCTGGCGGCGTTCGAGGCGCAGGCGTCGTTGTCGCGAGGCTTCTGGATGTCGTACCACGAGCTCACCGGCGGCTATCCCTGGCTGACCAAGCGCGTCAGCCGCGTGCTTCATCCCGAGGCGCCCCTGCCTTCGCGCAACGGCTTCGCCTACCTGCTCGCGCTGTTCTCGCCCTACGTCGGGCGCGGCGGCGGCGCGCTCGGGATCTTCGTGCTCGCGGCCGTGATCGGCATCGCGGCCGCGGTCGGCATCCCGGCGTACCGCGACCACGAGGTGAAGAGCCGCCTCACGCTCGCCTACACGAGCAGCGAGCCGGCGCGGCGCGCGCTCGCCGCCTGGTACGCCGAACGCAAGGAGCCGCCGGCCTCGCTCGAAGCCGCCGGCGTGCCGGCGACGCTCGCCGACGGCAGCCAGCTGTCGCTCGAGGCCGAGAGCATGGTCCTCACCGTGGAGAGCCCGCGCGGCGCGCTCGTCTTCGCTCCCGAGGAACGCGCCGACGGCACGGTGACCTGGCACTGCTCGGGCGGCGTCGGCGTGCGGGCGGCGCAGCTGCCGTCGCTCTGCCGCGAGGACGACGCTCCGGCCGACAAGTAGCCAGCGGCACCGCGGCGCGCCGCGCGTGAGAATGACCGTTCCCGTTCGGCACGCAAGACCCGCCATGACCTCGCCGTTCCGCTCCATTGCCGTCGTCGGCGCCGGCGCCGTCGGCAGCTTCTACGGCGCGATGCTCGCCCGCGCCGGCCACGCCGTGACGCTGATCGCACGCCCCGCGCACGTGCAGGCGATCGAGCGCGAGGGGCTGCGCCTGCAGATGGGCGGCCGTATCGAGACGATCCGCACCGCCGCACGCACCGACATCGACTCGGTCGGCGACGCCGACCTCGTCCTCTTCTGCGTCAAGTCGACCGACACCGAGACCGTCGCGCGCGAGATGGCCCCTCACCTCGGCGACGACGCGCTCGTCCTCAGCCTGCAGAACGGGGTCGAGAACGCGGCGACGATCGCGCGCCACGTGCGCCAGGCGGTCGTTCCGGCCGTCGTCTACGTCGCCACGGCGATGCCCGAGCCGGGCCTCGTCGCCCACCACGGCCGCGGCGACCTCGTCATCGGGCCGATCGACGCGCGGGCGGCGCGGGACCCAGCGCTGGCGGCGCGCCTGCAGGCGCTGGTCGACCTGTTCGCGACCGCGCAGGTGCCGGTCCGCATCTCGGCCGACGTCATGGCCGAGCTGTGGTCGAAGCTGATGGTCAACTGCGCCTACAACGCGATCTCCGGGATCGCCCAGGCGCCGTACGGCCACCTCGCCGCGCTCGACGAGGTGCGGGCGCTGCAGGAGACGGTCGTGCGCGAGGTCGTCGCCCTCGCCGAGGCCGAAGGCGTGAACCTGCCGCTCGCGCCCGCGCTCGAGGCGATGCGCAAGATCGCCCCGGCGATGCCGGCCCAGCTCTCGTCGACCGCCCAGGACATGGCGCGCGGCAAGCCGAGCGAGATCGATCACCTCAACGGTTTCGTCGCGCGCCGCGGCGCCGCGCTCGGCGTCGCGACGCCGGCGAACCAGGCGCTCTACGCGCTCGTCCGGCTGATCGAGAGCGAGCGAGGTCGCGGCTGATGGCTGGCGTATCGACCCGCGCCGCGATCGACGCCGTCGCCGTGCCGGCCGAGTTTGCGCAGGCGTTGCGCGAGCTCGGCCTGGCCGGCACCGGCGAGCGACTCGTCGGCGCGCCGCTCGCCGGCGGCGTGTCGTCGGACATCTGGCGGATCGACACTGCGCGCGGCACCGTCTGCGCCAAGCGCGCCCTCGCCAAGCTGCGCGTCGCCGCCGACTGGCGTGCGCCGATCGACCGCAACCGCTACGAGGCGCGCTGGCTCGAGGTCGCCCACGAAGCGAGCCCCGGCGCGGCACCGCGCGTGCTCGGCCAGCACGAGCGCCTCGGTGTCCTCGTCATGACCTGGCTCGCGCCCGGCGAGCACCGCCTCTGGAAGGAGCTGCTGCGCCGAGGCGACGCCGAGCCGGCGATCGCGCGCGCCGTCGGCGCGACGCTCGGCCGGATCCACGCGTACTCGGCGGCGCGGCCGGCGCTCGCCGCGCGCTTCGACAGCGACGCGATCTTCTTCGACATCCGGCTCGAGCCCTACCTGCTCGCGACCGCGCGCCGCCATCCGGAGCTCGCGCCAGCGCTCGAGCAGCTGGTGGCGACGACCGCGGCGACGAAACGCGCGCTCGTCCACGGCGACGTCAGCCCGAAGAACATCGTGATCGGAGCGAGCGGCCCGGTGTTCCTCGACGCCGAGTGCGCCTGGTGGGGCGAGCCGGCGTTCGACCTCGCCTTCTGCCTCAACCACCTGCTGCTCAAGTGCCTCTGGACGCCGGCGGCGACGGCCGGGTTCCTGGCCGCGTTTGCGGTGCTCGCTGGCGCCTACCTCGACGCCGTCGACTGGGAGCCACGCGAAGCGATCGAGCGCCGCGCCGCCGCGCTGCTGCCGGGACTCCTGCTCGCCCGCGTCGACGGCAAGTCGCCGGTGGAGTACCTCGACGACGACGCCGATCGCGAGCGCGTTCGCCGCGTCGCTGCCGTGCTGCTGCGCCGGCCCGTGGCGCGCCTGAGTGACGTCGCCGACGCCTGGCGCGAGGCACTGGCGACACCATGAGCACGCCCCGCGACCGCGGCGACGACGCGCCGATGGGCGGTGGTCGCGGCGATGGCGCCAGCGCCGACGCCGACATCGACTGCCGCATCCGCACCGTGCGTGCGCGCCGCGTCTGGGACAGCCGCGGCCGGCCGACCGTCGAGGCCGAGGTCGCGCTCGCCGGCGGCGCGGTCGGGCGGGCGATCGTTCCGGCCGGCGCATCGAAGGGATCGCGCGAAGCGCACGAGCTGCGCGACGGCGGCGCCGCGTTCGGCGGCCTCGACGTGATGCGGGCGGTCGCCCACGTCGACGGCGAGATCGCTCGCGCGGTCGCCGGCCTGCGCGCCGACGACCAGGCCGCGCTCGACCGGCGCCTGATCGAGCTCGACGGCACGCCGACCAAATCGCGCCTCGGCGCCAATGCGACGCTCGCGGTCTCGATGGCCGCGGCGCACGCGGCCGCGGCGGCGCACGGCGTGCCGCTGCACCAATACCTCGGCGGCGCCGACGCGACGCTGATGCCGATGCCGCAGATCCAGATCTTCGGCGGCGGCGCGCACGCCGGGCGGCGCGTCGACATTCAGGACTTCATGGTCGTCTGCCCGGCCGCGCGGACCTTTGCCGAAGCGCTCGAATGGACGGCCGAGGTCTACCGCCACGCCGGCCAGGTGATGGCGGCGCGCGGCGCGACGCTCGGCGTCGCCGACGAAGGCGGCTGGTGGCCCGACTTCGCGAGCAACGAGCAGGCGCTCGCGACGCTGGTCGAGGCGATCGAGCGCGCCGGCTACGCGCCGGGCAGGCAGGTCGCGATCGCCCTCGACATCGCCGCCTCCGAGCTCGGCCGCGGCGGTCGCTACCGGCTCGGCCTCGATGCCAAGGAGCTCGACAGCGACGGCCTGATCGAGCTCCTGCTGCGCTGGGTCGACGCCTACCCGATCGTCTCGATCGAGGACCCGCTCGGCGAGGACGACGCCGATGCGTTCGTCCGCCTCACCCGCGCTGCCGGCGACCGGCTGCAGATCGTCGGCGACGACTTCCTCGTCAGCGACGCCGCGCTCGTTCGTCAGGCCGCCGCTTCGGGCGCCGCCAACACGGTGCTCCTCAAGCCCAACCAGCGCGGCACGCTCACCGAAACGCGCGCCGCCTGGGATGCGGCGCGCGCGGTCGGTTACGCCGGCATCGTCTCGGCGCGCTCCGGCGAGAGCGAGGACACGACGATCGTCCACCTCGCGGTCGGCTGGGGCACCGGCCAGCTCAAGGTCGGCTCGTTCGCGCGCGGCGAGCGGATGGCGAAATGGAACGAGGCGCTGCGCATCGAGGAGCGCCTCGGCGCGCGCGCGACGCTCGCACATCCCTGGCCGCGCCGGACGCGGTAACGTCGGGGCCGGGTCGCCCGGCCCGCCCTTCCCCGCCGACGACATGAGCGCGCTCCCGACGACCGAACCCGACGCCGCATCCGAAGCAAGGCTCGGCCGTCGCCTTCGCGCCGCCGTCGTCTACTACCTGCCGAGCGTCGTCGTCATGCTCGCGCTGCTCGTTCTCTGGCAGGTCGGCGTGCAGTGGCTCGGCGTCAAGGAGTACATCCTGCCGACGCCGCTGTCGGCGCTGCGCACCCTTGCCGACCCGAACTACCGCTGGACGGCGAACTTCCTGGCGACGCTCTATTCGGTGCTCGGCGCGTTCGCGCTCTCGGCCGTGCTCGGCGTGCTGCTGGCGATCGTCGTCGTCTGGAACGACCTGCTCATGCGCACCGTGATGCCGGTGCTGATCCTCTTCAACACGCTGCCGAAGATCGCGCTCGCGCCGCTCTTCGTCGTCTGGCTCGGCTACGGCATCTGGCCGAACATCGTCATCGGCACGACGATCGCGTTCTTCCCGATGGTCGTCAACACGGCGGTCGGCCTCGCCAGCGCCGAGCCCGAGATGCTCGAGCTCGTCAAGACGCTGCGCGCGAGCCGCTGGAAGGTGCTGACCACCATCCGCTTCCCGAACGCGGTGCCGTACATCTTCGTCGGCCTGAAGCTGGCGGCAACGATGAGCGTCATCGGCGCGCTGGTCGGCGAGTTCGTGGCCTCGGAGAAGGGCCTCGGCTCGCTCATCATCACCGGCGGCGTGACGATGCAGACCGCGTCGATCTTCGCTTCGCTGACCCTGATCTCGCTGCTCGGCCTGGCCCTCTACGGGCTGGTCGTCGCCGTCGAGCAGATCGTCGCGCCGTGGGCGCACCGGACCTGAACCCTTCGACAGAGCAACGACAAAGGAGACATCCCATGAAGACATCGATGCCCGCCACGACGCCTTGGCGCTGGCTGCGCGCGCTCGCCGCGGGAATCGCCGTTCTCTGCGCGCTGCCGGCGACGGCGCAGGACAAGATGCAGCTGCAGCTCAACTGGTTCCACCTCGCCGACCACTCGCCCATCTACCTGGCGATGAAGAAGGGCTACTACAAGGAAGAGAACATCGAGCTGACGGTGCTGCGTGGCAGCGGCTCGGCCGACAGCGCCAAGAAGATCGACCTCGGCCAGGCCGACGTCGGCATCTCCGACGCGCCGACCGTGCTGACCGCGATCAGCAAGGGCGCCAACCTGAAGATGGTCGCCGTCGTCTACGACAAGGCCGGCAACAACGTCTTCTTCAAGAAGAGCGCCAACATCAAGACGCCGAAAGACCTCGCCGGCAAGAAGATCGCGGTGCCGCCAGCCGACTCGCACCGCGTCCTCTGGCCGGCATTCGCGGCGACGCAGGGAATCGACGCCAACTCGGTGACGATGGTCAACGTCAAGCCCGAAGGCAAGCAGGCGATCGTCGCAGCCGGCGAGGTCGACGCCTCGTTCGACCTCTACACCAGCTACGCGATCTGGGAGAAGGTGCTCGGCAAGGGCGAGGTCGGCCACCTCCTCTGGGCCGACTATGGCCTGCCGATCTACGGCCACACCTATTTCGTCAACAACGACCTGGTGAAGAAGAACCCGAAGCTGATCGAGCGCTTCCTGCGCGCGACCCACAAGGGCTGGCGCGACGCCAAGGCCAACCCCGCCGCGTCGATCGACGCGATGGTCGAGCAGGTGCCCGGCCTCGACCGCGCGACGCTGCTGGCAACGATGCCGGCGATCCTCGACCTGTGCGTGACCGAGCGCTCGAGCAAGTACGGCCTCGGCTGGATCGAGCCCGAGCTGATGCAGAAGACGATGGACATCACCTTCGCGACCGCCAAGCCCGACAAGCCGATGGCGCTCGCCGACGTGTTCACGAACGAGTACAGCAGCCGCATCAAGCCCTGAGCGAAGGGCCTGCGCCATGACCTCGGGGGTCATGGCGAAGATGACGGCATCCGCTATCTTCGCGCCATGACCGCACAGGCTTCGCCCCCCTCGCCCGTCGGCGCGCAGATCCGCCACTGGCGCACGCGGCGCCGTCTCAGCCAGCTCGAGCTGGCGCTCGAGGCCGAGGTGTCGACGCGCCACCTCAGCTGCCTCGAGACCGGCCGCGCCGCGCCGAGCCGCGAGATGATCCTGCGCCTGGCGCATCGCCTCGACGTGCCGCTGCGCGACAGGAACCGCCTGCTCACCGCTGCCGGCTTCGCGCCGATGTACGCCGCCCGCCCGCTCGCCGATCCGGCGATGGCCGCGGCGCGCCAGGTCGTCGCGCTGGTGCTGCGCGGCCACGAGCCGTTCCCGGCGCTCGCCGTCGACCGGCACTGGAACGTCGTCATGCAGAACCGCGCCGTGCCGCTGCTCCTCGACGGCGTCGCGCCCGAGCTGCTCGACGGCACGGTCAACGCGCTTCGCCTCAGCCTGCACCCGCACGGCATGGCGCCGCGCATCGTCAACCTCGCCGCCTGGCGCGGCCACGTGCTCGCGCGCCTGCGCCAGCAGATCGCCGCCAGCGACGACGACGCCCTGCGCGCCCTCGAGGAGGAGCTCGCCGGCTACCCCGCCGCGAGCGGCGCTGCGCATGCGGCGCCGCTCGCCGGCGAGCCGGCGCTCGTCGTTCCGCTGGTCGTCGATAGCGCGCTCGGCTTGCTGTCGTTCATCAGCACGACGACCGTGTTCGGCACGCCGGTCGACGTCACGCTCGCCGAGCTCGCGCTCGAGTCGTTCTTCCCGGCCGACGCGGCCACCGCGGCAGCGCTGCGCGGCGCCGTCGACGCGATGCCGGCCGGCACCGGCTGAACGCGCGCGCGGCCGTCGACCGGCGGCCGCGCGCTTTCAGCTCACGCCGCCGCCGGCACCTGGTCGAGGAAGCCGATGACGTTGGCGATCTTGCCGTGGCGCAGCTCGACGACGTCGCTGCCCTTGATCGGCGGCTCGGCATCCGCTGGGCCGAGCGACCACGAGAAGCGGACGTGGTCACCGTGGCCGTTCGGCGTGCCGAGGACGGCGAAGCGAAAGCCCGGAAAGCGCGCCTGGACGGCGCCGATCAGGCCGTCGATCTCGGCCGCGCCGCCGCCGCGCATGAGCGGATCGACGTAGCGCGCGTCGTCGCTGAAGGTGTCGGCGAGCAGGCGGCGCCGGCGCTCGGGGTCGGCTTCGTTCCAGGTGGCGAGGTAGCGGGTGGCGATGGCGAGAGGGTCTGACATGGCTTGCTCCTGAAGTGTGCTGCGGGATGCGGCAGGCGTCACGGTAGGGATCGCGCCGCACCGGGTCCATGACCCCGCAGGTCATGTCCGCGGCGCGATCGGGCTACCCTCGGCCGATGCCCATCGCCCGCCTCGCGTCGACGCTCGCCGTCGCGCTCGCCGTGCTCGCGGGCTGCGCGTCGGGGCCGGTGTCGCGGCCGTCGCGCCCGGAAGACGTCCGCGCCCGGATGGTCGCGCTGATGCCGGCGAGCGTTCCCGACCGCGCCGGCTGGGCCGTCGACATCTACGCCGCGCTCGCGGCGCTGGACATCGAGCCGAGCATGACCAACGTGTGCAGCGTGCTCGCCGTCGTCGAGCAGGAATCGACCTTCCGCGCCGATCCGACCGTCCCCGGACTCGGCAGGATCGCGCGCGAGGAGATCGATCGCCGCGCCGACCGCGCCGGGGTTCCCAAGCTCCTGGTCCAGGCCGCGCTCGAGCTGCGCTCGCCCGACCGCCGCACCTACAGCGAGCGCATCGACGCGGCGAAGAGCGAGAAGGAGCTGAGCGACCTGTTCGAGGACTTCATCGCCCAGGTGCCGCTCGGCCAGCGCTTCTTCGCCGGCTATAACCCGGTGCGCACCGGCGGGCCGATGCAGGTGAGCATCGAGTTCGCCGAGGCCCAGATCCGGTCGCGCTCGTATCCGTACCGAATGACGGGCTCGGTGCGCGACGAGGTGTTCACGCGGCGTGGCGGCCTCTACTTCGGAATCGCCCACCTGCTCGATTACCCGGCGCACTACGAGCAGCCGATCTACCGCTTCGCCGACTTCAACGCCGGGCGGTACGCGAGCCGCAATGCCGCGTTCCAGAGCGCGGTGAGCGTCGCCTCGGGAATCGCGCTCGATCTCGACGGCGACCTGATCGTCCCCGGTGGCGACCGCGCCAAGCCGGGCAGCACCGAGGCGGCGGTGCGCTCGCTCGCGCCGAGACTCGGCGTCGACGAGGGCGAGGTCCGGCGCGCGCTCGAGCAGGAGGGCCGCGCCGACTTCGAGCAGACCCGCGTCTACGCGCGCGTGTTCGAGCTCGCCGAGCAGGTCGGCAAGCGGCCGCTGCCGCGCGCCGTGCTGCCGCGCATCCTTCTTCACAGCCCGAAGATCACGCGGCCGCTGACGACCGAATGGTTCGCGCGCCGCGTCGACGAGCGCTACCAGCGCTGCATCGCTCGCGCTGGATGAGCGGCGAGGCCGCGCAGCCGGAGTTTGATCGCCGTCAAAACCGGCGTGCGAACCGCCTCCTGTAATTGGCGGATGACTTCGACGACGATCACCCGGCTCGGCGCCATCGACTTCGACCGGATGCGCGAGGAGATGCGCAGCGCACCCGGCTTTCCGCACTTCTGCATCGACGGCTTCCTCGACCCTTCCTTCGCGCAGGAAGTCCACGATGCCTTCCCGTCGTACGCGGACGCCGAAAGGATGGGCAAGAGCTTCGCGGCGGTGAACGAGAAGCGGAAGACGCAGGTCACCGACGCGCGCCTGTTCCCGGCGCCGATCCGCCGCTTGCACGAGCTGCTCGCGTCGGACGAGTTCGTGCGCCGGATGTCCGAGATGTCGGGCATCCCCGATCTCGTCGCCGACCCGCTCCTCGAGGGCGGCGGCATCCACGAGACCGATGGCGGCGGCCGCCTCGACGTTCACGTCGACTTCAACGTCAACGAAAGGACAGGCCTCTACCGGCGCCTGAACATCCTGGTCTACTTCAACATCGGCTGGCAGGACGAGTACGGCGGCGTCCTCGACCTGTGGGACGAGGACGTCAAGAACTGCCTCGCGCGCATCGCACCGACCTTCAACCGCGCCGCCGGATTCGCGACCAGCGCGACGAGCTGGCATGGGGTGACGCCGGTGACGTGCCCGCCGGGGTCGATGCGCCGCTCGTTCGCTGCCTACTACTACACGAAGGAGCCGCCGCCGGGCTGGGGCGGCGTCAGGCGCTCGACCGTCTTTCGCGCCCGGCCCGACGAGCGGTGGAAAGGCCAGGTCGCGATGCCGGTCGAGTCGCTGCTGCAGGCGACGCGCGCCCGTTTCACCGCCGCGAAGAAGAAGGTCCGCGACGCGTTGTCCTGACGCGCGACCGGCGGTCAGGCCGCGACCGCCTCGACCTTCAGAAGCTGCAGCGCGCGCGCCGCGATCGCCGCAGCCTGCGGCACCGCGGCCTGCTCGAGCACCCAGCTCGCGGCCGCCGGCGCGTCCGGCCCAGTGATGCGCGCGACCGGCGCCTTCAGCGCCTCGAACGCATGCTCGGCGAGGAACGCGGCGACCTCGGCAGCGACGCCGCAGAGGCCGCTCGCCTCGTGCACGACGATCGCGTGGCCGGTCTTCCTCACCGAGCGCAGCAGCGTCGCGGTATCGAGCGGCTTGAGCGTGCGCAGGTCGATCACCTCGGCCTCGATGCCGTGGTGCGACAGGGTGTCGGCCGCCTGCAGGCAATGGCCGACCGTCTTCGCGTACGAGACGATCGTGAGGTCGATGCCCTCGCGAACGACCTCGGCGCGGCCGAGCGGGACGACGTGCTCGCCCGCCGGCACGTCGCCCGGCGTATGGGCAAGCGCCAGGTCCATGAAGAAGAGGATCGGGTTGTCGTCGCGGATCGCTGCCTTGAGCAGGCCCTTGAAGTCGGCCGCGCTCGACGGCATCACGACCTTCAGCCCCGGGGCGTGGACGAACATCGCCTCGAGGTTGTGGTTGTGCTGGCCGCCGACGCCCCAGCCGGCGCCGGTCATCGTCAGGACGACGAGCGGGAAGCTGAACTGGCCGCCGGAGAGATAGCGAAGCTTGCCGGCGCTGTTGACGAGCGCGTCCATCGACAGCGTCAAGAACGGCGCGAACAGCAGGTCGACGATCGGGCGCAGCCCCATCGCGGCGGCGCCGACGGCGGTGCCGGCGATGATCGCCTCGGCGAGCGGCGTGTTGCGGACGCGCGCGGCGCCGAACTCGGCGACGAGCTCGGGCCGCTTGGTCGCGACGCCTTCGCCGAACATGACGACGCGCGGGTCGCGGCGCATCTCCTCGGCGATCGCCTCGGCAATCGCTTGCTGGACGATCATCTGGTTTACAGGGGTGGCAGGGGTGGTCATGGCAGGGTTCCTCGGTCGTGATCGAGCGTCGATGTCGCGGCGCGATCAGGCATAGACATAGTGGGCGAGCTCGCTGGCGTCGGGCCAGGGCGAGTTCTCGGCGAACTTCAGGGCGGCGGCGACGGTTGCGCGGGCGCGCTCGCGCAGGTGCGACAGCTCACCGCTTCCGATGACCTTCTCGTCGAGCAGGCGCTGGGCGGCGCGCGCGATCGGGTCGAGCGGCTTCCAACGCGCCAGCTCGGCCGGATCGACGTACGCCTGGTCGTCCGGCTCGAAGTGGCCGCGCTGGCGGTAGGTGACGAGCTCGAGGAAGCGCGGCCCGCCGTCGGCGCGGATCGAGGCGACGGCGTCGCGCGCGGCGGCGTGGACGGCGTCGACGTCGTTGCCGTCGATCACCGCGGTCGGCAGGACGTGGCCCGCGGCCCAGGCGGCGATGCGGCCGCCGCCGAGCACGGCCGTCGCTGCCGGATCGGCCGGCATCGTCTCGCGCCGGGCCACGTACGCCTGCCACTGGTTGTTCTCGCACACGAAGAGGAGCGGCAGCTGCCAAGTGACGGCGAGGTTGACCGCCTCGTGGAAGATGCCTTCGCACGCGGCGCCGTCGCCGAAAAAGACGGCGGTGATCGCGCCGGGCTCGCCCTGCCCCATCTTCTGCGCGAGGGCGACGCCGGGCGCGAGCGAGAGCTCGCCGCCGACGATCGTCGAGGTCAGGATGACGCCGAGCTCGGCGACCGAGATGTGGAGCGTGCCGCTCCGGCCCTTGCAGTAGCCGTCGACGCGGCCCATGACCTCGGCGATCAGCCGGCCCGTGTCGGCGCCGCGCGCGATCAGGTGGCCGGCACTGCGGTGGTTGGTGAGGATGCGATCGCGCGGCTCGAGGGCGCGAACGACGCCGACGGCCGAGGCCTCCTGGCCGACCGACGTGCAGGTGCCGGGCGAGGTGGGCGTGGCGCGGGCGGCGAGCGCCTCTTCGCAGGCGCGAATCAGCAGCATGGCTTCGAGCATCGAGACGCGATGCGTGGCGGGGGTGTTCATCGACTGACTTCCTTCGGACGGCGCCGCGGCGGTCGCGGCGGGTTGCGATGGTCGTCACTCTAGGGAGCGCGTGGCGCCGGCGCATGCGCCGGAAGAGCCAATCGGCACATCGCGACGGGCCATCGCCGCCCGGGCAGTGCGGCCGGTCGAAGGATGAGCGCTAGGAGACCGCGCGGGCGCGCAGCCGGCGCGCCTGGATCATGCGGCCGACGCACTCGCCGAGCAGGCGCGCGTCGCACGGCTTGGGCAGGAACGCGTCGTAGCCGTCGAAGCCGGTGCGCACGTCGGCCTCGTCGAGGCTGGTGTGCATCGCGATCATCGACTGGCGCGTGCGCGGGTCGCCGCGC
>Ga0068860_100000753_pt1 | contig 36783 bp, 36 predicted proteins | sample KBSSwiS32_FD_66597 | JGI IMG/M metagenome (GOLD analysis project Ga0068860, IMG submission 66597) | Switchgrass rhizosphere microbial communities from Kellogg Biological Station, Michigan, USA - KBS Switchgrass S3-2 | ecosystem: Host-associated > Plants > Roots > Rhizosphere > Soil ... | reverse complement strand
GGCGATGAAGCCGTAGCCCTTGTCGTCGTTGAACCACTTCACGGTGCCTTGAGACATGTTCTTTCCTTCGGTTTCTGCCCGGCCGATGGGCCGGGATGGTGCTGAAGACATCTGATCGAGACCTGATATCCAGCAAACCGAAAACCAAGTAAGAGCGAGAGATGGATCGGCGCGCATCGGAAATGCGCCGCGGAACTGTGCTCCGTCAACGCCGTGACCCTACCAGCCACAGCCGCCCACGGCCGCAACGGCGACGATGGGGCACCTGGGGTGAGTGACGGGACTTGAACCCGCGACATCTGCGACCACAACGCAGCGCTCTACCAGCTGAGCTACACCCACCATGCGGCCCCGGGAGGTCCCGAGGCCGACACGAATTGTAGGGGAGTCAGGCAGGTTCCGCGGAATCGGTGGTCGGATCGCTGGCGGCGTCACTCGTGGGATCGGCGGTGGCATCGGCGAGGGTGTCGGCGAGCGGTACGACGGGCAGGCCGGTGAGTGCGCCGCCGTGCCGCTGGGCGATCAGGCGGGCGGTGTCGCTGTCCGGTCCGGGGCTAGGCACGAAGACGGCCTCGCGGTAGTAGCGCAGCTCCTCGATGCTCTCCTGGATGTCGGCCAGCGCGCGGTGGTTGCCGCGCTTGGCCGGCGCCTGGAAGTAGGCGCGGGTGAACCAGCGCCGGGCCAGCTCCTTGATAGAGGAGACGTCGACGATCCGGTAGTGGAGGAACCCCTCGAGGGCCGGCATGTCCCGGGACAGGAACGAGCGATCGGTCGCCACGGTGTTGCCGGCGAGTGGCGGCCGTGAGCCGTCGGGGCAGAACTCCTTGATGTAGGCGAGCACCTGCGCCTCGGCCTCGGCGAGCGTCAGCCCGGCGTCGAGCTCGGTCAGCAGCCCCGACTTCTCGTGCATATTGCGCACGAAGTCGCCCATCTGGTCGAGCGCCTCGGCCGGTGGCTTGATGACGAGGTCCACGCCGTCACCGAGGACGTTGAGGTCGAAGTCGGTGACCAGTGCGGCGACCTCGATCAGGGCGTCGTTCGAGAGATCGAGCCCGGTCATCTCGCAGTCGATCCAGACCAGTCGTTCCTTCACGCACCTCACCCTAGTCGCGACCGCCGGGCTACCTGCGCCGGACGGGCGACCCGCCACTCTCAGCACGCCCTCAGGGGCGGTTCCTAGAGTGCACCCCGTTTCGACCCGCTCCTCGAGCCGACCTCGGGCGGGGGCAGACCAGCGCGCAGGAGTTCCGACCAGCATGGCGAAGACGAAGCAGAACAGCTACCAGCAGCGGCTCAAGGCCGAGCGCGCGGCCGCGGCGCTCAGGGAGCGGCGCCGCCGCGAGCGGCGGCGCCAGCTCCTCACCGTGGTCGGTGCCGTGGTGGCGGTCGCACTGGTGATCGGTGGCGGTTACTGGCTCAACTCGCTGCGCAACGATGACGAAGCAGGTGGCGCCAAGGCCGGCGACGCCAAGAGCTCGGCCGCCACCATCCCCGGTCCCGGCAGCCCGTACGGCCTCACGATCGGACGGGCCACCGCTCCCCACCAGGTCGTGGTCTACGAGGACTTCCTCTGCCCCGACTGCGCGGCGTTCGAGAAGGCCGGTCAGGACCAGCTCGCGGCGCTGGCCGCGGCCGGGAAGGTCCAGATCGAGTACCGGCCCGTCGTCACCCTCTCCAAGTACGGCACCTACTCGGCCCGGGCGACCCTGATGTGGTGGCTGGTCCTCAAGCACGACGGCAACGACGTGGCCACGAAGTTCCACGACCTGCTCTACGCACACCAGCCCAGCGAGCAGGGGCCGTTCCCCAGCCGCGAGGACCTCTACGGGCTGGCCGGCAAGGCGGGCGCCGACACCGCCGCGCTCAAGACCAGCGTGGAGAACAGCGACGACGCCCAGGACGTGGTCGACGCGACCAAGAAGGCAGATGACCTCGGCGTCCGGACGATGCCGACGGTCCTCCTCGACGGCACCCGGTTCACCACCGGCGACACCCCCGCCGATTTGGCGAACAACCTGATCCAGGCTGTTCAGTGACCCCATGACCACCGAGGTGCCGGCCGCGGCCGGCCGTCCAGGGCTCGAGGCGTTCATCCGGGAGCTGCCCAAGGCCGAGCTGCACGTCCACCACGTCGGGTCGGCGTCCGCACGGATCGTCAGTGAGCTGGCGACCCGGCATCCCGGCACCGTGCCCAGCGACCTCGACGAGCTGCGCCGGTTCTACGAGTTCCGCGACTTCGCGCACTTCATCCAGGTCTACCTCGCGGTCGTCGCCCTGCTCCGGACCCCGGAGGACATCCACTACCTGACCTACGAGATCGGCCGGGAGATGGCGACCGAGCAGGGGCTTCGCTACGCCGAGCTGACCTGCACGCCGTACACCTCGGTCCAGGCCGACCCGGCCCGGGACTTCGCCGGGATGCCGATCGGGGCCTACACCGAGGCGATCGAGGCCGCCCGGGTGGAGGCCGAGCGCGACTTCGGGCTGGTGCTGCGCTGGATCTACGACATCCCCGGCGAGTTCGGCGTGCCGGCGGCGGACGCGACCATCGGCTTCGCACTCGACCACCGCCCCGAGGGGCTGGTCGCGTTCGGGCTCGGCGGCCCCGAGCTCGGGGTGCCGCGGGGGCAGTTCCAGCCGCACTTCGAGCAGGCCCGGGCCGCGGGGCTGCACAGCGTCCCGCACGCCGGCGAGACCACCGGACCGGAGACCGTCTGGGACTCTCTGACGCTGCTGAAGGCCGAGCGGATCGGTCACGGGACCTCCTCGGCGCAGGACCCGGCCCTGCTCCGGCACCTGGCCGAGGCCGGCGTCCCGCTCGAGGTGTGCCCGTCCTCCAACATCGCGACCCGCGCGGTCGCGACCCTCGCCGACCACCCGATCAGGGCGTTCCGCGACGCCGGTGTCACCGTGACCGTCAACTCCGACGACCCGCCCATGTTCGGCACCTCGCTCAACCGCGAGTACGCCATCGCGGCCGACCTCCTGGACCTCGACGAGGCCGGAGTCGCGGAGCTCGCGCGGGCCGCCGTGCGCGCGTCGTACGCCCCGGACGACGTGCGGGCCCGGGTGCTGGGTGAGATCGACGCCTACGTCGCGCCGCCCGCGTCAGGGCGCTAATAGGCCCCGCAACCTCATACGCAGCGGGGCCTCCACCTTTGTATCGGCTGGGAGCCGCGAAACCTGGGACGCCGCGCGCGTGTCGCGCGGGCCGCACTACGCATATCGTGGGGGAGTGGAGGCGTCGGAACGGCCCGTGCGGGTGGCGCTCGTCAACGACTACGAGCTGGTCGTGGTGGGCGTGGCCGCGCTGCTGGAGCCGTTCCGCGACCGCGTCGAGGTGGTCGAGCTCGACAGCAACCTGCCGGTGCTCCGCGACGTCGACGTGATCCTCTACGACACCTTCGGCCAGGTGCAGGGCCGAGGCGTCGACGTCGAAGCGCTGGTCGACGGTGGCTCCGCCAAGGTCGTCGTCTACAGCTGGAACCTGCACCGGCTGCTCGTCGAGGACTCCTTCACGGCCGGCGTCTCGGGCTACGTCTCGAAGGGGATCGAGGCCGAGGAGCTGGTCGAGGCCATCGAGCGGGTGCACGCCGGTGAGACCGTGCTGCCGCGGACCGGCGGCACGGTCAACCCTCGGCCGGCGAGCGCCTGGCCGGGCAAGGAGTTCGGGCTCAGCGCTCGCGAGGCCGAGATCATCGCGCTGATCACGCAGGGGCTGTCCAACAAGGAGATCGCCGAGCGCAGCTATCTGAGCATCAACTCGGTCAAGACCTACATCCGCACCGCCTACCGCAAGATCGGCGTCGAGCGCCGCGCCCAGGCCGTGCTGTGGGGGATCAAGCACGGCTTCGAGCCCGACGTCCTCCGCCGGGTCCACCACTGACCCGGGCCAGGTCGGAGTAGTCCGTCCGGGCCCAGTTGCCCCAAACCGCGAACAGGGGCCGAGCCTCGCTCCTACCGTGGCTGCATGAGGGAGACCCGGGTCATGAGCGCGCTCGCGACGGTGGTGGTGGCTGGAGTGCTGACCATCGCTGCGCCTGCAACGGCGACGCCCCCGACCGCGACGACCACCGTGCTCGGCTCGGACGCCAACCCATCGACGTCTGGGCAGGCGGTGACCCTGACCGCGACGGTCACCGGCACCGCGCCGACCGGCACCGTGGCATTCGCCGAGGGCGCCACGCCGCTGGCGACGGTGGCCGTGACGCCCGCCGGGACCGCGAGTCTCGTCATCAGCACCTTCAGCGTCGGCGCCCACGCCCTCACCGCGACGTACTCCGGCGACGGCGGCAACGACCCCTCGATGGGCAGCCTCACCCAGACTGTCGTTGCGCCGCCCCTGCCGCCCGCGCCGCCCCCACCGCCCCGCGTCAAGAAGCCCAAGGTGACGCTGGTGGCCTCGACCCACCAGGCGGAGGTCGGCGACAAGGTGCAGCTGCGCTGGCACACCAAGCACGCCGACAGCGTGAAGGCCTCGGGCGACTGGGGCGGGGAGCAGAAGGCCAAGGGGTCCGCGACCATCCGGGTCACCGACCGCGGCAAGCACGTCTTCAAGCTGACCGCGACGAACGCCTCGGGCGCCAAGACCGCGAAGGTCGTCGTGATGGCCGCGCGCAAGGCCAAGGAGCTCGAGCTCGTGGTGACCGACGAGCTGACCCTGACCGGTTCGAAGGTGGACGTCAGCGCCGACGGCCTCGCGAAGGGCGAGGACTTCACGCTGCGCCTCAACGACAAGGTGCTGCTGACCGGCAAGGCGGACAAGCACGGCGACGTGGTGCGCACCATCCAGATCCCGAAGACGACGCCCGAGGGCGAAATCCCGCTGACGATCACCGGCAGCAACCCGGGCCGGGTCGGGACCGCGGTCCTCAACGTGATCGTGCCGAAGAAGCTGGACGTGTCGGTCGCGCAGGCTGAGGTCATGAAGCGCGACCAGCAGACGATCACGGTCACCGGCCTGTTCCCCGGTGAGACCTACACCGTGACGTCGGCGGGCGCGAAGCTGACGTCGGGGACCGCCGACGAGGCGGGCTCCTTCACCTACACCTTCCGCGCCACCAAGCCCCTGGGTGAGCACAAGGTCACCGTGACCGGAGCCGTGCCGAGCCGGGTCGGCACCGTCAGCTTCACGGTGCTGGACCCGGGCCGAGGGCCCAACAACGGCGGCTGATCCCCGCTGGGGCAGGGCTGACACGGTGACACAGACAACCGTGACAGCTCTCCGGACGGGTCGTTAGCAGCGTGTGAAGCTGCGCGCCGTCTCGGTCCTGGCCACCGTCTCGCTCCTCCCGGGCCTGCTCCTGGTGGGCGCCGGAGCCGAGGCGGACCAGCCGCCGGCGCGTTCGGCTGCCGTCGGGTCTCACGCGTCGGTCGCGGCACCCGCCCGGAAGACGCACTGGACGCCACGGCCGGCGCAGTACCCGCGGACGGTCACCACCAAGGACCTGGCCATCCCCATGGACGACGGGGTGGTCCTGCGCGCCGACCTCGTGCAGCCGGCGCTGGCCGACGGCACGGTGGTGACCCGGCCGCTCCCGGTGATCATCACCATCACGGCCTACAACAAGAGCGTCGTGGCCAGCGGCGGGCTCGGCGGCCCCAGCGGCGACTACCTGGTCCAGCGGGGTTATGCCCGGCTGACCGTCGACGCCCGCGGGACCGGCTCCTCCGAGGGGGTCTGGCAGGCCTTCGGCCCGCGGGAGACGAAGGACTACGGCGAGGTGGTGGCCTGGGCGCACCGGCAGCCGTGGAGCAACGGGAAGTCGGGGATGACCGGCCCGTCGTACATGGGGATCAGCCAGCTGTTCGCCGCCGCGGCGCACCCGCCGGGGCTCAAGGCGATCTTCCCGCAGGTGCCCGGCGCGGACGTCTACCGCGACATCGTCGCCTCCGGCGGCCAGCTCGACGTCAGCTTCATCCCGCTGTGGATGGGGCTGGTGACCGGCACCGGCCTGCTGCCGCCGGCCTACGGCGGGAGCGACCCGGCCACAGCGCTCAAGGCGCTCCTCGACCGGCTGACCACGGCCACCACGTTCACCGCGCCGTTGCTGGCCGGTGCGGTGCTGGGCGGCGACCCGGCCTACGACGGCCCGTTCTACGCCGACCGCTCGCCGATCAACATCATCAAGCGGGTCAAGGTGCCGACGTTCCTGGTCAGCGGCGAGTACGACCTGTTCCAGCGCGGCACGCCGCTGCTCTTCGAGCAGCTGCAGAAGCAGGGGGTGCCGGTGCGGATGATCACCGGGCCGTGGGACCACCTGCAGGGCTCCTCGGGTGCCGACGTCGGCAAGGCCGGCTACGGCTCGCTGCAGGAGCTGTGGCTGCGCTGGTTCGACAGCTACGTCAAGGGCCGCAAGGACCCGCGGCTGCTCAAGGACATCAAGCCGTTCACCTACTACGAGCAGGGCAGCGGCGACTGGGTGCGGGTGCACAAGTACGTCGACCGCGACCTGCACCCCTCGTCGTACCTGCTATCGGGCAGCGCGGCGGTCGGTGGCCAGTCGGGTGGGCTGGTGCTCGACGGCGCCCAGCCCGGCTCCTCGACGGTGCCGCCGATCCCGGTCACCGGGCTGTGCACCCGCTCGGCCAACCAGTGGACCGCAGGCATCATCAACCTGGCCTTCCCCGACAACCCCTGCCTGAGGGACAACGCCGTCAACGACCTCGGCGGGGTCAGCTTCCAGACCGCGCCGATGCAGCAGAGCCTGCACATCCAGGGCCCGATCAACGCACGGCTCTACACCTCGTCACCGAGTGGCGACGGCATGCTCTCGGTCGCCGTCGAGGACGTCGCGCCCGACGGCAGCGTCACCCGGCTGACCGGGGGTTGGCAGGTGCTCTCGCAGCGCGCCCTCGACGAGGGCAGGTCGCGCTACCTGGACGGCCAGCTGATCCAGCCCTACCACCCGTTCACGCGCGCCTCGCAGGCACCGGTGCCGTCGGGCTCGGTCGTGCCGGTCGACGTCGAGGTCTTCCCGACCGGGGCCGCGATCCGGCCGGGGCACCGGCTCCGGATCAGCGTCCAGGCCTTCGACGTGCCGCACCTGCTCCCGAGCCTTCCGAACCTCACCCAGATCGCCCCGCTGACCCTCTACAGCTCCGCGGACCACCCCTCGGTCCTGACCGTCCCCACGCGCTGACCCTACGTATGCCCTAGCGTGCCGCCCCATGCGGCACACGCAGTTCGGCCAGCTTCCCGACGGCGAGGCGGTCGACCTCCACATCATCGGCGCGCCTCCGGGTCCGGTCCTGGAGGTGCTCACCCTCGGCGCGACCGTGCACCGGCTCGAGGTCACCGCAGGTGACGGCGTGCGCCGCAACGTCGTGCTCGGCCACGCCTCGGTCGAGGACCGGCTGGCGTCCGACGCCTACGTGGGCGCGACCGTGGGTCGCTACGCCAACCGGATCGCGGGCGGCCGCTTCTCGGTGGCCGGGAGTGAGGTGGTGGTCGGCACGAACGACCGAGGCAACTCGCTGCACGGTGGTCCGGACGGTTTCGACCGACGGGTCTGGGAGCTCCTCGACTCCGGGGACGACCACGTCGCTCTGCGGCTGGACAGCCCCGACGGCGACCAGGGCTTCCCCGGCCGGCTGACCGCTGTGGTCCGCTACGAGGTCGACGGCGAGTGCGTTCGCGTGCGGCACGAAGCCACCTGCGACGCGGTGACCGTGGTCAACCTGACCAACCACTCCTACTTCAACCTCGACGGCGACGGTGCCGGCACGGTCGACCACCACCTGCTCACGCTTGACGCCGACGCCTACCTGCCGGTCGACGCGACCGGCATCCCGATCGGCGACCCCGTCCCGGTCGACGGCACGCCGTTCGACTTCCGGACCGCCACCCCCATCGGCCCCGCAGTGCGCGCCGACCATCCGCAGATCGCCGACGCCCGGGGGATCGACCACGACGTCGTCGTCCGCGGCGAGGGGCTACGCCGGGCCGCCGTACTGGAGTCGCCTGCGACCGCGACCCGGCTCGAGCTCTGGACCGACCAGCCGGGGCTGCAGGTCTACACCGGGAACTTCCTCGACGGCACCCTGCGCTCCAGCCTCGGCACCGCCTACCGCCAGGGCGACGGCATCGCCCTCGAACCCCAGCTCCACCCCGACACCCCCAATCACCCGGACTGGCCGACCGCCGTGCTCCACCCCGGCGAGCGATACGTGCACGTGCTGGAGTGGCGCCTCGGCTGAGCTGACTCCGGGGTCGGGTGCGGCAACCCGACAACCGAGGGTCAAAGGCGGGCTGGTTATCGGGTCGCCGCGGGAGGTGTGGCTGCGGTCCGCGCGGTGAGCGGCTCGGTGGTTGAGGAGGTCGCGCAGCGACCGTCGCGAGACGTGGTGACCGGGGGCCGGGACCCGCGTCCGCTCCAGCATCGGGCTGCGGGGTCTCGTGACGCTTGCTGCGCAAGCTCCTCGACCACCGAGGTACGCCGGCTCGGTCGTCGAGGAGGTCGCGTAGCGACCGTCGCGAGACGTGGTGACTCGGGGCTCGTAGTCGCTCGTGGTCTTGGGTTGGGGGCGGCAACCCGACAACCGAGTGTCTGACCCTCGCCCGGGCCGTCAAGCTTGGGTGCCTCGGCGTACGTCGCAGAGGCGGGTTGACGGCCCGGGCGAGGGTCAAAGGCGGGCTGGTTATCGGGTTGCCGCGGGAGGTCTGGCTGCGGGTTCGCGCGGTGGGTGGTCCCGTTTGTCGAGGAGGTCGCGCAGCGACCGTCGCGAGACGTGGCGACCCGGGGCTCGAACAGGCCCCAGCGCGAGGGTCACGGTTGGGTCACGAACATCGGAATCCCTTGTGGATAAGGGGAATCTCGGCATCTGACTGTCGGTGGTTGATGGCAGGGTGGGACCCACGATGACCTCCACCACCCAGCCACTCCGCCTCGACGGCGCCGACGACCCGGCCGCCGTGCTGGCGTACGCGCGGGAGCAGAAACGCGTCGAGGACCAAGCGGCGCGGGAAGTCATGAAGGCCGCCGCGGCGTGGGCTGGCATGCATTCGGGTGAGTCGCTCGTGGGGCCGGTCGACGAGTGGCACGAACACGCCCTCCCCCTCGGTGGGGAAGGGTGTCCGGAGGTGGCGGAGTTCGCGGTCGTCGAGTTCGCCGCCGCACTCGGCAAGACCACCCAAGCCGGGCGGCTGTATCTGTCGAAGGCCGTCGAGGCCCGCTACCGGCTCACCCGCTGCTGGAAACAGCTCGAAGACGGACAGCTGCCGGCCTGGAAGCTCGGGATCATCGCCGAGCAGACCATCTCCCTCCCACCCGCGGGTGCGGCGTTCGTCGACGCCCACGTCGCGCACGTGGCGCACAAGATCGGCCTCACTCAGCTCCAGCGGTTGATCATTGAGGCGATCGCCCGGTTCGACCCCGACCGCGCCGAAACCGAACGCGCGGCGGCCGCCGAGACCCGTCACCTCGACGTCCGGCTCGACCAGGTCACCACCGCCGGGACCGTGCACGTCGAGGGTGACCTCGACCTGGCCGACGGGATCGACTTCAACGCGGCGCTGGCAGCGGATGCCCATCAGCAGCTGCTGGCCGGGTCGACGGAGTCGTTGGACGTGCGGCGCTCGATCGCCGCGGGGAACCTGGCCCGGGCCCAGCTCACCCTCGACCTCGAACCAGCCGACACCCCACAGCCCAAGCCAGCAGCCAAGCGGCAGGTGGTGCTGTACGTCCACCTCGAACACGCCGCCGTGCTCGGCGCCGGCGGCCTCGCCCGGGTCCACCAGACCCCCGGACCGGTCACCGCCGAACAAATCAGGCTGTGGTGCGGCAACCCCGACACGACGGTGACCGTGCAGCCGGTGCTGGACCTGGCCGAGCACCTCCACGTGAACGCCTACCAAGCCTCCTCGAGGTTGAAGCTGCAGACGTTCCTGCGTGACCTGGTCTGCGCCTTCCCCTACTGCTACCGACCAGCCGAGCGGTGCGACTGCGAACACCGCGTGACATATGAAGACGGCGGCCCGACGTGCAGCTGCAACCAGGCACCCGCGTGTAGGGGTCATCACCGGGCGAAGACGACCGGCGGCTGGACCTATCTGACTGTCGAACCCGGCGTCTACCTCTGGCGCAGCCCCCTGGGCTACCAGTTCCTCAAAGACCCAACCGGCACCATCGACGTCACCCCCGACGACGAACGACACAAGCTCGCCCACGAGCTCCGCGCCCACTTCGGTGACACCGGCCCGGCCGACCCCGAACCCTGACCACCCCGCCCCACACCCCGCCCGCACCAGCGGAGCGGGGATGTCGGCGCGTCATCGAGGCGAGATCGTGGTCTGCGCGGACCGGATCAATATCGACGCCCTGGTGCGCCGCCCGATGTCACGGCTATTGCGCGCCTCGCTCGGTGGTGCTCCTCCAGGTGGGCTCGAGGCGTTCGGGCCAACTCGGTCCGGCGCTGATCTCGACCTCGATCGAGAGCGGCGTCAGCTCTTCGAGGAAGACGCCGATCATCGCGTCGATCAGGTCTGGCGCGAACCCTTTGCCGTCGGTGTCGAGCCACAACCTGACGGTTCCGTCCTGCACCACCGGCCCCCAGCAGCCCTCCACCCAGCCGTCCACCTCGCAGCCGTCAGGAGACAGCGTGCACAGGCGTTCTGCAACGGTGCGCAGGGCGAGACCGAGGCTGTCGGGGATGTCCTCGTCGGAGTCGAGCGGCCCCGGGAGCCGGAGCTCGAAGGCGGGCTCGCCCGCCAGCGCCAGGACCTCTCCGCCAGGTGGAGCAGGCTGACCAGCCGGCACCTCCAGGATCTCCTCGTCAGGGCCGAGGACGATCTTGTGGCCCTGCTTCTCGTAGATCTGAGCATCCACAGACACGAGTCCGTTCATGGCGCGCACGGTAGGTCACCGCCGCTGGGTTCGACAGGCGCACGCAGCAATGCAACCCGAGCCGGGCCGGCCCAGCTGCGGCTGGCGGGATATCGACGCACGCTGACCGCGACCCGCCTCGACAGGACCCACGGGCTCGGCGAGGGTCGGACGCCGTGAGGACGTTGCTCGAGGACCAGGCAGCCGTGCTCGCGGACTGGCTCGACGAGGTGCCGGTGAGTGCCCACCTCGTTGAGCCGGTCGGGCTCGGTGACTGGACCGTGCGCGAGCTGGTGGCGCATCTGGGCCTGGGCATCGGCCTGTCCCGCTACGTGACCACGGCCGCGGGCGACGCGGTGCCGCTCTCCCTCGCCGACTACGTCAGCGCCTACCCGCCCGCGGCCGACCAGATCGCAGAGATGACGCGGGAGCTGTCGGCGAGCTTCGGTGACGACCTGGTCGGCGGGTTCCGGCGTACGGCGGCGGAGGCCTTCGCGGCACTCGACGCGCTTCCGGGCGAGGTGCTGCAGGCGCGGCGCGGGCCGATCCGTCGCGACGACTACCTGCTCACCCGGCTCCTCGAGCTCGTCGTGCACGGCGACGACCTGCAGCGCGCGCTCGACCGGTCCGACGCGCCGCTGCTCGCGGAAGCGGTCGAGTCCGTCGCCGCCGCCCTGGCAGCGGCGTACGCCGAGCGCAGCGGCGCTCGGGCCCGCGACGCCGTGGGGCTGGCCTGGCTCAGGCGGGCGGCGGGCCGGGTGCCCAGCGACGAGCCCGGCCTCCCGCTGCTCTGACCCACTCCGGGCCGCTGTCCGCGTGCGGAGGGCAGGGCGCCTCCATGTCCATCCGGGAGTGTGCCTTGCTGGGGGCGGCTCCTCCGGGGGACGCTGACCTGCGTGACAGAGACTCCCGCAACCGTCGACCTGCTCCTCGAAGCCGTCGTGATCCCCGTCGCCGACGTCGACCGTGCCAAGGGCTTCTACACCGGTCTCGGCTGGCGGCTCGACGCCGACTTCGCCTTCGACAACGGTTTCCGCGTGGTGCAGCTGACCCCACCGGGTTCGCCGTGCTCGGTGCAGTTCGGCACCCAGATCACCGCCGCCGCGCCGGGCAGCGCCGAGGGGCTCTACCTGGTCGTCTCCGACATCGAGGCGGCCCGGGCCGAGCTCGCCTCGCGAGGCGCCGAGGTCAGCGAGGTCTTCCACCCGGAGAGCCCCGGCGCGCAGTTCCGCGCCGACGCGAGCGGACGGGCGGCCGGGCGAGGCGCCGACGACGGCAGCTACAGCACCTTCGCCACGTTCGCCGACCCCGACGGCAACCGCTGGCTCCTCCAGGAGGTCACCACCCGGCTGCCGGGACGGGTCGAGGCCGCCCCCACGGCGTACTCCCTCAGCGACCTGGCCCAGGCGCTGCGGCGCGCCGCTGCGGCTCACGGCGAGCACGAGGCGAGGGACGGCGGGAAGTACGACGAGAACTGGCCGGACTGGTACGCCGCCTACATGGTGGCCGAGGCGGCCGGCACCGAGCTGCCGACCTGAGTCAGTAGGGTCGCCGGGTGACCGATGACTGGCGTGCCGACACCGTCGAGAAGCTGCGCTCGTTGCTGCACGAGGCCGAGCCCGACATCGTCGAGGAGGCCAAGTGGCGCAAGGCCTCGAACCCCGACGGCGTCCCGACGTTCTCGCTCGACGGCCTGGTGTGCACGATCGAGACCTACAAGGACAAGGTGAAGCTCACCTTCGCCAAGGGGGCCTCGCTGGAGGACCCGCACGGCCTGTTCAACTCCGGCCTCGACGGCGGCACCCGCCGCGCCATCGACCTGTCCGAGGGCTACGCCCTCGACGGCCAGGCGTTCATGGACCTGGTGAAAGAGGCGGTTGCGTTCAACCGGTCGTGACGACCGGCTCCTCGGCATCCGCCGCTTGTCGACCTGTCAGCTCAGCGTCTCGACGGTCAGGACACGTGCGATAGGGCGCTGGCGATCGCCGCTGCGGTCTCCTGCGGAGCTTCGTCGGGCAGGAGGAAGACCGATCCGGGAATGGTCACCAAGGTCACGTTGGGAGCCGCTTGGAGGGTGCGGCGTTCGGCGTCGGTGAGGTCTCCGTCGCCCTTCTCCGCCTGGACCACCCAGGCGGGGGTTCCAGAAGCGGCAAGCTCGGCGGCGAAGTCCCGGTCCTGGGCGATGTAGTCGAGGTACGCGACGCACGCCGGAACCGCGTCACGTGCCTTGTTCTGCTTGAAGTCCTCGATCAACTCCGACTTGTGCTGATCAGTGGTCTTGGCTGATCTGGCGATCAGTGGCATCAGGCGGAGCAACGTGGCCATCGGCCAGATGCCCACCTTCTGGGAGGCGCGTACGACGCCGCGGAAGAACGCGGCCTCGTCCTCGGTCGTCAAGCTGATGCCGAGCAGCACGACTGGGCCCTGGAAGTGCCCTGACAACACCATGTCAAGAGCGACCGTCGCACCGTGGGAGAACCCCACCACCACCTCGCACCCGTGTTCTTCGGCCAGTTCTCCTGCCCGACGTGCCAGAGCGGGGATGGACACGTCTTCGGACACGGGCGCGCCCGCCATCCCCGGCAGCGTCGTTGCCACCAGGTGCACGGCTGAAAGGCGCGGGTCAGCCATCACGAGGTTGAACGAGCGCGCCGCGTTGGCTCCGCCAGGGAGGAGCAGGACCGTTCGATCCGCCTCTGACGGCCCCGCTTCCACAAGCTCCCAGGCTTCCCTCATGGCTACCTCCCCGGTCAGCGGGTTTCCCTGTCCATCGACGCTAAGGGGCAATCAACCCGGGTGGTAGCTCAGAGTCCTTAAGAATCGGTGACGCCGACAGCAGCGGGGCTTCCCGCCCTGCTTCACACGCCGCGGGTGACACGGCTCCTAGACGTGCTGCGAGCCGATGACCTCCACCTGGGGCGCGTAGAACGCCATCGCCGCGAGCGAGCGTTCGTGGTCGGCGTCGCTCGCTCCGGCGCAGGCGTCGCTGACGACCCGCACCCAGGCGCCGTCGTCGGCGGCGGCTAGTGCGGTCGAGAGCACGCAGCAGTCGGTGGAGACGCCGCAGAGCACCAGGTTGCGCGAGCCATCCGTCGCGGCGAGCAGGTCGGCGCCGTACTTGCCCATGGTGGGACGGGTGACCACGGGTGCGTCGCCGGGGTCGAGCACCAGGTCGTACGACGAGCGCGTGGCCTGCTCGAGCGCGAACGGCCAGCGTTCGTAGTAGTCGACCCACGACCCCTGCGGGCTCACCGGCTCGAAGCGGGTGAAGACCACGCGGGCGGCGTACCGCTCGACCAGGTCGCGCATGACCGGGAGGGTTTCGCGGAAGCGCGGGGCGGCCCACGGGCTCGGCGGCTCAGCGAAGATCCGCTGCACGTCGATGACGACCAGCCAGGGGTCGCCCTGCCTGGTCACGACAGCGTCACGCCTCGCTCTCGGCCACGGTGCGCCGTTCGAGCAGCAGGTAGCCCACGAAGCCGATCACCAGCGCGACCAGGACGCCGATGCTGGCGAAGGCCCAGTCGCCGTCCTTGCCGCCGATCGGGCCCATCAGGTAGCCCTGCCAGTCGAGCCAGCCGGCGTAGGTGTTGGTGACCAGTCCCCAGCCGACGACGGTCCCCACCGCGAAGACCGCGAGGGCGGGCCAGCGGATGGCTCCGTAGCGGCCCGCCGGGTCGGCCAGCGCCTGGTCGTCGTAGTCCCGCTTCCGCAGCAGCAGGTCGGCCAGGAAGATGCCGACCCAGGCCGAGATCGGTACGCCGAGGGTGATCAGGAAGCCCTGGAACTGCGGGAAGAAGCCGGTGCTGATGAAGAGCACGTAGATCGAGCCGGCGATCATGAGCACCCCGTCGATGCCGGCCGCGACCGGGCGCGCGACCGGCAGCCCGAGGCTGAGCAGGGAGAGCCCGGAGGAGTAGATGTCGAGCAGGGCGCCGGCGGCCAGGCCGATGACCGCGACGACGACGAACGGGACCAGGAACCAGGTCGGCAGGATCGTGGCGAGCGCGCCGATCGGGTCGGCTCCGATCGCAGCGTTGAGTTCGGGGTCCGAGCCGGCCAGCAGCAGGCCGAAGAAGAACAGCACGACGTTGGCCAGCGACAGCCCCGTGGCGGTCCACCCTGCGACGCCGCTGCTCGATGCGCTGCGTGGGAGGTAGCGCGAGTAGTCGGCCGCGGCGTTGACCCAGCCGAGCCCGGTCGCCGTCGCCATCAGGACGCCGACGCCGACCACCGCGGCCAAGCCGCCGGACGGTGCCGAGGAAACCGTCGACCAGTCGACCCGATGGATCACCAGCGCCAGGTAGATCACCGTCAGCACCACGCCGACGTAGGTGATCCAGGTCTGGATCTTCATGATCGCGTCGAAGCCGAGGACGCCGCCCCCGACGATCAGCGCGACCACCACGACCAGGCCGACAACCTTGGCGCCGTCCCCGCCGCCCCAGCCGAGCTCGTGGAAGACCGACGCCGTCGCCAGCGCTCCGAGCGAGGTGAGCACCGTCTCCCAGCCGAGGCTGAGCAGCCAGGAGACGAGCGCCGGCACCTTGTTGCCGGTCACGCCGAACGCCGCGCGCGAGAGCACCAGCGTCGGCGCCGAGCCGCGCTTGCCGGCGATCGCGACCAGCCCGGCGACCACGCCGGCGAGGACCACGCCGACCACGCCCGCGACCAGCGCCTGCCAGAAGCTGACGCCATAGCCGAGCGCATAGGCGCCGTAGGCGATGCCGAAGACGGAGATCGACGCCGCCGTCCAGGGCCAGAGCAGGTCCCGCGGCGTGCCCTTGCGCTCGCTCTCCGCGATCACGTTGGTGCCGTTGGTCTCCACCCGTGAGGCGACCGCCTCGACGGGCTGCGAGGTCTCGGTCATGTCCAGATCATCGCGTCTCCACCTCGGCTCGTCGCACGCGGCGCGCTCAGGAGTCGAAGCCCAGGCCGACGGCGTCCAGGGTTCTGAGGAACACGTTGCGTTCGCCCTGCCGGTGGTCGGCGCGGTCGAGGGACCAGCGCGCCAGGTTGATGCCCGCCGCCGCCAGCGGTTCGGGAGGGAACGGCAGCGGCTTCCGGCGCACCATGGCGAGCCGGGTCCGTTCGTTGTCCTGACCCGAGAGCCGGTCGAGCATCACCTCGGCGGCGAACCGCGTCGCGCCGACGCCGAGGCCGGTGAAGCCGGCCGCGTAGGCGACCCGCCCCCGCCGGGCGAGCCCGTGGAAGGCCGCGAACTGGGTGCAGGTGTCGATCGCTCCCGCCCACCGGTGGGTGAAGCGGAGCCCCTCGAGCTGGGGGAAGGTCGTGAAGAAGTGCGAGGCGAGCCGGCGGTGCGACTCCGGCCGGTCCTCATAGCTCGAGCGGACCCGGCGGCCCGCGTGGTAGACCGCGTCGTAGCCGCCGTAGAGGATCCGGTCGTCCTGGGTCAGCCGCGCGTAGTGGAACTGGTTGGCGAGGTCGCCGACGCCCTGTCGGTTGGCCCAGCCGATCGACGCCTTCTGCTCGGCGGACAGCGGCTCGGTCATGAGCACGTAGTCGTAGACCGGCACCGTCAGCAGCCGGGTCCGGCGCAGCAGCGACGGGAACACGTTGGTGGCCAGCGCGACCCGGTCCGAGGTGACGCCGCCCCGCGGCGTCACCACGAGCGCCGGCCCCGAGCGGGGCGTCTCGACCGAGACGACGGGGGAGTGCTCGAAGACCTCCACCCCGAGCCCGGTGGCGGCCCGCGCGAGCCCGCGGGCCAGGCGCGCCGGATGCACCAAGGCGGTCGAGCCGCGCTCCCAGACGGCGCCGAGTACGAGCGGGCTGTTGACCTGGCGGCGGGCCTCGTCGGCGCTCAGGACGTCCGGGCCGGACCCCAGCCACGCGAGCTGGTGCTCCTCGACCGCGACGCTCAGCATCCCGGTGCACTCCCAGTGGCAGTCGATGCCCAGCTCGTCGAGGTCGCGCTCCATCGCATCGAGGTTCTCCGCGCCCAGCCGCTCCAGGACGTCGTAGTCCTCTGGCCACCGGCTGCGGCCGTTGGCCTCGCCGTGGGTCAGGCTGGCCTCGCAGAAGCCTCCGTTGCGCCCCGACGCGGCCCAGCCGACCGACTCCGCCTCGAGCAGCACCACCCGGGCGCCCGGGTTGCGGCGCTTGGCGAGCACCGCGGTCCACAGGCCGAGGTAGCCGCCGCCGACGATGGTGAGGTCCGCGCGGACCGGCTCGGTCAGGGCACCGCTGCCCGCGTACGCCGGCGCGTCCTCGAGCCAGAAGACCGCCTGGCGGGACGCCGCCAGCGCCTGGTCCACCACTCCGGCGGCGGGAGGCCGGCGCTCATAGGCGGTCGGGCGCAGCGGCGGTGCCATGGGCCCATGCTGTCGCATCGGAGGGCCAGCAACCCGCTTGACCGAATAGCACGGTCGTGCGATTCTGGATCGGTGACCAAGGGTGAGGAGACGAGGTCGGCGATCCTCGACCACGCCGTCACCATCGCGTCAGAGGTGGGGTTCGGCGGGCTCACCATCGGCCAGCTCGCCGAGCAGACGGGCATGAGCAAGAGCGGTCTGTTCGCGCACTTCAAGTCCAAGGAGGCGCTGCAGCTCGACACCCTGGAGCGGGCCCGGCAGCGCTTCACCGACCTGGTGATCCGGCCGACGCTGGCCGCGCCGCGCGGCGAGCGCCGGGTGCGCGAGCTCTTCGACCGGTGGTTGGAGTGGGAGACCGACGCGCTGAGCGGTGGATGCATCTTCGTGACCGCGGCGTCGGAGTTCGACGACCAGCCAGGCCCGATGCGAGACGCGGTCCTGCGCAGCCAGCAGGACTGGCTCGACTTCGTCGCCACCGTGGCCGGCACCGCCGTGGCCGAGGGGGACTTCCGCGCCGACCTCGACACCGAGCAGCTCGCGTTCACCCTTCAGGGGCTGATGCTCGGCTACCACCACGCCGCCCGGCTGATGCGCGACCCGAGAGCCCGCGAGCACACCCGGGCCGCGCTCGACCAGCTGCTGGCGGCCAGCGCCGCCTGACTCGTCGCCAACGACCACCCACCCGTCGCCAAAGGAGAACGCCATGTCGGCATTCAATAAAAGCACGATCGTTCGTTTCAAGAACTCTGTCCTGCGCGGTTACTTCCACTACGCCGGGCGGCTGCTGCCCGGTCCGGCCGGGCGGCTCGCCCGCGACCTGTGGTTCACCGCTCCGCCGCGGATGGCGGAGCTGGCGGTGCCCGCAGGGGGCGCGCCGTTCGAGGTCCACGCGCAGGGCCACGCGGTCCGCGGGCTGGTCTGGGGCGCCGGGCCGACGGTCTACCTGGTGCACGGCTGGGGTGGTCGCGGCGCGCAGCTCGCGGCGTTCGTCAATCCGCTGGTGGAGGCGGGGCGCCGCGTGGTCATGTTCGACATGCCGGCCCACGGCGACTCCGACCACGGCCCCGCCGGGCCGAGGCAGACCCATGGCGTGGAGTTCGCCAAGGCGCTCGACGCGGTCTTCTGCCGGTTCGGCCCGGCCGAGGCGGTCGTGGCCCACTCGATGGGCACGATCTCCACCTACCTGGCGCTGCGCTACGGCTGGCTCGGCACCGGGCGGCTGGTGTTCGTGGCCCCCATGGTCGAGGCCGAGTCGCTCTTCGACGTCTTCCAGCGCTCGCTCGGCTTCGGACCCCGCGTTCGCCGGGCCTTCGACCGCGCGGTGGACGCTTTCATCGGCGTTCCGGTGGCGGAGTTCGACGCCCGGATCCAGGCCCGGAACGTCGAGCCGGTGCCCACGCTGGTCATCTCCGATCGCGACGACCGGCAGGCGCCGTACGCCGACGTGGTCGACTTCGCGGCATCGATCGGCGCGCCGCTGGTCACCACCCAGGGGCTGGGTCACCGCAAGATCCTGCGCGATCCCGCGGTGGTGGAGAGGGCGGTGGCCTTCGTCGTCGACGAGCGGGTCCTCAACCGGACGGCCTAGGAGCAGCCAACTAGGTCGTGCGCCGGTGCCGGCCGAAGTCTGCCGCGACGGGGCCGCGGCCGAGCAGCACCTGCGTCACGCGGGCGACCAGCGCGCGCAGGTCGGGGCCGGGCTCGTGACCGTTGCCCGCCGAGCCGAGCTCGATCTGGCTGTCGGTCCGCCCTTCGATGACCTGCTCGAGGATGCGTCGCTCCTGGTCGGTCACCGACGGGCTGAGCGAGTCGATGACCGAGCGGAGCAGACGCGCCGCCCGGTCCACGCTCTCCTGGTCCAGGAGGGACGTGCCGGCCCGCAGCCTTCGGATGGCGTTGACGATGTCGCTGCCCCGGTTCAGCTTGACCAGGTAGCCCGCGGCGCCGGCGAGGACCGCCGCGGCCTGGGCCTCGTCGTCACCGGACGCGGTGAGCAGCAGCCCACAGACGTCGGGCTTGACCGCGCGAACCGCGCGGCAGATCTCGATGCCGGTGCCGTCCTGCAGCTGCAGGTCGAGCAGCATCACGTCGGTCTCGAGGCGGAGGAGGTCCGCGATCGCCTCGCCCACCGAGTTGCAGTCGCCGACCACGTCGATGTCGAGGGAGTTGACCAGCAGGTCGCGCAGCCCCCGACGCACGATGTCGTGATCGTCCACCAGGTAGACCCTGTGGTAGCGAGGGACATAGGAGTCCATCCGACCGTTCTACGCCACCGCGCCGTCGTCGGCCAGCCTCGGTGCAGACCGGACCGGGAGACCGCGACGCCCGGCCGAGACGTGGGCTCAGCCGGGTGGTGGGAGGAGCACGCCGAAGCCCGAGACGGCCAGCCGGAGCAGCACCTGACCGGGCGCCAGCAGGTCGGCGATGCGCGCGGCGCTCAGCACCTCGAGCTCGCCGAGCCGGGTGGCGTACGCCTCGGGTCCGGCCCGTCGGGCCTCCTGGAGCGCCATGGTGTTGTGCCAGACCTTCTCCCGCGCCTCGCGCAGGAACCGCTTCGAGGCACGCCGGTTCAGCGGCTGGAGCGCACGGTCCAGCAGGGAGACGACCGAGTGGGCGGCGAGCTCCTCGTCCTCGGCCGCGACCCGCGCCGACAGCACGCCGTCGATGCGCTCGTGGTCGCGGCGGCGCAGGTCCAGCGTGGCCGGGTCGTCGAACTCCTCGTCGTCGATGACCGCGAGGAGCGCCTGCGGCAGGTCGTAGTTGATGTGGGCGTTGATGCCGAGCAGCACCTTCCGCAACGCCGGGAGCGCGGGATCGGCGTCGAAGGCCAGCCGCCACGGTCTCGGCACCCGCCCCACGCCGGAGAGGTCGGCGTCGAGGGCGTCCAGGTAGAGATCGGCGAAGACCACGTCCCACGCCGCGACCCACGGGCCGTCCTCGAAGACGCCCCGGTCGATCGCGGCTCCGACCGCGAGCGTGGTGCGCTGGTAGGTCGCGAGGAAGTCGCGTCGGTTCTCCTGCGCGGGCGTGAGCGCGTCGAGCCGGCGCTGCATGCTCGCGACCACGGCCTCGATGCCCGCCGGCTCCCCAGGACCCACCGGGCCAGTCTGGCCCGCGCGGGGCGCTGCGACCAGCGGTGGCGCTCGGGTGCCCCCGGCAGGACTCGAACCTGCGGCAAGCGAGTTAGAAGCTCGCTGCTCTATCCAGCTGAGCTACGGGGGCGTGGGCACTGATGGTAGTCGGCGAGGCGGGCCTGTCTGCGCATCCTCCTAGCCTCTGCACATGGGGGCACATCACACCAAGGACAAGGGTGACCTGGGCACGGCGAAGGCGTACGCCGACCTCGTGAGCCAGGGCTGCATGGTGCTCTTTCCCGCCACCGAGCACGCTCCGTTTGACCTGGTCGCCTACCGAGCGGGTCGCTTCTACCGGGTGCAGGTGAAGTACCGCACGGCGCGCTCGGGCAAGGTCGTGGTGTCGTTCCGGTCATCGTGGGCGGACCGCCACGGTACGCACATGAAGCCAGTCGACAAGGCCGAGATCGACGCGCTGTGCATCTACTGCCCCGACACGGACCAGTGCTACTACGTGCGTCCCGCGGATCACAACGGGGTCGTGACGCTGCGCGTCGCCCCAGCGGGGAATGGTCAGCAGGTGGGCGTGCGACTGGCCAGTCAGTTCCGTCAGGTACCCGCCTGACGCATCACGCAGCGGTTTCGCCGAAGACCATCCGATCGGACCATTTGCGGCGGATCTTCGGCGTGGCGGCCGGTGCGAATGGTCCGCTGGTGGCATGAGGAGGGAGCCCTCGCGGCGTACGTCCGCGCTGTCCGCCGTCGTCGCAGGCCTGCTGGCAACTGCTCTGGGGACGGCGACGCCGTGGGCGCAGGGCACGCCGGCGCCGGTCGTCGCCGGGCAGCCGTCGCAGCGGACGCCGGCCGAGGCAAACCCGCTGGCCAACCGGACCTGGGGCGTCTACAAGGGCGCGGGGGACCAGGCCTGGACGCCGTACCTGCAGGCCACGGGGCACAGGAAGGGGCTCCTCGCGAAGATCGCCCTGACGCCGAAGGCGAAGTGGTACGGGCAGTGGATCCCCACCAGCCAGATCGCCGGGAAGGTGCGCGACCAGATCAGCAACGCCCAGGCCGGCGACCCCGAGGCGCTCGTCCAGATGACGGTGTTCCGGCTCAAGCCGTGGGAGGACGAGGCCTGCCACCGGCTGCCCACACGCAAGGAGCGCCGCGACTACACCAAGTGGATCGACCAGTTCGCGGCCGGGATCGGCGACGCGCACGTGGCGCTGGTGCTCCAGCCGGACGGGCCGTTCGCGCTGTGTGCGCCGGGGCGCTCGCAGGTGCCCTCGCAGCTGGTGGGATACGCCTCCCACGTCTTCAGCGCGCTGCCCAGCGTCAGCGTCTACATCGACGCCGGCGCGGCCGACTGGCTCCGCAACGACCCGGCCAAGGCGCTGCAGATCCTGGTCCCGGCGGGCATCGACACCGCTCGCGGCTTCGCGCTCAACTCCACGCACTACGACTCGACGTCGGCGGAGATCGCCTTCGGCACCTCCGTGGTCCAGGCGCTGGCCGCAGCCGGCTACGCGGACAAGCACTTCGTGGTCAACACCGCCGCCAACGGCGCGCCGTTCAACGGCTACGACTACAAGGGCCCGAACTTCGACAACGCCACGACCTGCAAGACCAAGGGACAGCAGGCCTGCGTCACCCTCGGCATCCCGCCCACCTACGACGTCGCCAACCCGGCGTGGGGGCTCTCGGCCACCGACGCGGCCAACGCGGCGGCGTACGCCGACGGCTACCTGTGGGTGGGCCGGCCGTGGCTCTACATGCAGGCCGACCCGTTCGACCTCAAGCGCGCGCTGGCGGTCGCCCGCACGACGCCGTACTGAGCCGAGCCGAGACGGGTCGGGCCCGGTCGCGGCGGGTCAGGGCAGCAAGCGGCCCATCCACTCCTCGACGTCGGCCGAGGTGCGGGGGAGCGAGTCGGAGAGGTTCACCGGGCCGTCGGCGGTCACGACGATGTCGTCCTCGATCCTGATCCCGGTGCCGCGCAGCTCCTCCGGGACGAGCTTGTCGTCCTCCTGGAAGTAGAGGCCGGGCTCGACGGTCAGCACCATGCCCACCTCGAGGTTGCCCTTGGGGTAGATGTCGGGCGAGGTGCCGTTGCAGTCGTGCACGTCCATGCCGAGCATGTGGCTGACGCCGTGCAGCGTCCAGCGCGCGTAGACCTTCGACTCCGGGTCGAGGGCCTCCTCGGCCGACACCGGCAGCAGGTCGAGGTCCTCGAGGCCGTGCGCGAGGACGTGCATCGCGGCGTTGTGGGCCGAGAGGAACGGCGAGCCCGCGACGGTCGCCTCGATGCCGCGCTGCTGCGCGGTGTAGACGAGGTCGTAGAGGTCGCGCTGCAGCTCGGTGAACCTGCCGCTCACGGGGAGCGTGCGGGTCACGTCGGCGGTGTAGAGGTTGTGACCCTCGACGCCCATGTCGAGCAGCACGAGCTTGCCGGGCTCGATCGGTCCGCTGTTGTCGATCCAGTGCAGCGTGGTCGCGTGCTTGCCGCCGCCGACGATCGAGTCGTAGCCGATGTCGTTGCCCATGGCGCGGGCGCGGCGCTGGAAGGTCCCCTCGATCCACCGCTCGCCGTACTCGAGGACCCGCGGCCACTCCCGCACCGAGTCCTCGAAGCCCAGGGCGGTGATGTCGCAGGCCTGCCTGAGCTCGGCGATCTCCCAGTCGTCCTTGATCAGCCGGAGCTCGCCCACGACCCGCTGGAGGTCCCCGTCGAGCGCGTCGTCGGCGGCCACCATGCGGTCGACGGAGTCTGAGACGCCTCGCAGGACGCGCGTCTTGTGGGCGCCGTTGGTCGCGGTCAGGGCGTCCTGGAGCCGGTCGATGTGGCGGCACTCGATGCCGAGCGCGTCGGAGAGCTCGCGCAGGGACGGCCGCCGGCCGACCCAGAGCTGGCCGTACTGCCGGTCGCGGAAGAACTCGTCGGTGTCGCGTCCGGAGCGGGGCCGGGCGTAGAGGACGGACTCGCCGTCGTCGATGACCAGCACCGCGTCGCTGGTCTGGTTGCCTGAGAAGTAGGTGTGGGCGGTGTCGGGGCGGAACTTGTAGTCGGTGTCGTTGGCCCGGACCTTGAACGTCCCGCCCGGCAGCACCAGGCGTTCGCCGGGGAACATGCCGGCGAGCTTCTCGCGTCGCACGGCCGCGCGCTCCGCGACCGGCTGACGCGGCACCTCGACCTCGCGGTCGTCCCAGCCGGTCCGCATGAAGGCGCTGTAGGCCTCGGGGACGGCCGGGTCATGGGACTCGACGTGCAGCTCGCGTGCGGTCTTCATCTCGTCCCCGCCGAGTCCGTCGGTCTGCTCACTGGTGTTCGCCTCGCTCACCCTCGCCACAATACGCCGACGGCCGCCCCGGTCCGCCGGCGTCGAAACCACCCGGCACCGAGGTGCGACGCGCCGTCGCACCTAGACTCCGGGCCATGGCCGCACCACGACGTGACAGCCGGGCGTTCACCATCGTGGTGATCGTCCTGGTCTGCCTCGGCGCGCTCCCGATGCTCCTGATCATCGCGCTCTCCAACGCACCGGCGATCTCGGTGCTGGCCACCGGGCTGGCCGCGGTCCCCGTCGTACCCCTGGTGCTCTGCTACCTCTGGCTGGACCGCTACGAACCCGAGCCACGAGGGCTGCTGCTCCTCGGGCTGCTCTGGGGGGCGTTCGCGGCGACGTTCGGCGCGCTGGTCGTGCAAGGCATCGGTGGCCTGTTCGCCGGCATCACCGACAACGTCGAGCTCGCGGTGCTGGCGCCGGTCACCGAGGAGTTCAGCAAGGGGCTGTTCCTCATCCTCCTGCTGCTCTGGCGCCGCGCCGAGCTCGACGGGGTCCTCGACGGCATCGTCTACGCAGGGATGGTGGGCATCGGGTTCGCCTTCACTGAGAACATCCTCTACCTGGGCGCGTCCTACAACGGGACCGACGGGATGGGCCCGGGTGGCCTGGCCGGCGTGACCAGCACGTTCGTGATCCGCTGCCTGTTCAGCCCGTTCGCGCACCCGATCTTCACCGCCTTCACCGGGATCGGCGTCGGCATCGCGGTGACCACCCGCAAACCCGCCCTGCGGTGGTTGGCACCCGTGGGCGGGTACTGCTGTGCAGTGCTCGCACACGCGACGTGGAACAGCTCCACGATCTTCGGTTTCGAGGGCTTCGCCGGCGCCTACGTGCTGGTGATGGTCCCGGCGTTCGCCGGCCTGACCTGGCTCGGGGTCTGGTCGCGCCGCTCCGAGCGGAGGATGCTGACATCGGCGCTCGGTGACGCTGCGCAACGAGGCCTCTTCCCGGCCACCGACATCGGCTGGGTGGTGGACCTGCGGGCACGGCGTGCCGCCCGGGCGTACGCGAAGCAGACCGGAGGCAAGGCCGGGGAGGACGCGATGCGCGACTACCAGCAGGCGGCCATCGAGCTCGGCTTCCTCCACCACCGCTACCTGCGTGGCACCGCTCCCAAGGACTACGCCGTCCGCGGTCAGGACTTCCTGGCGCGCATCAACGCGATCCGCCCCGGCATCGCCTTCCCAGGTCAGGTCGTCCCCACGAGATGACGACCGTCCCCGACCCGACCAACCCGTTCAGCCTCGCTCACGGGGGCGGGACGGCGAGCGCGGCCTCCTACGGCACGGTGATGCTGACCGCACTGGTCCGGCTGCACCACGCCCTCCAGGAGGTCCGGCTCCCGCTCGAGCTGCCCGGTGTCGAGGAGCAGCGTGCGGGCCTGCGGGAGATGGTCGACCAGCTCGAGGACTACGTCATCCCCCGGGTGACGACCCTCGAGGCACCGCTGTTGGCCGTGGTGGGCGGCTCGACGGGAGCGGGCAAGTCGACACTGGTGAACTCGCTGGTCGGCCGCAAGGTCACCCAGCCCGGGCTGCTGCGGCCCACCACCCGGTCCCCGGTGCTGGTGCACAACCCCGCCGACGCGCCCTGGTTCGGAGCCGACCGGCTGCTGCCGGACCTCGAACGCGTCGACCACCCGACCATCGACCCCGCGGCCCTGCAGCTCGTCGCCTCGGAGGCGGTGCCCGCCGGGCTCGCCATCCTCGACGCGCCCGACGTCGACTCGGTCGTCGAGGAGAACCGCGAGCTCGCCGCCCAGCTCCTCGCGGCGGCCGATCTCTGGCTCTTCGTCACCTCGGCGGCCAGGTACGCCGACCAGGTCCCGTGGGAGTTCCTGCGCCAGGCCGCCGAGCGCTCCACCGCAGTGGCCATCGTCCTGGACCGGACGCCGGAGGAGGCCGTCCAGACGGTCGCCACCCACCTGGCCCGGATGCTCGCCAGCCGTGGGCTCAAGGACTCGCCGCTCTTCGTCGTCCACGAGGGGCCGATCAACGACCAGGAGCTGCTGCCGGCCGAGCACGTGGCCGACATCCGCGGCTGGCTGGAGGCTCTCGCCGGCGACGTCGGTGCCCGCCAGCAGGTCGTGATCCAGACCCTGGACGGCGCGGTGCGCACCCTCACCCGGAATACCTATCCGGTCGCCGACGCCGCCGCGGAACAGGTGGCGGTGGCCGACCGGCTCCGCAGGGACGCCGCCGCGGCCTACGACCAGGGTGTCGCGAGCGTGCTCGCCGGGATGGACGACGGCAGCCTGCTGCGAGGCGAGGTGCTCGCCAGGTGGCAGGAGTTCGTCGGAACCGGGGAGCTGCTCAAGGGGCTCGAGAGCCGGGTCGGTCGGATCCGCGACCGGTTGGTCAACGCCGCCAAGGGCAAGCCCAAGCAGGCCGAACGCGTCACGGTCGCCGTTGAGTCCGGGCTCGAGATGCTCGTCCTCGAGCACGCGGAGGCCTCCGCCGAGCGGGCCGAGGCGTCGTGGCGACAGCTCGCCGCGGGGCAGGGGCTCCTGCTCGACGGCGGCACCGAGCTCGGCCGCGCGTCGCGAGAGCTGCGCCGCAACGCGGAGCGGTCGGTCCGCGAGTGGCAGGCCGACGTGCTGGAGATGGTCAGCACCCAGGGACAGGACAAGCGCACCACGGCCCGGTTCCTCGCGTTCGGTGTCAACGGCCTGTCGGTGGCCCTGATGATCGTGGTCTTCTCCTACTCCTACGGGCTGACCGGCGCCGAGGTGGGCATCGCGGGCGGCTCGGCCGTGCTGGGCCAGAAGCTGCTCGAGGCGGTCTTCGGCGACCAGGCCGTGCGCAGCCTCGCCGAGCGGGCCCGCAAGTCGCTCGAGGTCCGGGTGCGCGAGCTGTTCGCCACCGAGCTCGCCCGCTACACCGACCTCGTGGACAGCCTCGGGCTCGACCCCGAGACGCCCGAGCAGCTGCGACGTGCGTCACGTCGAGTGGAGGACGCGCGCTACGCCGGGCAGCGCCGAGACATGCCCTAGTCTCGGACAAGGTCGGCCCCGGGCCCCGGTCGACCACCAGTTCCAGAACCGATCCGCGCACGCCGAGGGAGACGATGACGTCCTTGCTCGAGGGTGCCCGCCGGCTTGTCGCCCGCGGGTCCGACCTCGGCGGCCGCCTCGAGGCGCTTCAGTCAGCCGTCGAGGCGGCCCGGGGCCGGCTCGACGACGACGTGGTCGACCAGGCCCAGGAGGTCATCGACCGGGCGGCGGGTCGGCTCCGCCTCTCGGCCGACCACACGGTGGTGGCGATCGCCGGCGCGACCGGCTCCGGGAAGTCATCGACCTTCAACGCCTTGACCGGTCTCGAGCTCTCCGCCGTCGGGGTCCGCCGGCCGACCACCTCCTGGGCCACCGCCTGCGTGTGGGGCAGCGAGGGTGCCCAGGAGCTCCTCGAGTGGCTGGGCATCCCGCCGCGGCACCAGACGACCCGTGACTCGATGCTGGACAGCAGCGCGCTGGGCGGCCGGAACCGGGGTGACCGCGCGATGGAGGGCGTGGTGCTGCTGGACCTGCCCGACCACGACTCGACCGAGGTGACCCACCACCTCGAGGTGGACCGGATCGTCAAGCTCGCCGACCTGCTGGTCTGGGTGCTCGACCCGCAGAAGTACGCCGACGCGGCGATCCACGACCGCTACCTCGCGCCGCTGGCCAGCCATGCGGGCGTCATGGTCGTGGTGCTCAACCACATCGACACGGTGCCGGCCGACCGGCGTACGGCGATGCTCGAGGACATCCGCCGGCTCCTCGACCAGGACGGGCTGAGCGAGGTCCCGGTGATCGCCACCAGCGCCCGCCAGGGCGACGGCATCGGGGAGCTGCGGGCCGAGATCGCCCGCCGGGTCGCGGACAAGAAGTCGACCAGGCAGCGCATCGAGGCCGACCTGCGCTCCGTCGCGGCACGCCTCAACGAGGAGTGCGGCACGGGGCGGCCGCGCTCGCTGGCGAGCGGTCGGGTGCAGGCCATGGAGGAGGCGCTGGCCGACTCCGCGGGCGTGCCGACCGTCGTGAGCGCGATCGAGCGGTCGACCAGGCTGCGGGCCGGCCGCGCCACCGGCTGGCCGGTCGTCTCGTGGCTCTCGCGCCTGCGGCCCGACCCCTTGCGCAGGCTCCACCTCGACCTGGGTGCGGAGGGCAAGGCGCTCACCGCCCGCGCCCGCACCTCGATCCCCGAGGCGAGCCCGGTGCAGCGCGCCAAGGTCGACACCGAGGTCCGCGCCCTGGCCGACGACGCGGCGTCCGGGATGACCCGGCCCTGGGCGGAGGCAGTGCGGCGAGCCTCGACCTCGAGGCTGGACGAGATCGGGGACCGTCTCGACGCCGAGATCGGCGCCACCGACCTCGGGGTCGCCAAGATCCCGGCGTGGGCGGGTGCGGTCCGGCTGCTGCAGTGGCTGCTGATCCTCGCGGCCCTCGTCGGCGGCGCCTGGACCGTCGCACTCGCTGCCTCCGGATCGCTCGGCGACGACTCCGTGCCCGACTACGGCGGCATCGATGTGCCGATCATGATGCTCGTCGGCGGGGTGGCGGTCGGCATCCTGCTGGCCCTGGCGTGCCGCGTGCTGGTCGACCTGACCGCGCGCAGCCGGGCGGCCGCGGCGGATCGCAGGCTCCGTGAGGCGGTGCACGGGGTCTCGAGCGAGCTGGTGGTGGCGCCGGTCGAGCGAGAGCTCGACGCCTACCGAGCCGTGCGCGCCGGGCTCGACGCCGCGCTCGCGTCGTAGCCGACGGGCCGGCCGACCCGAGGCTCACGCCGCGACCTCCGTCGCCACCTCCCTGGCCGTCTGCTCGCGCTCCCCGCGCTTCGGCATCGCCCGCCGGAACTGGCTGGTGCCCAGCGAGAGGTCGTGGCCCACGGACACGGCGGTGACCTCGAGCGCGGTGCGCTCGACGCCGTCCTTGACCCAGCTGCTCTGGGACAGCCGCCCGTGCACCACGACGGGGTCGGACCGGCGCAGCGAGTCGCGGCAGTTGTCGGCGAGCTGCCGCCAGGCCTTGACGGTGTACCACTGGGTGCTGCCGTCGACCCAGGCCGACTGCTTGTTGTCGAAGTAGCGCGGTGTGACGCCGAGCCGGAACTCGGCCACGGGGGTGTCGCCCGCCAGCCGGTGGCGGACGTCGCCGCCGAGCCAGCCGCGCAAGGTCACGTAGGTCTCGTTCATCTCGGGGTGTCTCCTCATCTGTCGGTGCTGCTGCCCGGGTGGGCAGCGCCGACGTTGCGGGACGCCTCCGACAGCCGCCGAGCCTCGCCGTACCGCCTGTGGAGAACCCGGCCGGCGCGCTCGATTGTGGATGCTTCGTGGCCCACAACTACGCTCGCTGACCATGGCGGAATATGTGTTCACCCTGCGCAACGTGCGCAAGGCCCACGGTGACAAGGTCGTCCTCGACAACGTCACCCTCTCGTTCCTGCACGGCGCGAAGATCGGCGTGGTCGGCCCCAACGGGACCGGCAAGTCGACCTTGCTCAAGATCATGGCTGGGCTCGAGCACGCCAACAACGGCGACGCCATCAAGGACCCCGACGCGACGGTCGGGATGCTGCAGCAGGAGCCGCCCCTGACCGAGGGGAGGACCGTCCTCGAGAACGTCGAAGAGGCCGTCAGCGACCTCAAGGCCAAGATGAAGCGGCTCGAGGACGCCTACATGGAGATGGGCGACCCGGACGCCGACCAGGACGCCCTCATGCAGGAGACCGGCGACCTGCAGACCGAGCTCGACAACGCCAACGCCTGGGAGCTCGACAGCCGCCTCGAGCAGGCCATGGACGCGCTGCGCTGCCCGCCCTCCGACACCATCGTCGACACCCTCTCCGGTGGCGAGCGACGCCGGGTCGCGCTGTGCAAGCTGCTTCTGCAGCAGCCCGACCTGCTGCTCCTCGACGAGCCCACCAACCACCTCGACGCCGAGTCGGTCCAGTGGCTCGAGGGTCATCTGAAGAGCTACCCGGGCGCCGTCCTGGCCATCACCCACGACCGCTACTTCCTCGACAACGTCGCCGAGTGGATCCTCGAGCTGGACCGGGGGAAGACCCATCCCTACGAGGGCAACTACTCGACCTACCTCGAGACCAAGAAGGAACGGCTCAAGATCGAGGGCCAGAAGGACGCCAAGCGGGCGAAGATGCTCGAGCGCGAGCTCGAGTGGGTCCGCTCCAACGCCAAGGCCCGCCAGACCAAGAGCAAGTCCCGCCTCGCCCGCTACGAGGAGCTCGCGGCCGAGGCCGACCGGATGCGCAAGATCGACACCTCGGAGATCAACATCCCCGCCGGACCTCGCCTCGGCGACGTCGTGCTCGAGGCAAGGGGGCTCACGAAGGGCTTCGGCGACCGGCTGCTCATGCATGACCTGTCGTTCACCCTGCCCCGCGCCGGCATCGTCGGCGTCATCGGCCCCAACGGCGTCGGCAAGACCACGCTGTTCCGGATGATCACGGGCGACGAGAAGCCCGACTCCGGCGAGCTCGTCGTGGGCCAGACGGTGAAGCTGTCCTACGTCGACCAGAGCCGCGGCGGCATCGACCCGCAGAAGAACGTCTGGGAGGTCGTCTCCGACGGGCTCGACTTCATCAAGGTCGCCAACTTCGAGATGAACTCCCGCGCGTACGTCGCCTCGTTCGGCTTCAAGGGACCCGACCAGCAGAAGAAGGCCGGCGTCCTCTCCGGCGGAGAGCGAAACCGGCTCAACCTGGCGCTCACCCTGAAGATGGGCGGCAACCTGCTGCTCCTCGACGAGCCCACCAACGACCTCGACGTCGAGACCCTGCAGTCCCTCGAGGACGCACTCCTCGACTTCCCGGGCTGCGCCGTGGTCACCTCCCACGACCGGTGGTTCCTCGACCGTATCGCCACCCACATCCTCGCGTGGGAGGGAGACGACGAGGACGACGCCAAGTGGTTCTGGTTCGAGGGCAACTTCGCCTCCTACGAGGAGAACAAGGTCGAGCGCCTAGGGATCGAGGCCGCCCGCCCCCACCGGGTCACCCACCGGCGCCTCACCCGCGACTGACCCCTCGGCCCCTGATCTCCATCTCGGGGTGGCCGGCGATCAGGTGGTCGGAGACCGCGTCGAAGACGCGGCCCAGGGCCGCGAAGTCCTGGTCGGGGACCAGGTCGACCAGGTGGGCGCGGACCCCGGCCACGTGGATGGGGGCGGCCGCCACGAGCAGGTCGTGGCCCTTCTCGGTGAGCCTGCAGACGATGCCGCGCCCGTCGTCGGGGGAGCTCGACCGCAACACCAGGCCGGTGCGCTCCATGCGGGTCACGGTGTGGGTCACCCGGCTGCGGCTGTGCGCCAGCGCATCGGCCAGTGCGGCCATCCGCATCTGGCCGTCGCGCTCGGAGAGGCGGACCAGGATCTCGTACTCCACCAGCGAGATGTCGTGCGCCTCTCGCAGGTCGTCGTCTAGGCGGTCGAAGAGCAGGGTGGTGCCCATCACGAGCGCTCGCCAACAGCGTTGCTGGTCGTCGTCCAGCCACCGCGTCTCGTCGGCACCCACGACACTCGAGTGTAGGTGCCCGCCGGGCCCGATGGAGCCTTCCTCGCCGACTACGGCGGGGCGAGCCGCCCGGAGTGTCGCTGCGGGCCCGGCACTCTCTCGCGCGAGCATCATCCCGGATCGGCCGCGCCAGCGTAGAAGGGGGTGAAAAGGGGGTCGAGGTGACCGCATCGGGGCAGGCCGACTTCGACACGTTCGTCGCCGCGCGGGCGCCGGCGCTGGGACGCACGGCCTACCCGCTCACCGGGGACGCGCACCTGGCCGAGGATCTCGTCCAGACCGCCTTGTTCAAGGCGGCCCGCGTGTGGCACCGGATCGAGGGGGACCCGGAGCCGTACGTGCGACGGATCCTCTACACGCAGAACGTCTCGTGGTGGCGCTCACGGCGGCACCGGGAGGTCGGCCTCGGGAGGTACGACGCCCCGGCGGCCGCGCCCGACCCCTGGACCCGGGCTCGTCGGTCGCTGGTCCGGGACCGGATCGCGGGGACCGTGGCCGCGGTGGCTCTCGTCGCGGGCGGGGCGCTGGTCGCGACAGCGGTGCTCGACCACACCCAGGAGGCCGAGCCCATGCTCCCGTCCCACTACTCGGCGTCGGGTGACTCCGCCCTTCCCGTTGAGGACGACCTGGCGGTCGGGCCGGTCGCCCTCGCCTACCCCCTCGAGATCGACGGCTTCGTGCGAGCGGTGGTGTCGACGGCGGGGGAGGGCACCCACCACGCCCTCGCCCTCCCCGACCTCGTGAGCGCTGATGCCCAGCTCGTGTGGGTGGGCGGCCAGCCGCTGCGACTCTCGCCGGACGGGACCGAGCTGGCCTACCTCACCGACAACGGTGGTGGCGACGGGGGAGCCACCGGCATCGACATCGTGGACCTGCGCACCGGCGCGGTGCGCCGCTCGGAGCTGCCGCGGTCCCTGGCCACGCCGAAGCTGACCTGGTCGCCGTCGGGGACCTGGTTGGCGTGGTCCGGACTACCGGTGAGCGCCGACGGGCGGTCGACGGGCCGGCATCAGGTCACCGGGTTGATCGGGCCGGACGGAGCCGCCATGGAGCTGAGGATCGGCGACGCGGAGGTCGCGCCCGCCGACGACGGCACGGTCGCCGTCCTCCCGCCGGGCAAGCCGATCCGGCTCTGGGAGGACGGACGGCTCGGCTCCAGCATCGACGACGGGCCCGCGGGGCACGCCGAGACTGCCCGCCTCGTCCACGGCGTGCTGTCCGAGCTCCGGGTGGTCGCGGACCCGGAGAGTGACCTCGGGTCTCGAACCCTGCTCATGCGTCACGGAGATCGGGCCGAGTCGGCGGAGGTCCGGCTGCCGTGGCACTCGCCGCCCAGGTGTTCGGCTGGACGTCGGACGGCGGGGTGCTGCTGACGAGCCGGACGAGCGAGACGGGCAAGCACACGGTCTATCGGCTCGAGCTCCGCGACGGGAAGGTCTCCTACCGGAAGATGATGGCGCTCGACCCGTCGCTGCCGAGCGTGGTCACCATCGCGACCGCGTTGCGGTCGCAGGACGAGCCGGGCCAGACGCAGAAGTCGTGGCCCTGGCTGCTCCTCGGCGGGCTGCTGCTGGTCCTGGCCGCCATCGTGCTGGCCGGCCGGCTGCGCTCGGCCCGGCAGGAGCGCCGCGCCCTGCGCCCGGTCCAACGGCCCGTCTGACGCCCGTCTAGCGTCCCATCGCGCGCTTCTCGAGGGGATCAGCGTGTTGCGGGCCCGGATCCGCTCGAACAGCCCCACTGTGGGCTCAGGCGAGCCGCTCCAGGATCAGCGCCATGCCCTGCCCGCCGCCCACGCACATCGTGATCAGCCCGGTGGACTTGTCGTGGAAGTCGAGCGAGTTGAGCATCGTGTTCTGCAGCCGGGCCCCGGTCATGCCGAAGGGATGGCCAACGGCGATCGCGCCGCCGTTGATGTTGAGCCGGTCGATGTCGATGCCGAGGTCCTGGTAGGACGGCACGACCTGGGCCGCGAACGCCTCGTTGATCTCGACCAGGTCGATGTCGCCGATGCTCATGTTGGCGTTGGCGAGCGCGCGCTTGGTCGCCTCGACCGGGCCGAGCCCCATGATCTCGGGCGACAGGCCGCTGACGCCCGTGGCGACGATGCGGGCCAGCGGCTTGAGGCCGAGCTCCTTGGCGCGGGTGTCGCTCATCACGATCACGGCGGCCGCGCCGTCGTTGAGGGCGCAGCAGTTCCCGGCGGTCACCACGCCGTCGGGCCGGAAGACCGGCTGCAGCTGGGAGATGGCCTCGTAGGTCACGCCGGCCCGCGGACCGTCGTCCTTGCTGACCACAGTGCCGTCCGGGGTGGTCACGGGGGTGATCTCGCGCTCCCAGAAGCCGTCGGCGATCGCCTTCTCGGCGAGGTTCTGCGACCGGACGCCGAACTCGTCGAGCTCCTTGCGGTCCAGGCCGCGCAGCCGCGCGACGTTCTCGGCGGTCTGGCCCATCGCGATGTAGACGTCGGGGACGGTCTCGTCCTGCCGCGGGTCGTGCCAGTCCTGGCCGCCCTTGGCCTGCTCGTCGGTGCGGGCCTTGGCCTCGTCGAAGAGATGGTTGTGGGTGTCGGGCCAGTGGTCGGAGGTGCCCTTGGCGAAGCGGGAGACCGTCTCGACGCCGGCGGAGATGAAGGCGTGGCCCTCGCCGGCCTTGATCGCGTGGAACGCCATCCGCGTCGTCTGCACCGACGACGAGCAGTAGCGCGTGATGGTCGCGCCCGGGACTTCGTCGAGGCCGAGCAGGACGTTGACGACGCGGGCCATGTTGTTGCCGGACTCGCCGCCGGGCAGACCGCAGCCGAGGTAGTGGTCGTCGATGGTTGTGGGGTCGAGCTCGGGGACCTTCGCGAGCGCGGCCTGGATGATCGTCGCGGTCAGGTCATCGGGACGCAGCTCGGTGAGCGAGCCCTTGTTGGCGCGGCCGATGGGGGAGCGGGCGGCAGAGACGATCACGGCTTCTGGCATGGGCCGAGCCTAGGCGAGGCGCGGGAACAGCGGGTGCGTGGCGTTCGTCACGCGTGCGGCTCGCTGAGCGACTGCAGGATCAGCCGCAGCGACTCATCGAGGAACGAGTGGCGCTCCATGACGGGCTTCTGCAGCGCGGCGATGAGCAGCCCGTCCGATGCGGCGACCAGCATCTCGGCGGTGCGCTCACCGTGCGGCTTGCCGCGGGCGGTGAGGCTGCCGTCGACGACGGCGACCAGCCGCTGGCGGTACTCGGTCAGCAGGGCGGCTAGCGCGGCGTTGCGGGCGGCCTCCATCGACAGCTCGATCCGGGCCAGCAGCAGCTCACGCTCCTCGAGCCAGCTCTCGAAGGCGCCGACCGTCAGCTCCACCACCCGCTCCTCGACCCCGGGCGAGCCCACCGGGTGCTCGGCGAGCTGCTCGGCCAGGGCGGCCACGTCGTCGCCGCAGCGGGCGGCGACGTACTGGGTCAGCCCCAGCTGCAGGGCCTCGCGGGTGCGGAAGTACGCCGAGCAGGTGCCCTCCGGCAGCCCGGCCCGTCGGTCCACCGCGCGGTGGGTGAGCCCGCGCAGCCCCTCGTCGGCGACCACGTGCAGGGCGGCGTCCAGCAGCTCACGACGCCGGGGCGTGAGCGCCGGCTGGCTTGGAGCGGCTGTGACGGAGGGCACGGACGGAATGTACCCAAGGTGTTGACGACGGCCCCGGAGGAGCGTACTTTCTACATACGTAGAAGACTTCTACAGAAGTAGAAAGGAAACGATCATGCTGTACGACCTCTCCGCGGTTCTCCCGTTCACCGTGATCGTCGCCCTGCTCGCCCTCGTCGGCAGCATCGCCTCGGTCGCCGTCCTTGCCCGTTCCACCGCCCGCCACCACCGCCTGCGGGTGGCCCGCCACCAGAGCATCCCCAGCTACTACCGCCGGCTCGTCCTGGCCCACTGAGCCGGACCCAGGACCGGCCCCCGAACCTGGGGCGTCCTCCCATCGCCCCGGACCGCACGCCCCGACCTCAGCCAGCCTCTGGCAGAGTCGGGGCGTGCGGCATCGCTACGAGTGCCCGATGCGCTGGGCAGACCTCGACCAGCTCGGGCACGTCAACAACGTGGTGTACGTCGACTACCTCCAAGAGGCCCGGGTCGACATGCTGCGCGCCCACGGCCGTGGCCCCCGGGCGCTCGCGGACGGGTTGGTCGTCGTGCGCCACGAGGTCACCTACCTCAAGCCGCTGACCTTCGCCTTCCGTCCGGTCTCGATCGAGTGCTGGGTCACCGAGATCAAGGCCGCCACGTTCACGATGGCCTATGAGATCTTCCACGACACCCCGGGAGCCGACGGGCGCGACGGTGACAGGATCGTCTACGTCCGCGCGACCACCGTCCTGACGCCGTTCGTCTTCGCGGAGGAACGGCCACGACGGATCACCGCCGAGGAGCGGGCGGTGCTGGAGCAGCACCTCGAGCCCGACCAGCAGCCGCGTCGGCGTACGCCGCGGCTGCCGGAGCCCGCCACGAGCAGCTACGCGATCCACGTCCGGTTCTCCGACGTCGACGTCTACGGGCACGTCAACAACGTGAAGTACTACGAGTACCTCCAGGAGTCCCGGATCGCCATGCTCAGCGAGCTGGTGCCGGTCCGGAGCTTCAGCGTCGTCGTGGCCCAGACCGACGTCGACTACCTCCAGCCGCTGCTGTTCCGGGCCGAGCCCTACGAGTGCCGCTCGACGATCACCCGGGTGGGTGCCCGGTCGATGACCGTCGAGTCGGAGATCCGCGACGGCGCGGCCGACACCGACCGGGTGCTGGCCCGGGCGCGAGTGGTCGTCGTCTTCTTCGACCTGGCCACCAACCGGTCGGCCGAGCCGGATCCCGAGCTCCGTGAGGCCCTGCTGGCCCGTGCGGTGGTCGCCGAGCCGGACTAGCGCCCCACGCCGGTGACGTCACGGTGTGGGCCCGAGCGGCGTTACGCCAGGCTCGTGGCCAGCAGCGACGTACGCGCGTCCGAGCGCAGCCGCCGCAGGGCGCGGTGTCGAGCGACCCGGACGGCGACCTGGCTCATGCCGAGGGCCTTGGCGGCGTCCTCGGCGCTGAGTCCGACGACGTCGACACACGCGACGACGTCGCGCTCTCGCGGGCTGAGCCCGGCGAGCAGGTCACGGACCCAGTCCTGCTCGGCGATGGTCGCGTCCGGACCGGCGACAGCGGTGCTTGGTGCCTCGGCGACCGGCTCGGTGCGGCGCCGGCCGCTGCGCCGTCGGGAGTTGGCGGCCACCCGCCTGGCGATCCCGAACAACCAGCCGCCGAACTCCTCGGCGGTGCCCTCGTAGTCGGCGACCTTCTCCGCGGCCGTCAGCCAGGTCTGGGCGGCGACGTCCTCGGCCGTGACCGCGCTGTCGTTGCCCGCCCGGGTCTCCAGCCACACGACAAGTCGCCCGGCGTGCGCCCGGTAGAGGGCTCGCCAGGCGTCCTGGTCACCGCGTTTCGCCGCGGCGACGACGGCATCGTCCCTCACGTGTGGTGACCGTTCCCCTGACCGCCGCCGTTGCCGCCGTTGCCGCCGGCCTGATGGGGCTTGGTCTGACCGGTGTGGTTGCCGCTGTGGGTGTGGGGTTTGGTCTGGCCGGTGTGGTTGCCGTTGTTGGTGTGGGGTTTGGTCTGGCCGGTGTGGTTGCCGTTGTTGGTGTGGGGTTTGGTCTGGCCGGTGTGGTTGCCGTTGTTGGTGTGGGGCTTGGTCTGG
>Ga0068860_100000749_pt1 | contig 36941 bp, 31 predicted proteins | sample KBSSwiS32_FD_66597 | JGI IMG/M metagenome (GOLD analysis project Ga0068860, IMG submission 66597) | Switchgrass rhizosphere microbial communities from Kellogg Biological Station, Michigan, USA - KBS Switchgrass S3-2 | ecosystem: Host-associated > Plants > Roots > Rhizosphere > Soil ... | reverse complement strand
CCGGCGATGGTGTCGTGGAGCGGGCAGGGGTCGCCCTGTCCACACCAGTTGTGTCCAAAGGGGCAGAGAGACGTCGGTTCCGTCTGTTCAAACAGCGCGACGATATCCATGAGGCAGATATCGCCGGCAGGTTTCCCCAGCGTGTAGCCGCCACCTGGTCCCGGCTGCCCGGACACCAGTCCTGCCGAGGCCAGCGTCGTGAGTAGCTTGGCGGTCAACGCTTGCGAGATTCCGCGTTCCCTGGCGATCTCACCGGAGCCGGACCGCTTCGAGGCGTCTGCTGCGAGGTAGCTCATGATGGCAATCGCATTCGCCGCTGTTTTGCCGTAAATAAACATAAGCCACCACTATTCAGGCTGGGACGGTAAACTCCCGTGAGGCAGGGAAAAGAACGCTGTTTTCCAGATGGATATGCCTGTGAAGGTCCTCCTCCAGTTCGTGCAGCCCGGCAAACAGGGCGCGATACGTGTTGCACGCATCAGCCGGAGGCTGGAATCCGTCGGTAAGCGCTCGCAATCGCGCAAGCGCCGTGCCCGCATCATCGTGCTCGTGGATCATGCAGGAAATCGGGCCGTCGAGCATCATTGGCTCGCTTTCCCCGCGGCTTATGGCGGCGATTGCAGGGAAGAGGATTTGCTCTTCCTTAAAAATGTGGTTGGTCAATTCCTGTTCCAGGCCCGTGAAAACCTCGAACACCTCTTTCAACGCAGGTGTATGGCTGCCATGCACCTGCGCAACCCGGGCCGACATCGCATGGAGCCGGGGCAGCTCGCGGCGCAGGTACCCGTGATGCGTCTCCACGATGTAGCTGCACAATTCATGCAGGGGAAGCTCAGCCGGGTTATGGACCGGCGCCGGTTTGCCGGCCGTCTCCGCCTCGAGTTGTTCAACGACCGCATCAAGTGATACTCCCTTGCCCTTGCATGCCTCGCGCAAGGTGCGCCCTCCACCGCAGCAGAAATCAATGCCGTAAATCTCAAAAATGCGCGATCGCCCCGGCCTCGCTGCAACAAGCTCTCCAACCGTGCAATCGGAAAATGGGGTTCCGACGGGTGAAAATGAAGTATGGGAATGTTTCATGGAAAACATCATGGCCCTCCGGTTTTATAAATCAAGAATAAAGTATCTTTAATTAAGGATGGATCTTTGGATTTCCGGGTTGCGCAGGGGATTCATGAATTGCTTGAGCCGCTCTGTTCCGGTTGCCGGGCGGTTTGTTTTACAATAATCCACCGCTTGGGGTGAAAGCAGTAGGAACCCGAGCCAAAAAGGAAACGGTGGGGGCAATTACCCCGGAAGGCACTCATGCACTCTGCTACATCCGATGAAAATCCCAGCGGTCTGGCCCTGCAGGTTTCGGGAAAGCCGGGGGAGGAATTCATTGGCTTGCGATTTTTGCGTTGGTTTGGTTCGTCTGTCATAACCGCCCGCGTTCATCACCCTGTGGCAATTGTCTGCTGGAGATTGAAAAAGTCAACGGATTTGGTTCACATTATAAAACATAATATAAACAATATCTGTCATTAGATACCATGAAAGATACCGGGGAGATTGCCGGAAAATTGCCCTGCCCCCTGTTGCGGTGCATGAATCATGACACACGGGAACGGTGTTCAAAACAAAAACCGCTGTTGAAATTGCGGGTTCATGTTATGAGATATGCCATGTCGCTCCTGACGGGAATTCTCATCGCCGCCGCCGGATTTATTTTCGGAGGACTGGCTGTGTTTGCATATACGATGCGACGGCTTGCCGCTGCCGAGGAGAAGAATTCACGGATTCCCGAACTCGAGGGGAGTCTTGTGCAGATCAGGCGTGAGCATTCGGAGTCGCAGGCGAGGGTTTCGGGGCTTGAGGCGCAGATGATAGAAGAGCGGAAGGCGTCGGTGGAAAAAACAGCCCTGCTCGAGGAAGCCCAAAAAAAACTTTCCGATGCCTTCAAGGCGCTTTCCTCCGAAGCGCTACGGGAGAACAACCAGTCTTTTCTGGAACTCGCAAAATCGACACTGGAGAAATTCCAGGAAACCGCGAAGGGCGACCTCGAAAAACGCCAGCAGGCCATCAGCGAAATCGTGAAACCTGTGCGCGAATCGCTTGAGAAAGTGGACGCCAAGATTGCGGACATGGAGAAATCGCGGGCGGATGCCTACGGTTCGCTCACGACCCAGGTGCGGTCGCTCTTCGACAGCCAGAATGAGTTGCGCAAGGAGACATCCAATCTTGTGCGGGCGCTACGGGCGCCGGGTGTGCGTGGCCGGTGGGGGGAAGTGCAATTGAAGCGCGTGGTCGAACTGGCCGGGATGACGGCGCACTGCGATTTTTGGGAACAGCAATCCGTGGATACCGACGAAGGCCGGCTGCGCCCGGACATGGTGGTGCGGTTGCCGGGCGGCAAGACCATTGTGGTCGACGCGAAGGCGGTGCTCAGCGCATATCTCGATGCCATCGAGGCACCCGACGACGTCTCACGTGCGGGGCATTTACAGCGTCATGCCCGGCAGGTGAAGGAACGCGTGGATGAACTCGGTCGCAAGGCCTATTGGGAGCAATTTGAGCATGCACCCGAATTTGTGGTGCTATTTTTGCCCGGCGAGATGTTTTTCAGCGCTGCATTAGAAAATGACCCCGGCCTGATCGAATCCGCAGCAGACCGGCGTGTGGTACTCGCCACGCCAACCACGTTGATCGCCTTGCTGAAGGCTGTGTTTTACGGCTGGCGGCAGGAACGACTCGCCGAGAATGCGCAGGAAATAAGCGCCCTTGGGCGCGAGCTCTATGAGCGGCTTTCCGTGATGGGTGGTCACCTCTCCGGCGTCGGTAAAAATCTGAACCAGGCCGTAACCGCCTTTAACAAGGCAGTCGGCTCCATCGAAACCCGCGTCTTTCCCGCCGCGAGAAAGTTCAAGGAACTGCACGCCTCGGGAACGAGCGCGGAGATCGAGCAGCTTTCCCCGCTGGAACAGATCGCCAGGGAACCGCAGGCGCCCGAGTTGCGTGTTTCACAGGATGAGCGAACTTTGCCGCTCGATTCCAAAAAAGAATGAGCTGGTTTACTTTTCATTTTCAGGATTTTTCTTTTTCCTTTCTCAGCATCCTGTTCGAGGGCATCCCGTTTCTGCTGCTCGGCTCCATCGTTTCCGGCGTGGTCGATGCTTTCGTGCCCTCGGAGACACTAACCAAAATGCTGCCAAAAAATGGCGCGCTTGCCATCTGTCTGAGCGGATTGCTGGGAGGAATCTTCCCGATGTGCGAATGCGGGAGCGTGATCGTGATCCGGCGATTCATTAAAAAAGGGCTGCCGGTTTCCGCGGCAGTCACCTACATGCTGGCTTCGCCGATCGTGAACCCTATTGTCGCCCTGAGCACGTTCACGGCATTTCGCGGCCAGAGTCCGTGGGTGATGATGTCGCTGCGCGTGGTAGTGGGATATTTGCTCGCAATCACCGTCGGTTTTATCTCGCGACAGATACCGCTCGACCGGCTCTTGCAGTCGAATATCCTCCCGTCAGTGCAGGGGAGGACACGTACTTCATTCAAAATTTCCACGCCAGTGGATGCGGGGAATGAAATTGATCTCAGCGGAGACACTTTCTGGAAAAAACTGATGCGCTCCGTGCAGGCGGCAACATCGGACTTCCTGGACGTCGCATTCTTCCTCGTGATCGGCGCGGCCATCGCCAGCGTCTTCAACACGGCGGTCGACCAGCAGCTTATCCGGCCGCTTGCGACCAGCGTTCCGCTCTCGATCATTTCCATGATGACACTGCGGTTCATGCTGGGGCTTTGCAGCACATCGGATGCGTTCATCGCGGCAAGCTTCGTCAGTTTCCCATTCGCGGCGAAGCTCGCCTTCCTGGTTTTCGGCGCGATGTTTGACTTGAAATTGCTGTTCCTCTACCAGCTTGTCTTCCGGCGCAAATACGTGTTCGCGCTGGGGATTGGACTCCTGGTCGCCGTTGTGTTAATCTGTCTTCAGATTTCGACCCAATTATGAAGAAAATTTTCTCGAGGTGGCTTCCGTGCGCGACACTGGGAGCTTGGAGCGCAATCCTTCTCTTTTTCTATTTCAGTGGTCGCGTCAAGGATCTGCTTCATCCCGCGTTCAGGCCTTATACGCTCATTGCCGGGCTTGTGATGCTGCTTCTCGCGGCCTGTTTTGTCTTTTTCCCGATGAATCTGGACGCTTGCGCCGATGACGAGCTTGCCGCCAAATCCTTCGGGCGGAAAACCTACGGACGCCTGCTGACTTTTTTCATCCTGCTTGTGCCAATTTGTGCCGCAGCGACATTTTCGACGAACAGCTATGGGCTGAGTACGATGATGAATCGCGGTGTCGTGGATGACGCACAGGGGCTGAAAGCCCAGGTGAAAAGCACGCCATATGTCGAGCCGCCGCTCCCGAGCAATGATAAGTCGCAACCCCAATCCCAGCCGCAGTATGCCGGCGTGGATCAGACATCGCAACCGCCGGCTCCCGTCGAAGACGAGATTCCTCGCAGCAAGGATGGCAACCTCATCGTGCAGGTCGTCGATCTTTTGTACGCCGCGCAGGATTCAACAATGCGTGATCCGCTCAAGAACCAAACTGTAGAGATGATCGGCCAGTTGATGCCAGACACTGTCAACAATGCGAATGGCAAACGCTTCAAGCTCGTCCGCATGTTCATGGTCTGCTGCGCCGCGGATGCAAGGCCCGTGGCAGTTCTGATTGAGGGCAAAACCAAGCCACAGGGGGAGGAAATGTCATGGATCAAGGTGGTGGGAAAAGTGGAATTCCCGATTGAAAACGGCAGGCCTATAGCAGTAGTCAAGGCCAGCAAGGTTGTCGCGACGGATCCGCCTGCGGAGACGATGCTTTACTAGACGGCTTCAAGGCTGTCAAAGCTGCGTTAACGCCCGAAAAAGCAGCATTTTTTGCCATCAAAACGGTCAGAATGTGCACAAGTGCATGCCGTTCATTTAGTTTGGTATTGTATCCCGCACAAAAAGTGCTTAAAGATGAGGGTTCAAACAAGACGAGCTGGGGAGCAAATCAATATGTTTAAATCGCGGTCCGGAAGGGCTTTCAAATCGGGGAAAAGACACATGTTAAATCAAGGGTTCTGCGCTGTTTCTGCGCGACGCGATTGCACCATTTGAAAATGACTCAACAAGCACTACGCTAATAGGTAAAGCCAAGGAAATGGAAAATGCTTTAGCCGGATTCGCGAAAGGGAGCTCCAGTGGCAATGTGCCTCTGGACGCGCTGGCGGAACAGTTGCATGAGGCAATCAAGGCCAGGGAGGAAGCCCTCGGCGAACTTGAACAGGCCAAAATCGAGTCACAGAAGCTGGTCGACTCACTTGTCGACGAACTCGACGGTGTCATCAAACACCGGGACAAGGCCATAGACGAAGTCACCCGGTTCCGCGAGGAACGGACTAAACAGATCGAAGCACTCACAGTTGAGCGCGATGCCGCCATCAAGGAACGCGACAAGACACTCGCCGATCTCACAAACGCGAAGCAGGATCTGGAGCAGCAGCTCAAGATGCTGGCCCAGGAAAAGGCGGGCCAGGCTTCCCTTCAGAAAACCCTGCGTGAGCAGCTTGCGAATGTGCAGATCGCGACTCCCGCCGTGTCCGGCAAGCAGGCCGGCCAGTTGCAGGGAAAGATCGCGGCAACCCAGGGGCAGATCGATGCGCTGACAAAAGAGCGCGAAAAGATTGCCGCAGAGCGCGACAAGGCGGTCGGGGAACTGAAACAACTGCGCGACGAATTTCAAAAGAAGATCGACGCTGCCGGGAAGCAGCGCGACACCGCGATCAAGGAACGCGATGCAACCGTAGCCAGGCTTTCTGATGACCGCCAGGGCCAGACACTCGAAGCGCTCACCAAAGAGCGTGATGATAGCACGAAAAAGCGCGAAAAAGTGCTGGCCCAGTGGCAGCAGGACCGCGCCACGCATGAGAAGCAGATCGAGGCCCTGAATCTCCAGCTTGGCAATCTCACGAAGGAGAGGGAGGAAATAACCTCGCGCCTCTCCGGTTCCCATCAGGATTACGAGAAGCAGATCGCAAAGCTTAAGGAGGAACACTCCGCCGCGCTGGCAAAGCAGAATGCACTCAGCGAGCAGGTGGAGCAGTTGCTGGCCGCGACGTCGCTGTCCAAGGCCGGGCAGGATGATCTTAAAAAGGCAAGCACGGGGCTTTCTCAAAAACTGGCGGAGGCGGTTGCAAACGCGGAATCCCTCAAGACTGATCTCAACAGGGCCATCGCAGCCGGCAATGAAAAGCAGGCTCATTTTGACGCCGAAAGAGCGACGCTGGAAAAGAAGATAGAGGAACTCCACCGGCAGCATGACGCAGCATTAAAAGAGCGGGATGAAAAGGCCGCCGCCGTCGCCGACCTCGAGGGGCAGGGGAAAAGGCAGATCGAGGAAATCAGGCAACAGACGGATGCCCTCATCCTGCAACGTGATGACCAGCTCGCGCAACTCGCGCGCGACAAGGAAAGTTTCCAGAGACAGATCGATCAGCTCACGCAGGAACGTGACAATCTCGCCCGCGACAAGCAGGGGCTGCTTGGCGGCCTGGAGCAACACCAGCAGATCCAGGGCAAACGCCTTGAGGAATTGACTGCCCAATATAAGGATGCGCTCAAGGAACGCGACGAACTTGCCGCGAAATTTTCAGAGTCACATGACGAACACGAAAGAGCTCTCAAGACGCTGACAACGGAACGCGACCGTGTGCAGGCGCAGATTGCCGAGAGCGTTACCGCTTTTGACAAGGAGCGTGCCGCCCACCAGGAGGCGCTCAATGCGATGCGGGCAAAGCAGGAGAGCATACAGGCCGAGCATGTGCTTTCCGTCAAGACGCGTGAGCAACAGGAAACTTCCCTCCAGGCCCTGAAACAGGAACGCGACGGTCTGCTCAAGCAGATCGCCGAGGCACTCGCGGGATTCGAGAAAGAACGCGAGGCACACAAGGGCCTGGTCGATTCACTCGGCAAAAAACACGAAAGTGTGGTGGCTGAGCGCGACCAGCTTCACACGGAATTCAATCTTACCAGGGAAAGTTTCAAGCAGGCTTTCGATTCCCTCAATCAAAAGCACGACGCCCTGCTTCGCCAGATCGACGAGACGCAAAGCGGCCTGGACAATGCACGAACCCAGCACCAGAAACTGGCGACGGCTCTCACCCAGGAACGCGACGCGGCTGTCGCGGAGAGAGACCGTATCCACAACGAACTCAAGGAGAGCAAGGACATCCACAAGCAGGCGCTGGAATCCCTCCGCCAGAAGCGTGATGCGGCGGTGAAAGAGATCGAGGCGGCCCAGGAGCAACTCCAACAGGCAAAGCGCGACCAGATCGACGTTATCGAAGCGCTCGGCAAGGAGCGCGACAAGGCGGCAGCGGAGAAAGAGGAAATTCACGGCCGGTTCAAGGAACTCACGGGTAAGCACGAGACACTGCACAAGGAGAAGACAGATCTCACGTCGAAGCTGGAGTCCCTGGCAAAGCGGGCTGCCGCCATTGCGCTCGAAAAAGAGGCATTGGAGCAGACTCATGCCACCTTGCAGCAGCAATCAACGGCGATCACTGTGCAACGCGACGAGGCGCACGCGAAGATCAAGAGCAACGAGGAGAATTTCAACAAGCAGATCCAGTCGCTCGACGAAAAGCACAATGCCCTCCTGCGCCAGATCGACGAGACCCAGAGCGCTCTCGACAATTTCCGGTCGGAGCGCCAGAAGCAACTCGATGCCATAGTCCAGGATCACGGCAAGGCGATTGCCGAAAAGGATCGCGCCGTCACCGAATTCAAGACATCCAGCGAAAATCTCAAGAAGGAAATTCTTGCCCTCACAAAAGAGCGCGACGACGCCCTCACCCAGATCAGGAAGGACACCGAGAGCTTCAAGAAGCAGGTTGAATCCCTGAACCAGAAGCACAGCGTCGCCATCCGCCAGAAGGATGACGCTGCCGGGCGCCTGAACCTTGCGAAAGAACAGGTGGAGAAACAGGTTCTCGCGCTTACTCAGGACCGCGACAAGGTCATCAAGGAAAAAGACGATTTCATCACCCAGCTTGCGGACGCGAAGGAAGCGCACAAGAAGCAGGTCGAGACAATGACCGGACAGCGTGATGCGCTTACCAAGGAGCGCGACGAGATCACGCAGCAATTTGCGCAATCCCGGGACAATCACAAAAAGCAACTCGCCGCCATCACCCTAGAGCGGGACAACCTGGTCTTGGAGCGCGATGCACTTGCGCTGCAATTTGCAGACGCCCGCAAGGTAGCCAGGGAACAGATCGAATCGCTTACAGGCCAGCGCGAGAAATTGATCCGTGAGAAGGATGATCTTTCCGCCCAGCTTGCAAAAGCCGGTATTGACCACAAAAATGAAATCGAGACGCTCAAGCGGGAGCGCGACGAAATAGCCACGCAGCGCAACGACGTGCGCGATCACTTTGCAATCGCGACGGGGGATTTCCGCAAGCAGGTCGAGGCTCTCACCCAGCAGCACGACGCTGTGCTCAAGCAGCGGGAGGAATCGATCGAGGAAATCAACCGCGAACGCGACGCGCAGACGCAGCAATTTGAAATGATCGCGCAGGAACGCGATGCGCTCGTGAAGGAACGTGACGACGCTGTTGCCCAGCTCGAGCAGGAACGCGAGACGCGGCGTTCGCAGGTGGAATCGCTCACCCGCCAGCGCGACGGCATCACCCGCCAGCGCAACGAGCTTTCCACCCAGTTTGAACAGGCAAAAGAGGCGCACAAGCGCCTTGCCGAGCTTGGGAACAAGGAACGCGGCAGCATCATCAAGCAGAGGGACGATGCCATTACGCAGCTTGAAAAAGCCCGCCTGGCGCTCGGCGACGACCGTGCCTCCCTGGTGCGGCAGAAGGATCTTGCTGTGGCCAATCTCGAGGAGGCTAGCAGGGAGCACCAGAACAAGTTGAAGGAACTGCTTTCCCAGCATGACGCCGTCAAGAAGCAACTCGACGATGCACTTGTACAGCTTGCGCCGCTCCATGAAATTCACAAGCAACAGGACACGGCGTTCGGGTTGAAGGAAGGCCGTAAATACGAGGTCTCCACCACGCTGGTGCAGGATGATTATTCCAGTTTGAAGAAGGTGAAGGATCTGATCATCGGTCGGAGCGTCGTGATGAAATCCGCTCCGGAGAATGGCTCCGCGCCGGACTCTGTTCTGCGTAGTCTGATCGACGAAGCCCGCGTCATGGGCCGCCTCCAGCACCCGAACATACCGCCCATCTATGAGGTGGGTCTCGATGAAAATGGCCGCCCATTCTACACCATGCGCGAGCCAAAAGGCATGAGTCTGCGCCAGATTCTCGATGACATGAAGGCGGGCAAGACGCGCACAATCATCAATTTCACCGTGCGCCGCACACTTTCGATTTTTCAGAAAGTCTGCGATGCCATTGCCTTCGCCCATTCCAGGGAAATCCTGCACCGCAATCTGAAGCCGGAGAGCATCGTCATCGGGGAGTACGGCGAGGTCTTTGTCACCGGCTGGGATGCGACGCTCAGCAGCGAACATTTTGCCGAGGGGCGGCAGCCGGGGCATAATCCGTATCCCGACATCGCGGCCCTTGGTAAAATTCTCTACGAGATCATCACGCTCACATCGCCCCTGGACCGCAACCGTCTCGGCAGTGACGCCGGGATCGATATCCGCGGAGCCCGCGCAGGTGTGGCAAACACGAAGGAATACGAGACCCTGCTTGGCGCCGCCAAGCGCGCCATGGCAAGGCAGTCGCACAACAGCTATCACTCCGTGCGCGAATTCCAGCGCGAAGTCGATACCTACAAGGACAGTTTCGATGATCCAAGTGAAACGCTGGCCCTTTCAAAGATATTTGTCCAACTGTTCAAGGGACACAAATGGGTGCTGGCCTCGCTGGTTGCCATTTTGCTGATTCTGATCATCGCTGTGCTCATTCTCGCGAATTCGCTGAGATCCCACGGAGTGGCCGAACGCAAAGCTCCTGCGGAGCAAATTCAGAAGGACATTTTTTCATCGGACCACAAGACACTGGACAGTCTTTCCGCCAATACGGAAACGGGTGGCAGACCGGCGCGGTAGCGGCATCTCACCCTCTTCAAAAAGCCGACTGTCGTCAGCCTCGCCCGGCTCTACCTTGACTTCACAGAAAGAGCAAACATCAGATACCTGATGAATCAACATATGATCCACAATTCGCTGCGTTACCTTGTTCCTGTAATTTGGCTTTGCACGCTGATGAGCTGCAAAGCGTGGGCAGAGCCGGTGAGAATCATCCTCGATACAGACATGATGACGGACTGCGACGATGCAGGCGCATTCGCCGTGCTGCATGCGCTGGCGGATAATGGGGAATGCATCATCCTCGCCACGGTGGTCAGCAGTAAAAGCCCTGCATCCGCATTGGCTGTGAGCGTCCTGAACACGTATTATGGCCGGCCCGACATCCCCATAGGCATCGTTAAAGGCGATGGCGTGGAAATCAAATCGCTCTACACCCAGAGCCTCGCGGACGACTTTCCCCATGCGCTCAAATCCGGTGACGACGCCATGGATGCCACGCTTCTCTACCGGGATATCCTGGAAAAGCAACCCGACCAATCCGTGGTGATTGCCACCATCGGCTATCTCACGAATATCAGGAATCTGCTGCAGCTCCCCGCCCGGGAAGGGCACGCCAGCGGCCTGGAACTTGTGAAACAAAAGGTGCGTACGTGGATATGTATGGGGGGCAACTTCATCGGCGATCCGCCTCGCGACGACTTGAAACTCGGGAATGTGAACTTCCAGCGCGATGCGCCATCCGCCATCTTTGCCATCGGGCACTGGCCCGCGCCGCTCGTTTTTCTTGGCCGGGAAATCGCCTCCGTGCCAAGCGGCCTTGCGATTGGCGAAAGCCTCTCCGCCTCGCCACCGGAAAATCCTGTGCGCGCAGCCTATTACCACTACTTCGGAGGTTCCTTTAAAAACCGCCATGTCGCCGATCTTGCAACCGTGCTCTACGCAGTACGGGGGCCGCGCGATTACTGGGACGTTTCTTCAAAGGGCCACATCAACATCCATCCCGACACCAGTTTCGAATGGCAGCCCGATCCGGCCCAAAACCAATCATACCTCCTCAAGAAAAAGAAGGATGGGCAGCCCAATGATCGCTACATTGAGAATACTCTCAACGGGCTGCTGATTCAGCCGCCCGGGAAAAAATAATTTTTTGCTTCACGGCTTTCCCCCGTTGCCTTCATCCAGATAAGCGCGTGTTCCCAGCTCGGTGAACTTCAGGTATTGCCGCCAGCGGATTCCGGAATCATCGCGTTCGGCCGTAAACGTGTTTTGCTTTGGAACTGATTTTTCCTGCGGTGCAGATGTCATTGCTTCGGAGAGTACCCGACCGTCCAACGGTTCCACTGGCTGGATGCCAAGAATCCATAGGATAGTGGGCGCTACATCGACATTCGCAGTGGGCAGGGTATCGAACGCACCGCGTTTGAAATCGGGACCTGCAGCCACCAGTGTATTGTGGATATCGAACGGGCTCAGGGAAGCATGCGTGCCCTGTCCGGGCTTGCGTCCTGTGCCCTCGGTATTCACGGAGCCTTTCACTCCATGCTTGTTTTGCACATCGGCCCAGCGCAACGCGACCGCGACATCGGGGGCATCCGGGCTGTTCAACCGGGCCTGCTCCAGCGTGAAAGTCCCCTTCATCTTTTCTTTTGTCAAAATAACTCCTGCATAATCCGAACCTTGCAGGTGATCAACGAGCTTTTGTGTGACGATGGCATCATGGCCGGTCACGTAAAACAATATGGTGCCACCCACGTTTACCAGCAGGATATCGCCGGGCTTCGGTGGCGCATCAAATTTGGTGGCCACGATAAATCCCGCCTTGTTCAAGCCACCGAGGATATCGTTGGTCTTTTCTATTGTCGAAAAACCGTGGTCCGAGACGATGAAAATGTCGGTTTTGTCCCGGATGCCCTTCGCATCCAGGGCCGCAAGAACCTTGCCGAGATTTCCATCCACGCTCTTCAGCGCGGCAAGTGCAATGGGGGCGCCGGGCGCGGTATTGTGCTGTGAAAAATCAGGATCACTCATCCAGAGCAGGGAGAACTCCGGCACCCCGTCCTTCCACAGGTATTCGGTCAATGCCCGTGTCGTCCACGCATCCTCGTCCATGTTCGGGAATATCACCATGGGCGGGAAGGGGAGGCCCAGTGCCTGTGCCACATCACTTGCAACCAGTGGGGGGATCGATTTTCCACCATAGATGACTGCGGAACTTTTTGCGGCTTCGGAAATCCGATCGCGCGAACGGTCCGGAAGTTGCGCCACGGCTTTTGTCCCGGCGATCACGGTGCGTTGACCGGCATTTTGCAGCATTTCTTCCAGCGTCGGCACCGCAATGTATTTTCCAAGCGCATCCCCCTTGAGGATGCTTTCGTCACTTTCAATGGCGACGGGTTTCAACGGGTCGATTGCAGGCCGGTATTCCTTGTTTGCGATCACATGGCTCCGGTTCGGATACACGCCGGTCGCCAGCGCCGTGCCGTTTACTTCTGTCGAGGTCACATAGATCGAGTGATGCTTTTGAAAAAAGACGCCGGATTGCGAAAGTTTGTAGAGGGTCGGTGTATATTCAGGAGTGATGAAATCAGGCCGCATTCCGTCCCATACGACCAATACCACGTGTTCGGCCTTTCCCCGGACTGCCGCATCGTCGGCCGACCCTGTTAAAGCAATCGCCAGAAATATCGCGCAAAATCCGGACAATTTTTTCATAAAATTGATGGTGGACGCTACCAGCGTTCACCGGCAAGAAACATAATGTAAAAATTCCGCGATGGCGGTACACTGTGGAATTCCGAAATGGCAGTATCTGATTCCACAAGTTCGAACGATTGGTTGCAATGGCTCTTTTTTGCCGTGGCTGCGCTGTGTCTGTTGTATCAAATTGCACGCGGCTGGCAGCGGGGTGTGATGCGGCAGCTTGTGTACCTGTTTGCGCTGCTGCTTGCCTACCCGGTGGGCTGGTTTGCCGGTCCGAAACTTGTTCCTGCACTCCGTGCGCTCGGTTATCCCGACTTTGTTCTGTCCGCGCTCGGTGGTTCTGCGCTGGGTCTTGGGGTTTTCATCATCGTCTCTGTGCTCGGCGCAATTCTTTTCAAAAAAACCTCACAGCAGGATGTGCGACTCATTCGCTGGGGATACGGCGCATCTGGTGCGGCACTCGGATTGGTTTCAGGACTTGTCTTTGTCTGGGCGATGCTTCTTGGCGTCCGCCTGATAGGCACCATGGCGGAAAGTGAGGTTGCTGTCAGTCGCCTCACGGCAGAAAAGGGGCACGCTTCCGCAGCGGAATCATCTCCAGAAAAGCCAGCCGCTCACAAACCCGGCGGTATCGTGCTCAGCGTCGCGCAGATGAAACACTCGCTCGATCATGGAGTGACAGGACCTTTGATGGACCAGGTCGATCCTGTGCCCAAGGAAGTCTATGACATCATCGGAAAGGCCACGGCTGTTGTTGCAAATCCTGAAAGCGCAAGCCGGTTCCTGAGCTATCCCGGCGCGCAGCCCATCATCTCTCACCCGAAGGTGCTCGCATTGCGCGATGACCCGGAAATCGTGAAGCAGGCCAAGGCAAGGGATTTCATGGGGCTTCTTAAGAACGAGCGGCTTGTGGCGGTTGCAAATGATCCCGCGGTTCAGGTGCTGCTCAAGAAGTTTGAATTCCAAAAAGCGCTTGATTACGCTCTGGACACCACTCAAAAAGACGTGCACGCAAACAATAACTGAAGCATTTCATGGCGCAGAAATACATCACCACCATCGGGCTCGAGGTCCACGTGCAGCTAAAGACGCACAGCAAAATGTTCTGCGGCTGTGCCGTGGAATATGGCGCGGGGCCGAATTCGCACACCTGCCCCGTATGCCTCGGCATGCCGGGTGCCCTGCCGGTGATGAATGGCGAGGCGCTCAAAATGAGCGCCCTCGCGGGCCTCATGCTCGGCTGCGAGATTCCACGGGTGTGCAAGTTCGACCGGAAGAACTATTTCTACCCGGACATGCCGAAGAACTACCAGATCACGCAATACGACCAGCCGATCTGTCTCGGCGGTGCGGTGCCGCTGCATGAGTTCGCCTACCCGAAGGATGTGCAGAAAACGATTGCAGGCCAGAGCAAGGAGATAAAGCTCACGCGCATTCACCTCGAGGAGGACGTTGCGAAAAGCTTCCACTTCGAGACAAGCACGGGGATCGATTTCAACCGCGCCGGCACGCCGCTCATGGAAATTGTGAGCGAGCCTGATATCGAAACGCCGGAGGAGGCCTTCGCATATCTCACCAGCCTGCAGCAAATCCTCGTTTATGGCGGTGTGAGCGACGCAGACATGGAAAAGGGGCAGCTCCGCTGCGATTGCAACGTCTCCGTGCGTCCCGAGGGTCAGGTGGAACTCGGCACCAAGATCGAAATCAAGAACATGAACTCGATCAGTGCCGTGCGCCGCGCCCTTGCCTATGAGATCGTGCGGCAGACCGATGCATTGGAACGCGGCGAAAAGCTGATCCAATCCACGCGCAGGTGGGATGATGCCTCCAGCCAGACCTTTGAAATGCGCACCAAGGAAAGCGCGCACGATTACCGCTATTTTCCCGATCCCGATCTGCTTCCCGTGGATACAAGCGCGTTTATCGATGAAGTCCGCTCACGTCGCCCCGAGTTGCCGGGTGAAAAACGGGGGCGTTTCGTGGCGGATTTCGGCGTTACGGAATACGACGCCAGCGTGCTGGCCAGCGACAAGGCGCTTGCGGAATATTTCGAGACGGCGGCCAGGGGCGCGCGCAAACCAAAAAACGTGGCAAACTGGATTATCAACGATCTCCTGAGCGCACTGGCTGCCGGGGAAAAAAGAATCGGCGAATGCCCCATCTCCGCTCATGCGCTGGATGAACTGATCAATCTCATCGACGATGGCAGGATCAGCAACACGCAGGCAAAGGTTGTCTTTGCGGAGATGTTCGCCACTGGCAAAAGTGCCGGGGTGGTTGTAAAGGAAAAGGGGCTTGAGCAGGTGAGCGACACGGGTGCTATCGAAACGATGTGCGGCGAGGCGATAGCTGGCAACCCGAAGGCGGTTGCCGAGTACAAAGCCGGTAAAATCCAAGCCATCAATGCCATCAAAGGGCAGGTGATGAAGCTCTCCAAAGGCAAGGCAAACCCCGCTGTGGTCGATCAAATCCTGGCGCGTAAACTTGCGGAATAAAAAGTCTGCTACCCGTGGGATTCTCCCGGCAGATTCTTGTTTTCAGACGCCGTCGGATAAGGGACATTCCAGCTTGTGGGTGCTGGCACGAGGGGTGTTTTCGACACTTCGCTGCCGGGCCTTTTGAGCACGCCGAAATAAAGCAAACCTGCCACCAGCACGTTGACGCTGAAGCCGATGATCAGACACCCCGTCACAAATTTTTCAAAGGGTTTCTTCACCTGCACCATGCTCTCGCTGAACGTCCAGCCAATTCTTGAATCGGGGGTCATAATCAATACTCTTCTGCAAAGAAGCTTAGCCCGGGCATTACACTGAACAACCGGGGAAGATTGGTATTTATCGATAGGGAAACTATGTAGTGGCGCGTAATGGCCTCTGTGACCCTGAAAATGCAGGCATGGTTTCCCGGAAGTGTTTTACCTGAAGGCGATTATCTGTAGTATATGGAGCCAATCATGACTGTGTGCCGTATTTTGCCAATCCTGTGTCTCTCGCTCTATATTGCCTTCGTTTCCAGAGGTGTTGCCGGGGATGCTCCAAAAAAGCCCGCGATGATTTTCAGTACGGATATGAGTGGGGGCGACCTTCAGTTTTTGAATTCGGCAACGGAGCAGGGGCTTTTCCAAGCCACGCTTGGGGCCCTTGCCGCAAGCCGTGCGAAAAGCGCCGAAGTAAAGGAGTTCGGCCAGACAATCGCCAAACACCACGCCACGCAGAATGAGCAGATCAAGCTCATTGCGATTAAGAAGGGTTTCACGCTGCCGACCGGATTGACGCAACAACAAAACGCGACTACCGACAAACTGGCAAAATTGCAGGGATTGAAATTTGACAAGGCCTATATGGAGGAAATGGTTCAGGGCCAGCAGAGCTACGTCACGATTTTCGAGCAGGCAGCCCAATCACACGACGCGGATATCAAATCCTTCGCGATAGCCTCTCTACCCGTGCTAAGACAGCACCTCGCGCTGGTGAGGGATATCACAGGCGTTTCGCCGCGCAGCGGCTCAACATTACATTTCAGGACTGATGCAGCCGGATCGGAACAAAAGCAGCCTGAAGGCAAGCCCGCCCCCTAGCCGCTATTTCTGCATCTTGTCATATCCGCCCGGTGTTTCCGGGGGAGTGCCATAGCGGAACTCGCTGTGGCGGATCTGCCCGCCGGCATACGAAATCCAGATGCCTGCCGCCATGGCGACGAAACAAAGCACGAGCGTGAGGCTGGCGAGGGGGATGGCGGATTTGGGAAACTTCCAAGGCACGACGAGTGCGAGCAAAGCGACCCCGGCCAGTGTGTAGAAGACAAACAGTGCTTTCTCGGCGCGCTGGGCATGTGCATCCAGCCATGCGTAAGCGTTATCTTTGGACTTCGCTTCTATGGCATCATAACCCTGCTCACCCAATTTTGCAGTGGGCCACGCCGCCGCCGAGCATAGGAAAACCAGAATCAAGGCGATGATCTGCGCGGGGCGGCTTCGCATTACCAGGGAAATAATCAGCGCAAGCATTCCCAGGGAAAGCCCTTCAACTGGGAAGACACGTAGCAGGGAATGAAGATATTCCGGCTGTTGAAGATGCTGTTTGACGAGATCGGAAAGACTGTTTGTGTCCATGGCGGGACGCTAAATTAGCCGCGGTGCCTCTACTTCGCCAGCGCGATTATCCGTTCAAACTCCACCGGGGTCAACGGCTGCACGGAGAGGCGCGAATGCGTGATGAGCGGAATCTTTGTCAGCGTCTTGTCGGCCTTGATTTCATCCAGCGTTACCGGATGTTTCACAGGCTTCAGCGGGACGAGATCGACACAGCTCCAGTCTCCCTCGGAGGCAGTGGGATCGGGATAGAACTCCTTCGCAACCTCTGCTATGCCGACGACCGCCTTCTCGGTAACGCTATGGTAGAACAACACACGGTCGCCTTTTTTCATTGCCCTGAGATTGTTCCTCGCCTGGAAGTTTCTCACCCCGGTCCACGCGGAGCGTTTATCCGCCATGAAGTTCTGCCACGAGTAGGACGACGGCTCCGATTTTACCAGCCAGTGTTTCATGATTGCGTGGCTACTCCCGAAATCGCCGGTGTGCAAGTCGAATTCGTTTTATTGGTGCATTTCCCAGGGTTTCATCCTTAAAATCGCCGATATGCGTAAATTTGAAATTATCGATCGAATTTTGAATCCGGGCATCGTGGCGGTCATCAGGGCGGACTCGTCGGAGCAACTCATGCACGTTGCTGAGGCGCTGTGCGACGGCGGAGTCACGGGCATGGAAGTCACTATGACAACACCGAACGCGTTGCAAGTGATCAGCGACGTTACCAGGAAATTTGGCAAAAAAATCCTGATGGGTGTCGGCAGCGTTCTGGATTCCGAGACGGCGAGGGCGGCGATTCTTGCCGGTGCGGAATTCGTAGTCACGCCCGTGACAAAGCCTGATGTCATTCAGCTCTGCAATCGATATGGCAAGCCGATCGCCAGTGGCGCATATTCACCCACGGAGGCTCTGCTCGGCTACGAATCGGGAGCGGACTTCATCAAGATCTTCCCCGCCGACCAGCTGGGGCCGAACTACATCAAGAACATCCTCGCTCCGATGCCCATGCTGCAGATCATACCGACCGGTGGCGTCACGGTTGAGACCGCCGCGAGTTTTATCAATGCCGGGTGCGTCGCGCTCGCAGCGGGTTCAAGCCTGGTAAGTAAGGAAGTGATGAAAAACAACGACTGGAAAAAGCTCTCCGAGACTGCCGCGGCATTCGTCGAAGCGGTGAAAAAAGCCCGGGCAAAATAGTTTTTTCCTGAAAACAGCGTTTTCATTCCCTACATTCATGAGTCCGGTTTCCTCTGATTTGCGCCAGCGTCAATTTGATTTCCTCCCGTGGCTGTTTTACCACAAGGCGACAGAGGAAGAGCGCAAAGCGCAGCGTGAATATCAGGAACTCCTGGCAGCCGAGATGAATGTGATCGCTGGGGCGAATTGCTACTTATCGCCTGCCGCCGCGATTTTTGCTGACGGTGGAGGAGGAATGCGATTTGGGGACTGTACTTACGTCGCCGGTGGGGCATACGTGACCGGAACCGTGAGTCTTGGCGCCAATTGCACGATCAATCCTTACGCCGTGGTGCGTGGCAATATCCGGGGTGGAGACGGAGTCCGTATTGCTTCCCATGCCTGCATCATGGCGTTTAACCATGGATTCGAGAGGACCGATATTCCTGTATTCAAGCAACCACTGACAACGAAGGGAATCACGCTCGGAGACGATGTGTGGGTTGGTGCGCACGTAACAATTCTGGACGGCGTGCATGTTGGCAGTCACACCATACTCGCTGCAGGTGCGGTCGTGACCAAGGATGTGCCCGACTACGCAATTGTCGGCGGCAATCCGGCACGTGTCCTGAGGATGCGTACCCCCTCCCAAGATATAGGGGAGACTGGCTCACTGGCTGCGGATTTGCATGCCTTTGGCAAACGTGTGGGCAGGCAAATCGACACTTTGCTCTGTCACTACATGTCAAAAACAGATGCAGGTGGTCCGTGTTTTATCGACCAACCCGGTGCACGCCGCCGTGTGCGCCCGTGGTGCGACGCCGTGGAGATTGCAGCCGTATTTGGTCGCATGGTGCCGGGTTTTGAACTGAACGCTATGACATCCGTATTGCGATCCTTTCAAGATCCCGGGACCGGTCTTGTGCCGGAACATATTCCAGACGACCGGAGCCATGATCCCGCGCCCCCCACCGATCCGGCATTCGCAGACCGTTACAACACAATGATCGTCCAGTATGCACTCGAGTGCCTGGGTTCCAGCATGCTTCATCCCGTGCGCAATGCCTCCGATATCAGCAAAGAGCAACTACGGAAAGTCTTGGAGGGGTTGAGTTGGACTGAAAACTCATGGGGAGCAGGCCACTGGATCGATTGTTACGCGACATGCCTTTACATCAACGGTAGATATTTCAACGGACCGACGCTTGCCGATCCTCTCTTTGAGTGGTTGGACGCGCATTGTGATCCTGCCACGGGCATGTGGGGGAAATGGCGCGAGAATGATCGCTGGCTGCAACCGGTGAACGGTTTTTACCGTCTCACGCGCGGCACATACGCGCAGTTTGGGCGGCCATTGCCGCACCCTGAGCGGGCCATCGATACAATTCTTACTCACTCCGCAGATGCCGCGTTTTTTGGCGACCGTCGCGGAAACGCCTGCAACGTACTCGACGTGATCCACCCATTATGGCTTTGCCTCAAGCAAACCAGCCATCGTCGTGCCGAGGTGGAGGCATGGGTTCGCGAGCGGCTGCCGATTGTGCTTGGTTGCTGGCAGGATGAGCGTGGATTCGATTTCGATCTTTCCAATCCCGCACCCGCTCCCCGGTTGCAGGGAACGGAGATGTGGCTCAGTATCATTTACCTCATGGCGGATATCCTCGGCTGCGCGGATATGCTCGGCTACCAGCCACGCGGTGTCCATAGGCTGGAAGCAGTTGCGAAGTGACAGGCGGGGGATTGCGGACTACTTGACCTGCAGGGCCGCAAGGTCGCGGATTTTTTCAAGTTCCTCCCAGCGCGCGTAAAGACGGGAGACTTTGTGCTTGGCAGCGCTGAGATCAGCTTGCAGTTTTTCCCATTCGCCGCCGTGCTTCTGATAAAAATCAGGGGCCGCAAACATTGTTTCCATGCGCGTGACTTCGTTTTCAGCAGCGAGAATTTCGGCCTCGATGGTTTCCATCTCGCGGGATTCCTTGTAGCTTAATTTGCGGGGGCGCACCTCGCTCTTTGCGACGGCCTTGGGAGCTTCGGCATGCGCCCCGGCATCTTCGCCGGCGGACGCCCGTTTTTCGACATAGTAATCGTAATTGCCAACCTTCTGCACAATGCGTCCTTCGCCTTCAAATGCGATGATGCCTGTGCACACACGGTTCAGGAAATAGCGGTCGTGGCTTACGACAAGCACGACACCCTCAAAGGCAATCAGCGCTTCTTCCAGCAGCCGCAACGTGGCCAGGTCGAGGTCATTGGTTGGTTCATCGAGGATCAGGACATTACCCCCGCGCTTGAGAACCTTGGCGAGAATCACCCGGCTGCGCTCGCCGCCGCTTAGGAGTTCGACACGGGTATTTATGCGATCCTCATTGAAAAGGAACCGCCGCAGGTAGGCACGAAGCGAGATTGTTTCATCGCCAAGTTTGACGTGCTCGCTGTTTTCACCGACCTCCTGGAAAATGGTTTTTTGCTCATCCAGCAGCAGGCGGCCCTGGTCGATGTAATTGATCTGCGTACGCGCGCCGATCTCGACAGAGCCGGTTGAAGGAGCAAGATCGCCAAGGATGATGCGCAGCAGTGTTGTCTTGCCCAGGCCGTTGCGCCCCACGATGCCAATGCGCGACCCGGCTTCCAAGGTCAGGTTCAAGCCGCTGAACAAAACGCGTCCTTCGATTTCTGCCGAGACTTCTTTCAACTCCACAATCCGGTTTGCGAGTTTTGGGGCAGGGGGGATGATCATGTCCACGTCGAGTTCCTGCTCGGCGGCGCCTTGTCCGGCTGCCTCATAGTAACGGTCGATGCGGTCCCGTGATTTGGTGCGGCGCGCGCGGGGTCCCTTGCGGATCCATTCCAGTTCGCTCTTGAGGAATTTCTGGCGGCCTTTTTCCTGCGACTCCTCCATTGCCGATCGCTCGGCTTTGGCGATGAGGTAATCCGTGTAATTACCCTCATGCGCAAAAAACTTCCCGCGGGAGACTTCGACGATGCGCGTGGTGATGCGGTCGAGAAAATACCGGTCATGCGTTACGAACAGGACTGCGCCCTCATATTTTCTCAAAAATTCCTCAAGCCATTCGATCGATTCCGTGTCGAGGTGGTTGGTGGGTTCGTCAAGGATGAGGAACTCGGGTTGCGCGAGGAGCGCACGACACAGAGCCACACGGCGTTTTTCACCGCCGCTCAACGTCCCCACCGTGCGTTCCGCATCCGGGGCGTGCAGGTGGGTGATGAGGCTCTTGATGCGATGCTCGATATTCCACCCGTCCGCATGGTCGATCCGTGTGAGCAGCTCTCCGCTTCTCGGTGAATCGGCAGCGGCATTTTCGTATTCGTGGATCCAGTCCAGCACGCGGCGCGCTCCTTCGAGGATGTTGTGGTGGACGGTCTGCTGATCCGCGAGATCGAACACCTGCGGCAGATACCCGGTCACCAGATCGCGTTTGGGAGCTGCCTTGCCACTATCCGGCTCCATCGCACCCGCCGCGATTTTCAGGAATGTGGATTTGCCCGATCCATTCCGTCCGACCATTCCCACGCGCTCGTTTTCATGGATCACGACACCCGCACCGTCGAGTACACGGCGGTCTCCGTATGCGACTACAAGTTCACTGGCGCTGAAAATTACCTCGGGCATGATTAAGTTTTGGAATGAATGAGCGGTGATATTGGTATGGTTCCGGCAATCACGCAAGTGTGGGCTCTGCAAAAGCGTTTCTTTGGTTCAAACCTGCTTGCTTTCGATTTTGTTTCAGCCTCAGTATCAGGGGCTTCATGAAATTGATCGACCGTTACATCGGCTGGCAGATTCTTCTATCCACGCTTTTTGCAGTGGGTGTGCTTACCTTCGTGCTGGTGCTTGGAAACGCCTTCAAGGTGATCCTCGATCTTTTGGTGAATCACGACGCGCCCCTGCAATTCATCCTTACTTTTATCGCGTACATCCTCCCGTTTTCGCTCACTTTCACCATTCCGTGGGGATTTCTTACGGCGGTGCTGCTGGTGTTTGGAAAACTCTCCGGTGAAAACGAGTTGATCGCGCTGAAATCAAGCGGCGTCAGCATCACGCGTATCTGCCTCCCGCTGCTTTTCCTTACACTGGTCTCGGTGGGCATCTGCCTCTGGATCAATATCGATGTCGCGCCCCGCGCACAGGAGAAAATGAAGAGCGCTCTGTTCAACAACGCGATGAGCAATCCGCTGTCGATGTTTTCCAGCGATCACGTCATCGATGAATTTCCCGGCCGCAAAATCTACGTGGAGAAAAAAGAGGGGACCGATCTTAAGAACATCCTCGTCTATGAGCTCGACAAGGATTCCAACCCCACGCGCGTTATCTTTGCAAAGAAAGGGCAGTTGGAGACCAACTTGCAGGAGAAAGCGGTGCTGCTGCACATTTACGACGCCCGTTTTGAGCAGAGGGACGATGGCGCTCCCACCGATTTCAATAAGATACGCCAGGGGATCACAATGAAGGAAAGCGTCTTTTCCATCTCCCTCAAGGAACTTTACGAGAAGAACCAGAAAAAGAAGGGGCCTCAGACGCTGGCGCTGAACGAGTTGATGAAAAGGATCAAGGAGCAGAAGTTGCCGCAGCAAGGTGTGCCCGCTGCCCTCGCAAAAGTGAATCGCTCGGTCCTCCGCACCGAGATCAACAAACGGTTCTCATTCGCCCTGGCTTCGCTGGCGCTCGCGCTGATTGCTGTGCCCCTGGCGATTACTGCCCACCGTAAGGAAACCTCGATCGGCTTCTTCTTCAGCATCATCGTCGGGTTCAGTTATTTTTTCTTCATCGATATTGCGAACACCCTGCAGGGCAAACCGAAATGGCACCCCGAGCTTCTGATCTGGCTGCCCAATATCATTTTCATTTCACTGGGCGGTATTCTCTTCTGGCGGTTGAGCCGGAAATAAGTGTGCGATTACGCTGCATACACGGATAGGGAATGCCATGAGTGATTCGCAAAAGAAAAATGGGTGCGGTTGCTGCATGGGCAGGGGCTGTGGTCTTTTAATCATCGTTGCGGGTATCTTTGCTGTGCTAATCGGGTGGTGTTACCATTTGGGCGCCGGCAGGCTCCGTCATGGCCACTATACTTCTTCAAGTTCCGGCGTAGTCCCCATAGAGAACGCCAATGCGGATGATTACAGCGCTGTATTGAAAAGGATGGAGGCATTCAAGCATGCCGCGCCCGGCAGCAATGCCACACTCACTCTCACGTCACACGATCTCAACGTGTTGATTGCATTCAGCCCGCAGTGGGCAGGAGTGCGGGGAAAAATCAATACGCACATCGAGGGAAGCGACGTCAGTCTCATCGGAAGCATTCCGCTCGCGTCCATTCCTGAACTTCGCGACCAGTATGCAAACGGGACATTGCGTTTTACGCCTTCCATCGAAAATAAAGTGCTGCATGTGACCATTCAGGATATCAAGTTGAAGACGCACGAACTATCCAAGGCGTACATGCAATTAGCCATCGCCCTGCTTGAACCCCAGCTTACGAACCGCTTGTTGGGCGATCCGGTGATCGGTGCGGTGCTCATCAAAGCCGAGACTATGAAAGTCGAGAACGGCGCGCTCGTGCTGACACGTGCTGCGGATTGATTTTGCAGGCGTTTGCACGCAGCCCGGCGATTTAGTTTACACCGATCTTCCCGCAGCTTGCAGGTAGGGCTGCAAGCTCTTTGCCAGTTCGCCGAATGAGCGGAAGTCGACCTGCTGCTGGCCGTCGCTCAATGCTTCGGCCGGGTTGGGATGCACCTCCACGAGCAGGCCATCGGCTCCCATGGCGACGGCGCCGCGGCAGAGAATCTGCACGAGATCGGATCGCCCGCATCCCTGGCTCGGATCCACGATTACCGGCAGATGGGATTCCTGTTTGGCAATCGCCACGGCAGCGAGATCAAGTGTGTTGCGCGTGTACGTCTCGAACGTCCGGATCCCGCGCTCGCAAAGAAGCACGTTTGGATTGCCGTTTGAGAGGATGTATTCCGCCGCGAGAAACCACTCTTCCACGCGTTCACTCAGGCCGCGTTTGAGCATGATCGGTTTGCCGGTTTTCGCGCACTCGATCAGGAGCTGGAAATTCTGTGTGTTACGCGCCCCGATCTGCAGGATGTCAGCGGCGGCTGCCACATGCTCGACGTCGTATTCGCTCAGTACCTCGGTGATGATTTTCAGGCCGGTTTCCTTTTTCGCGAGCTGCAGCAGTCGCAGGCCCTCCTTGCCAAGACCCTGGAATTCGTAAGGCGACGTACGCGGCTTGTAAGCCCCCCCGCGCAGGATTTTCGCGCCGGCGGCCTTTACGGTCCTTGCTGTGGTGAGAAGCTGTTCCTCGGATTCCACAGAGCATGGCCCGGCCATCATCACAAATTCATTTCCACCGACTTTGACCCCGTCCACATCGATGATCGTGGGCTGCGCATGCGATTCACGGCTCACGAGTTTGTAGCGTTTCTGCACCGGCAGGACTTTTTCCACTTGGGGAAAAGCCGTGAGCGAGGTGAGCGTATGGTGGGTGCGCTCGTCGCCGATCGCAGCAATCACGGTCTGGTATGCGCCAAAGATCGGGCGCGGGTCGTAGCCGAGCTTGGAAACTTCGGCGATTACGACGTCAATTTGGTCGCGTGGAGTGTTGGGTTTGATTACAATGATCATTTGACGGGAAAAAGTTGGGAGTTGAGAGTTACTATCGGGAAGGATTTAATGCAAGGCGATCGAACTCACTTTTTGCACAGGAAGGTTTTTATAAAACATGGCTGATTTTACCGGTGGAGCAATCCACGCATTATCCACGCGTCCCCGTTCCACGACCGGAAAACCTGAGATTGACGCGCTCATCAAGCAACTCGTCGAGGAGTGGGGTGGCGGCAAATCGGGCGATCTCATCCAGGAGATGATCATAACGGCGCTGAAAATGGGCCACGACAACCTGAGCGTCGCGGACATGAAACTCTTCAGCCGATCGCTCAAGGAACTGCGTTATGCCGCAAAGATGTTCGCGCCCTATGCCCAAAAGAAAAAGGTGGTTGTCTTCGGCTCCGCCCGAATCCAGCCGCACGAGCCTTCCTTCATCGCTGCGGAGGAGTTTGCCAGGAAAATGCAGGAGCACGGATACATGGCGATCACCGGCGGCGGGGACGGGATCATGGGCGCGGCGCAACGTGGCGCCGGGCGCGAGAACAGTTTCGGGTTGAACATCCGGCTGCCGTTCGAGCAACGGGCGAACGAGACGATTCATGGCGATCACAAGCTCGTAAATTTTAATTACTTCTTCACGCGCAAGCTGAACTTCATGAAAGAGACGCATGCCGTCGCTCTGTTTCCAGGCGGATTCGGAACGATGGACGAAGGTTTCGAGGTGCTCACGCTGATGCAAACCGGCAAGGCGCGCATCATCCCGCTGGTGCTTGTCGATCCACCCGGGGGGCATTATTGGGAGACATGGTTCAGTTTTCTGAAAGATCACTTGCTCAAGCAGGGGCTCATCTCGGAGAACGATTTCGACTTTTTCAAACTCACACATGATGTGGACGATGCCGTCGCGGAGATTATGAAGTTCTACAAAAACTTCCATTCCTACCGCTGGGTCGGCAGCCGCATGGTCATCCGTTTGCAGCAGAAGCTCTCTGAGGATGCCATCGCACATCTGAACGGGACATTCGCCGATATTGTACAAAGCGGCAGTATCGTCCAGTCAGAGGCGTTGCCAGAGGAACAGAACGAGCCGGATATCCTGAGCCTGCCCCGTATTGTGCTGACGCCGCATCGCACCAATTTCGGGCGATTGCGGAAGCTTATAGATGCGGTGAATGAAGCGTGAAGCGGAAATCGGCTAAATAATCCCGCGCCGATTTCAGTCACCCCATGAATCAGTCATTCGACAAAAAGCAAATCCATCGTGTAAGGAACGTCATTTTACTGACGCTAACCGTGCTGCTATGCGGGGCTGGAAAATCCGCGGAAGTGTCAGACGGAATTGGAATGGCAGATGACAAAACATGGAAACTCGTCTGGTCGGATGAATTCGACTACGCGGGCCTGCCTGACAAAACCAAGTGGAGCTACGAGGAAGGACTCCTTCGCAACAAGGAACAGCAATACTACACGCGCGAACGCAAAGAAAATGTCCGGGTTGAAGACGGAATGCTAGTCATCGAAGGGCGGAAAGAACCGTTTCCGATCGCGAACAAGGACGGTACGCCCAGCGGAAAAAATGCGGATTACACGGCCGCCAGCCTGGTCACCTTCAACAAGGCGAGCTGGCTCTACGGGCGTATCGAGGTGCGCGCAAAGCTCCCACAGGGAAAAGGGGTCTGGCCGGCGATCTGGACACTGGGCGCCAACAAATCCACAGTGGGCTGGCCGGCATGCGGAGAGTGCGATATCATGGAATTCTGGGGAAAGCAGCCGGGAGTAGTGCAGGCGACGGTGCATTACGGAATGGATGGTAGGCACAAAAAATCGGGCGCGGGAACCAAGGTGCCGCGGCTCGATTCGGATTTCCACATCTACGCTATGGAATGGTTTCCGACCCGGATCGATTTTTTCTGCGACGGGAAAAAATATAAGACATTCACCATCGACGAAGCCGGGGCGGGGGAGGAAAACGCCTTCCGTAAACCGCATTTCCTGCTCATCAACCTTGCCCTTGGCGGCCCGATAGGCGGTAAAATCGACGATGCAATGCTGCCCGCGAAATATCTGATCGATTACGTGCGGGTTTACGAAAGAAAATCGACCGCACCGAATTAACCGGCCTTTAGTATCCCGTCAATTACGAGCACCAGGAGCTGGAAAATTCTTCCCCGTATCGTCCAGCACGAGTACCCAATCAAGAGCTTCCCCGGGATCGGGCGTTTGAAATTCGCATTCGCCTGTGTTTGCAAATTCGCCGATTACTGTCGCCTTGCCGTCGCGCGGGTTGAACCACCATGCCCTCACGCCGGCACCCGCAATTTTGTCCATGCGCACCTTGAATTTCCGGCCGACAGGTGCGTAAACCATCGCGTAGCTGCCTGACTCATCGCGCGTCGCGACGAAGCGGCGTGTGCCCGAGCCGGGCATAGCCGTCGGAATATCTGTTTCCACGATGACAGAGTCATCCGGGATGCGGGAGAGGAATGGCCGCGATTCCATGAGCCACCTGCCGAATTGCATCTGCGTCGCACCGGGTTGCTCCAGCGCCTCAAGCCATGTCATGAGGGGATTGTTGATCGGCTTGCGCCCCGGTTGCCACAGTTGCCATACCGAGTGATGGCCGTAGGTATGCCCGAATGCGCCACAGAACAGGTCCCAATACAATGCCCGCCTCACATCCGCGGCGATGGAGTGACCATTATCCTTCGCGCTGAAGTCAACGGGGTGGTCCTCGTAAACAGGCTCACCATCGATAACGGGCTTCACCGGCGTGCGGTTGTAGTCGGCGCGGGTCTGGTCATAGCGGCCCGTAAAATTTATGGAGTGGCCATTCTGCCTCATGTTGAAATCGAGCCACTCCTCATCGTGCAGCCACTGGGACGAGCCCGCAGCCCCGGGCGGGTGCATCGTGATCAAATGTGCCCCGCCATCCCCCTTGCGCAGGCCGAGGGCCATCGCCCGGACGATTTCCTTTTGTCCCTCATGCTCGATGCGGCGATCCCCGCCCACGATCCAGACAAGCGCGCTTTCCTTGTAGCGACGCCCCAGCCATTCACCGTACACCGCTGCGTTTTCCTTGTTAAAAATCGGCGTAGGATCTTTTTCGCTTTCAAACCAGAAGCGCCCCCATGTCGGCAGAAAACCGATGGTAATCCCGAGCGCGTTCGCTTTTTCCACGATGAAATCGACGTGGTCCCAGTAGTCATTACCGGGCCCGTCCTGCACGGCTGGCCGTGCCGGGTCGAGACTGGTGAACGGGAGATATCCATATGCGTTCGGCTCTATGTGACCATCGAATTCCGCGATCGCCACAATCTGCGCCACATTGTAGCCGAGCTTCGCGCGCTGCTCCAGGTAATGCACGGCTTCTTCGCGGGTGGACCGGTGGAACAATTCCCATGCCGTGTCACCCAGCCAGAAGAACGGCTCGCCTTTTCCCGTGACAAGAAACCGTCTATTTTCACTGACCTTAAGACGTGACGGAGCGGGCCGGAGTGAGTTCATCGAAAAATTGTGTGACCAGTTGGCTTGGTGCCACAAGCAGAAAAGACCGCAGCTATGTTTCCATCACCTTTACCAGGGCTCCCAGCTCCGGTTTTCGACAGTCCCGGCTTCAAGCAATGCCCAGAGGAGAAATCCCATTCCATCGACAGCGTCACAGCGGTCTTCACCCGGGTGTGAACGCAGAAGCCTGTTGTCGAACAGAAGGTATTGTCGTATTTCCGCGTAAAGCCTCTCGCGCAGGGGAGCTGCGGCCTTCCAGCCTGCGGTTTCCACACCGGTGAGCCAATGGAGCATGCGTCCATAATGTTCCGCATAGCCGCCTTTGCCGCACCGCGCGGGCAGGGTTTTCTCAAAATGTCTCAACCAGTGTTCCGTGCCATCGCGGAAAGCAGGCCTGCCCGTTTCCTGAAACAGGCGAAGGCAGGTTTCCGCGGCCTGTATCGGATAATCATGTGCAGGGAACAGCGGTTCCCACGGGTCGCAATACTCACATGGCTGGTAGGGTGTGCTCCTGGGTGTACGGTCTGCTTTGCCGGTCGTAACGTCCAGCCGTCCCAGGAACATCATGGCGTCTGCATCCCATGCGTGATCCAGCCATACGGCCATCGCGATAGCGGCCATCTCCTGAAATGCGGGGCGGCCGGTCAAGGCATGGCAACGTAGTGCGCATCCGGCCCAGAGTCCCGTCTCGCTCGTAGCCGTGTGAAAATCCCATCGGATTTTACGCGGGCTTACTGGCATGAGTCCGGTGGAAGCGTGGGCTGCGTTGAAATTGAATCGCAAAACCATTTCCGCCAGATCCACCAGGTTTTCATCGCAGACCTGTACCCCGAGCCAGCAAAGACTTTCAGCCAGGATGCCGCCTGCTTCCTGAAAGGGATGCTCCGCCTTGTTATCTGCGTGGCGGTTGAATTCGCCGGTGGCAGGATCAACGATATGCATCATTGCCTGCGCACGGATCGATTTTTCAACGGCGCCCGGATTGACGCGCCAGAGGAGTTCCCAAGGCACACGCAGTGGACGGGTTTCATGGTAGTGGCAGCAGTCGGAGGGCTGCACGGCCTGAGGCTCGGTACCGTCCCCGCTAAAAAAAACAGGAGAGCCTTTTAACGAATCGTAGTAGTAATGGTTTCCCCACCAAAACAGGCCGCTGGCAGAAGTACAGAGCGCAATGTAATCACGCGCATATGCATCCGCAGCATCGGCAAAGAGGGGATCGCCGCTGCATCCGGAGGCAAGATGCGATGCAGCGAGCAGAGGCACATCCCAATACAGGTTCGAACCCCACGGCGACTCAATAAAGCGGTAGCAACGCTTTGCAATGCCCTCTGGCCGTTCCGGACCGAGGGGCTGCCCCGACGCGAGATTCAGACTGCTCATCCACAGGGAGTTTTCCCGTGCATTCCGGCCTCGCATCGAAGCATGTGTCACATGCCAGCGAAGATGGCTAAGGGCTGATTCCCTAAGATCGTATGCCATGGAGACAGCCCAAGGAGGGAATCAGGCTAACCCACGAACCTCTGTGCGACCGGCATCCTGCGGCCCACGCCAAACGCGCGACCGGTGACCTTGAGGCCCGGCACGGCCTGCGCACGCTTGTATTCATTCAGATCGACGCGGCGGACGACCCAGCGGACAGTCTTCTCGTCGAAACCGCGTGCAATGATTTCCGCGCCGCTAAGTTGCTCCTCCACATATAGCTGGAGGATGGGGTCGAGGATTTCATAAGGCGGCAGCGTGTCCTGATCACGCTGGTCGGGCTTTAACTCGGCGCTCGGCGGTTTCTCGATGGTGGCCCGAGGGATGACTTCACGGCCACCGGCTGCGAGAGGACTGCTGGAGTTGATCCATTCCGCGAGGCTGTAAACGAGGGTCTTCGGCACATCGCTGATGACGGCAAGCCCGCCGCACATGTCGCCGTAAAGGGTGCAATAACCAACAGCAAGCTCGCTTTTATTACCGGTAGTGAGGAGCAGGTGGCCGAATTTGTTTGAGAGCGCCATGAGTGTCATCCCGCGCAAACGTGGTTGCATATTTTCCTCCGTGGTATCCTCGGGCACGCCGGCAAATATATCGCGGAACTGCTCGCGGAATGTCTCGAAACTGCGCTGGATCGGAATGGTGAGGCAGCGGATGCCAAGGGCGCGGGCAACGGCAAGTGAATCATCGATGCTGCCATGCGAGCTGTATTGGGTGGGCATGGTAACGCCCAGCACATTCTCCGGACCGAGCGCCTGCGCGGCAATGCAGGCCGTGACAGCGCTGTCGATACCACCGCTAAGGCCGAGCACGGCGGACTTGAACCCGCATTTGTGAAGATAGTCACGCGTGCCGAGGGTGAGGGCGTGGAAAAGTTCCTCAGGCCCGGTTTGGAAGGGTGGAGGATTGAGGGCGGAGGGTGGGGGGATTTCGACGATTGCAGTGTCGTCCGTGAAAGAGGCGAGGCGGGTGATCAGGTTTCCTTCGGCGGAGATTGCCAGGGAGTTGCCGTCAAAAATGAGTTGGTCGTTTCCACCGACTGCATTGCAGTAAAAAATAGGGACGTGATGTTGACGGGCGACGGCGCTGAGCATGTCGGCACGGCGTCCGGCTTTGCCAAGGGTGAATGGCGAGGCGCTGAGATTGAGGATCGCCTTGGCCCCTTGCGCGACGAGGGATTCCACAGGGGATGCACCATAGAGGTGGCGGGGCAGGTATTTTTCCGTCCAGATGTCCTCGCAAATCGTGATGCCGAATTTGATTCCGCCAATTTCCACTGGCGTGACGCTTTTTGCCGGCTCGAAATAACGGTCTTCGTCGAAGACATCATAGGTGGGAAGCAACGATTTGTGAAATGTACAGACCGGTTGCCCCCGTTGCAGCAGCGCGACCGAGTTATGAAAAGGCTGGCCCGCGCCGGGGTTGATGTCGATAAACCCGACAAGGAGGGGGGTGTCGCCTACCTCCTCGTGCAATTTCGTGAGGATGGCGAGATTTTTGGGGACGAACTGAGACTTGAATACGAGATCCTGCGGCGGATAACCGGTCAGGGCGAGTTCCGGGGTGAAGACGAGGTCCGCTCCACGCCTGGAAAGATCGTGATAAGCCGCGAGTATTTTTTCCGCGTTTCCGTGAAGATCGCCGACGGTGGTGTTGAATTGTGCAAAACCGATTTTCATGCCGGTCATCGATGCGCGGACACGTGAAATGGCCCGAAAACCCTACTTGTCCGTGGAAATGCCGGCACGGTTATGATAGCCGCCATTCACGGCTTGATCGCCCGCGATGATGATATTTTTGTAAAACTCTATCAGACAGGCGGCGGCGAAACCCGCGAGCATCGTCAGGATTACTTTTTGGAAAAACGTGGCTTGCATCCTGAGGCGAATATAGCGCGATCCGGCAGGTTGTCACCAAAAACCCCACTGGCCGGTACACATGATATAGATGCCAAGAAAAAGATTGGTGGCGGCATGGGCAATCACGCAGGAACTCAGGCTCCGGGTGCGGTACGCCACGAGATTGAAGAGCACAGCGGTAACGAGCGCCGCCGGCCTGTCCGCAGGGGAATGCTCCAGGCAGAACCCGGCGGTAACAACGAGGAATGATGTCCACCGGAACGTGCCGAATGGGACGGATTCGAAATCCTCGCGTATGAGATAGCGCAGCAGAAACCCGCGCCAGAAGATCTCCTCGACCAGCGGTGCAACGATGACAAGCCTCACGAAACGCAAGCCGAGGCTGGCGGAATAAATCAGTGGATTTCCCTCAAAACACGTGGGGTCGAAGCCGTTCAGTCTCCTTGGATATCCAAATACTTCCTGGGGCGAAATCCAGATAAGAAGCACGATTACTGCTATAGAAAGGGTGTAAACCAGCTTTACAGGAGCCTTTAATGAGTAACGCGACCAGAACCATATGAGCAGCGCACCGCATAGAAGCGTCTGCGCGGGATATACCCAGTATGCGGCCATGCCTCCGGTGAGATCGACCGCACAGAGCATCAACAGGAAAGCCACAAAAGGCGCTACATATGCTTTTTTGGAAGAAATTGCGGTCATTGGAGCACAGTATTTAATATGATGGATGATCAACTTTCCAGAATGAATGAGCCTGATCCAGATCAATTGATGCGCTCTCTCGATGTCGCGCTGGCCCAGGCACGCGCAAAAAATTCCCACGGAGGCGCAAACCGGAACACTTTCCGTGTCATGAGCATCGTGGTGATTGTGGTGGTACTCCTCGCCGTTCTGGCCGCGTTGCAATACATGGCTTCAGAATTAACGGAACGTCAGCCTCAAAAAAGGGCCACCCCCCCGGCAGGGGAAGCGAAATAATAATTGCTGTACACGCTGGTTATTATTTACAAAATGCGTTAGGCATTGATTTTGCTACACATCTCTTAAAATGGCAAAAGTCCCAAACTCAGTCGTAGGCATCGATCTCGGTCGCCACGCATATAAATCGGTAATGCTTCACCGCCGCGGTGGAGGCAGATTTCAGTGCTCCCATTACGCCGTGCGCCCTGTGGATGGCCCCGTGGAAACCCCGGATCAGATCGCAAACCAGATCAAACTGCTTCTCAAGGATATGGGCGGAAGCCCGAAAGCCTGCGTGGTTGCCGTGACGAGTCCAAACGCACTGTTGAGGATCATTGAGCAGCCTTCGACCCCGCGTGAAGTGCTCAGGGACGCGCTGCGGATCAACGGATTCTCGCTCCTGAATCAGGATGTACGCGATTTTGTTCTCGATTGTGCGGTCATAGAATCCAGTGACTCAAAGGCGCAGCAGCAGGTGGCGGCACCGGGTGTGCTGCCAAAAATGAAATATCTGGTGGGCGGTCTTCCAAGGAAGGAAGTCGGCCAGCTTGAGGAAATGTTCCTGAAGAGTTACGGCTCACTCGATGGCATCCAGCTTTCGCCAATCTGTATTTTCAACGCATTTGAGCTTTCAAATGATGAGATTTTCAAAAAAGAGGCATTTCTGCTGGTCGATATCGGGCATGCCGCTTCGACAGTGACTGTGGGGCTGCGCAAGGAATTGATCATCGTGCGTACACTCGAGTACGGTGGAAAGGCGCTCATGGATGCGCTGGTGCGCCATGGCGGAGGCAATGCCGCCTCGGTGCTGGGGTTGCTGGAAGGCGGTGATGATCTGTTGGTAGAGACGGCGCGCCTTTCGCTTGCGGCGCTCACGAGGGAAATCAGCAGCTCCATTGGATTTTTTGAGGGACGTCACGAGGAAAACATATCCCAGATATTTGTCTCGGGGGGGGCGGCCAATTCCAAGGCTATTCTCCAGCTTCTCGCCGAGGAACTGCACATGCCCTGCGAGGTGTGGAACCCGCTTTCCAAGTGTGAAATGACATTGCATGGAAGCCAGAAGACGAAATTTGCCGATGATATGACAAACCTGAATGTCGCCTGCGGCGCCGCGGTGGAATTTCTGAAAAGCAAATAGATTATGGCGCTTTACCTCAATTTTTACCACGAAGTCCAGAAGCAGAAACTGCAGCGGCAAAGGGATCCGCTCAAGATCGGCATCATGATCCTGCTGGTGATCGCCATGGGATTCATCGCGTATTATTTCTGGCGGCTGGAGGCGGTTCAGAAAGCAAAGAATGAACTCGTAAGGGTGAGCAACGACTGGAAGACCGCCGAGCCAAAGGAAAAGGCCGCCCTGGTCCGCAAGGATGAGGTGGACCAGATGCAAAAGCTCGCGGACAGCCTTGCCCACAAAGTCGAAAATCGTTTCTACTGGGCGCCATTGCTGGAGCATCTCCTCCAGATCGTTCCTTCGAATATACAGATCACCGGACTTGACGCTACGGTGAGCAACATCGGTCAGAAAAGGGTGACACTCGTTGTATCCGGCATCTCGAGCGGCATCCAGCCTAGGACGGCGGCCGAGGATCTGCGCACCACACTTCAGACGAAACTTTCTGCCAACTACCAGCAGGTCACCGCAATTTTCAGAACGCTGGAGGACAGCACTGAAACGGTGCAACTCGGGGGCAAGAACCTGCCAACATCGGTTTTTACCATCGACGTGACATTAATGACCCCGGACATCGCAGAAACGGCGAAAGGATCCGAAAAACCTGTCCGGGGACCAAAATTATGAAACTTGGAAAAGAAGAGATTCAGAAGATATTCCTCAGCGTCCTTCTCCTCATTGGATTGCTTTATTGTTACTTCACCATGCTGCTCGGGCCGTTGAGCAAGGATGAGACCAATGCGCGGAATACAGTTGCGAGCCTGGTTCCGCAGATTGATCGCGCGAAGGCCGCTATCAAGGATGTGGCTGCACGTGAGAAAAGCGCTCCTGCATATACTAAAACCATAGACGAGATTAAATCCCTGATCCCGGAAGGCGCTCCCATCGCGTGGTTCCCGCCGATGATCACCGGATTTTTCAAGAATCATGGCCTTGATAAAACACCCGTGCATGCCGCAGGCGAAGCAGGGGAGAAGGATCTTGCCGGCTTTAAAAGGATTTCATGGAGCGTGGATATCCCGCGCGTTGAGGTCAGCCAGCTGGGAAAAGTCATTTCCGATCTTGAGAATGAACACCCTTTGCTGGAAATCACATCCCTGCACATAGATGCCTTGAAGGAAAATCCACAGTACCAACACGCGAGCCTCTCGCTGTCAATCATTGTAAAACAATGAAAACTCTACATAAAATCGTTTTTCCAATCCTGCTGGTTCTGGGAGTCCTTGGCCGCTCCTCATCAGCGCAAACCGCAACCGCCACTGCCACCGAATCCTACCAGCTCAAGCATCGTTCCGACTTTGCCCTGCAGGCAACGCAGCATAACCCCTTCTGGCCAATCGGCTGGGAAAAGGGGGCGGCCGTGTCCTCGTCTCAGCAGGAGTCCCAGGTGCCCATTTCCGCGCAGAATTTCGTTGTAACCGGCATATCCATCTCTTCACCCCCCATGGCGATGATCAACGGGCAGAATTACGCCGAGGGCGAGACTATCACCGCCATGTTTGGAGGACAAAAGGTCAAAATCCTGGTAGTCACCATCAACGACGGAAGCGTAGTACTCCAATATTTGAACAAAAAGTATGTCATTGCATTGAGGCGCCCTGAGTTGAACACCAAGGTTCCGCAGCAAGAGTTTACACCGCAGCAGGATAAACCGATGATCCTGCGTTAGCGACAGGCAGGGGGAGTGTATTTCCTGCGCGAAGTGGATTTGGCCTATTTCCTGACTTCCTTCACAAAATCGTGGATGCGTTTCATCGCAACCTTTATTTGATCGAGGCTGGTCGCAAAACAGGCGCGCACATGTCCTTCTCCACTGGGCCCGAAGGCAGGTCCCGGCACCACGGCGACTTTCTTTTCCTTCAGTAACCGGAGTGAAAATTCATGGCTGGTGAGGCCCGTGCTAGTGATTTTTGGGAATACGTAAAATGAGCCGAATGGCTGGAAGCAATCCAGCCCGATCTCGTTGAAGCTGCTTACAATGAAGTTGCGCCGCAGTTCATATTCCCGGCGCATGTTCTCCACGTGGCGCGCCCCGTTTTCAAGCGCCTCAATGGCGGCATCCTGCGCGGTGATTGGCGCGCACATGATCGCGTATTGATGGATCTTCATCATCGCGTCCGTGAGCATGGCGGGTGCGCATGCGTACCCGATCCTCCATCCTGTCATTGCAAATGCCTTTGAAAAGCCGTGAAGGAAGATCGTCCGCTCGTGCATCCCCGGGAAGGTCACGATGGACACGTGCTCCGCACCGTCATACGTCAGCTCGCTGTAGATTTCGTCTGTGAGCACAATCAGATCGTGCTTCACGCAGAGTGCCGCGATTTTTGCGAGTTCCTCGCCACTCTGCGTGGCGCCGGTGGGATTGCATGGAAAATTGAGCATCAACACCTTCGAGGCGCCGGTGATCTTTTTTTCGAGCTCGCTCGCGGTGAGCCGGAAGTTGTCCGCGGCAAATGTCGGGATTGCGACGGGCACGCCATGCGCAAGCACAGTGCTCGGGCTGTAGGAGACGTAGCATGGTTCGTGAAAAAGAACCTCGTCGCCGGGGTTGATGAGCGCGCGCAATGCGAGGTCGATCGCCTCCGAGACGCCCACAGTGACGATCACCTCGGTTTTTGGATCATATTCGGCGTGAAAATTTTTCGATACATATTCCGAAATCGCCTCGCGGAGTTTCGGCAGGCCGAGGTTCGAGGTATAGCCCGTGCGCCCTTGTTCCAGCGAATAAATCGCTGCTTCGCGGATGTGCCACGGGGTGTCAAAGTCCGGCTCGCCGATGCCCAGCGAAATGACGTCGTCCATGGTCTGGACCACTTCAAAGAAATCGCGGATACCCGAGCGGGGAATGCTGCGCACGTGGTTCGCAATGTGTTTCTTCATGTTCATCGCTTGTGAAAAAATCAGGGAGCCACCGCCAGGCGCTGCGAACTTCCTTCCCGGACCAGCAGTACGCCGTTTTCCTTGTAAGCTTTCAGCCGGAAATGGGTGGAAGTGGAGACGACGCCCTTGATTGTGCTGAGTTTCTCTGCCACGAAGTTCGCAACTTCCTGCAAGGTCTTGCCATCAATGATGACCAGCAGATCGTAACCGCCGCTCATCAGGTAGCAACTCTGCACCTGGTCGAATTTTGCGATCCGGGCCGCGAGACGGTCAAAACCGCCGCCGCGTTCCGGCGTGATTTTGACTTCAATCACTGCGGTTACGGTGCCGTTGCTGGCCTTGTTTGCGTCAATGATCGCCTGGTAGCCAAGGATGACGCCTTCCTTCTCGTATGCGGC
>Ga0068860_100000745_pt1 | contig 37086 bp, 38 predicted proteins | sample KBSSwiS32_FD_66597 | JGI IMG/M metagenome (GOLD analysis project Ga0068860, IMG submission 66597) | Switchgrass rhizosphere microbial communities from Kellogg Biological Station, Michigan, USA - KBS Switchgrass S3-2 | ecosystem: Host-associated > Plants > Roots > Rhizosphere > Soil ... | reverse complement strand
GGGCCGTGGCGACCGCGCCGAGCGAGCCCCAGCGAGCGACGGCGCCTGCGAGCGCAGCGAGCGTCGCCACGGACTGGGGGCCGAAGCTCGCGGGGGTAAACAACCAGCCGAAGCTCGCCGGGGTATCCAACACCGTGTTGACCTACTCAGCGACCGGCAAGCGACGCGCTTTCAGTCCTGCGCAGCGAGCAGTCGCCGCGGACTGGGGCCGAAAGCTCGCGGGGGTATCCAGTCAGAGACTCTCGAAGTCCTCGGGCGTCACCTGGTCGAGGAACTCGCGGAACTTCTCGACCTCGTCCTCTTGCTCGGCGGGGACGGCGAGGCCGGCCTCGTCGAGGACCTCCTCGGCGCAGAAGATCCGCGTGCCGGTACGCAGGGCAAGCGCGATCGAGTCCGAGGGGCGGGCGCTCACCTCGGCCCCGGAGCCGAAGACGAGCGTCGCGAAGAAGACGCCGTCGCGGACCTCGGTGATCCGCACCTCGTCGAGCTGGTTGCCGGTGGCGTCGAGCACGTCCTTGAGCAGGTCGTGCGTCAGCGGCCGGGGAGGTACGACGCCCTGCTGGGCGAAGGCGATCGCCGTGGCCTCGACGGCGCCGATCCAGATCGGCAGGTAGCGCTCGCCGGTCACCTCCCGCAGCAGCACGATCGGCTGGTTGGACGGCATCTCGACCCGGACGCCCATGACATCCACTTCGCGCACTTCATCAGCCTACTCCGCACCGCCACCGGTGGGGCGCGGCGTCAGATCCGGCGCAGTCCGGCCTTGACCAGCGTGGCGTGCAGGCGCACCGACAAGGTGGCGAGCTGCGCGACCGTGTCCTCGCGCCGCGCGGACGCCGCGGGGTCCGACGCCCGCCGCTGCGGGGCGACGACCTGCTCGACCAGACCGACCTCGCGGTCGGCGGCGGTCTTGAACGCGCGCAGGTGTCGCGGCTCGAGGCCGTAGTCCGCGAGCTCACGGGCGGTCGTGGCGACGACCAGCGCGTCGGAGTCGTAGTGGCCGGTCCCCCGTCGCGGCACGACCAGGCCGTACTGCTCGAGCTGGTCGAGGAGCGACTCGTCGATGTCGGCGATCTTGAGCAGCTCGCGGCGCGAGAGCCGCAGGTCGTCGTGGCGGCGGAACGACTCGGGGCTCGGCAGCCCGTCGGCGGCCAGCCCGACGTCCGGCACGGTCGGCGTGAGGGCCACGAGCGGCGGTGGCTCGAGGCCGCGGTCGATGGCGTCGAGGATCTCCACGATCCTGGCCAGCGGCTGGTGGTGGTCGCGCTGCAGCAGCAGCGCGTAACGAAGCCGCTCGACGTCGGCGTGGGAGAACTTGCGGTAGCCCGAGGAGGTGCGCTCGGGGGTCACGATCCCCTTCTCCTCGAGGAAGCGGATCTTGGGGATCGAGATCGTCGGGAAGTCCTCGCGGAGGAGCTCGAGCACCTCGCCGATGTTCATCCGAGCGGTGGGACTCGACGACTGGCCGGCCGAGGCCGCCGCGGACGTGGGCTCGGTGGTCATCGGTGGATCAGCGGAGCTCGTGCCCGGAGAAGAAGACCAGCCGGTACTTGCCGATCTGGACCTCGTCGCTGTCGGTGAGCTGCACGGTGTCGATGCGGTCGCGGTTGACGTAGGTGCCGTTCAGCGAGCCGACGTCGGTCACCGTGAAGGTGTCGCCGTGCCGGTGGAACTCGGCGTGCTGGCGCGAGACCGTCACGTCGTCGAGGAAGATCTCGCTGTCGGGGTGCCGACCGGCGTGCACGACGTCCTCGTCGAGCAGGAACCGGGAGCCCGAGCCGGGGCCCCGCTGCACGACCAGGAGCGCATGGCCCGTCGGGAGGGCGTCGACCGCCGCGGCGTCGACCGGGTTGAGCGCCCGGTCGCCGGTCTCGGTCTTGCTGGGGTCGCCCGCGCCGCCGAGCTGGATCGTCGCGGTGCTCTCCCCCGCGCCAGGGACGACCGGGGTGGTCGTGGTGGGAGCGTCGTCGACCACGCTGACCAGCCGGGTGCCGCACTGCGAGCAGAACCGGGCGTCGTCCGGGTTCGGATGCCCGCAGTTGGTGCAGAACGGCACCTCGTGCTCCCTCCGTCGTCGGTTGTCCGGCCCGAACCCTCAGGTTGAGGGTGAGGCCGCCGGTGTCAGCGAACCTATCAGCCGCCGCGCGCCGATCAAGACCGAACGCCGGGCCGTCTCGGGCCAGCCGGTGCCCCGCGCCGAGATCAGCTGCCGAGGGTCGCCTGGTACGCCGCCGCGTCGAGCAGCCCGTCGAGCTGCGTGGGGTCGCTGGGGACCACCTCGAACAGCCAGCCGCCGCCGTAGGGGTCGTTGTTGACCAGCTCGGGCGTCGCGTCGAGGGCCTCGTTGCGGGCCACGATCTCGCCGGAGACCGGGGCGTAGACGTCGCTGACCGACTTCGTCGACTCGAGCTCGCCGCACGTGGAGCCCGCCTCGACGGTGTCGCCGAGCTCCGGCAGGGAGACGTAGACGATGTCACCGAGCTGGTCCTGGGCGTAGTGGGTGATCCCGACGCGCACCGAGCCGTCGTGCTCGCCGGGCTGGCGCAGCCACTCGTGCTCGGTGGTGTAGGACAGGTCGTCGGGGTACACGCGGTCTCCTCTGGCTACGGGCTGGGTCGATCGCCCCGAACGTTACTGCTGGGCCTGGGCGACGTCAGCCTCGACCGGCCCACGTGTGGTGTCGATGTCGACCGAGGTGACCGCCTGGAAGGTCAGCTCGGCGCCGTTGTCCTCGGCGAACTCGTCGCGCGGCCCGTCCGGGAAGCGCAGCGCGGCCTCGAGGTTGTCGGGTGGCCCGATCACGTCGACGGTGAACGGCGCCTCGAGCAGCCGGCCGTCGACGAGCAGCCCGCCGGTGCCGTCCTCGAACGACGTCTGCGCGATCACCCGCACCTCGTGGTTGATCTGCATCGCCTCCGCACCGGCGGTGCGCAGTGCCTGCACCATGTCGATGAACGGCCCGACCTGCACCGGTCCGGACCCCTCCTTGATGGTGATCCGGACGCCCTGGCCGCGCACGGGCACGGTGCCGGCCAGGATGCTGAGCACCTGGACCTGCTGGCGGGCCTGGGCCAGAGCGGCCTGCCGGGCGCTGGTGTCGGACTGCAGGTCGTCGCGGGTGGACTCCAGCCGCTGGATCTCGCTCTCGGAGCGCTGGGTCGTGCCGGCCAGCCCGTTGAGGATGTCGATGAGGTCCTGCTGGCGCAGCCCGGCGTAGGTGTCGTCGACCTGGTTGGTGCGCACCTGGGTGACCCCGGCGAAGCCCACGAGCGCCAGCAGCAGCGCGACCACGACCTGGCCGCGCGTGGGCCTGGCGAACGCCCGCCACAGCCGGCTCCGGCCGTCCTCGTGCGGCTCGGCTCCCGGCGTACGCCGGGTCGCGTCGTCGCGCTCCGCGTGGCTCTCCGGGTGCGGGACCGGCTCCCCGTCCGGCGGCGGCTCGGGCTCAGGCATGGAACAGGTGTCTTCGGATGGCGGCGACGTTGGAGAAGATCCGGATGCCGAGGACCACGATCACACCGGTCGAGAGCTGCCCGCCGACGCCGAGCTTGTCGCCGAGGAAGACGATGCCGGAGGCGATCAGCACGTTGCTGACGAACGAGATCACGAACACCTTGTCGTCGAAGATGCCGTCGAGGTAGGCACGCAGCGCGCCGAACACCGCGTCGAGGGCCGCGACCACTGCGATCGGCAGGTAGGGGTCGACGCCTGCCGGCACGTCCGGTCGCAGCACCAGTCCGAGGACGATGCCCCCGATGAGCCCGAGCACGGCGATCACGGATGGTCCTCCTGGTTGTCGGGCGCACCGCTCGCCTGCTCGGCGAAGCGCAGCCGCAGCTGAGCGTCGGGTGCCGCCGGGAGGTCGAGCTCGGTCTCATTCTCCGGGTCCACCACGAAACCGAACTCGTCGGCCAGTGCTTGGAACTGCACGCCGGTGGTGGTGGCCCGCAGCCGGCTCGCGAGGGACGCGTCGCCGATCGCCGAGACGATGTAGGGCGGGCTGAGCGGGGTCCGGTTCACCTGCACCGAGATGTTGGAGTTGGCGATAGCGGAGATGGTGCTGAGCCGGCGGCCGTTGATCGCGATCGCCTCCGCGCCGGCCCGCCACAGACCGTTGACCAGGAGCCGCAGGTCGGAGGCGCGCACCCGCCCGTCGGCACTGCCGTCGGGGTTGTCGGAGACAGTGATCCGCAGGCCGGGGCCGTGCACCCCGACGAAGCCGGTGCTGAGCTGCAGCTGGCGCTGCTCCACGGTCGCCTCGGCGAGCTGGCCCTTGACCTGGGAGCTGGTCGCCTGGAGCTCGTCGTTCTGCCTGCGCAGCAAGGTGATCTGGGCCTGCAGGGAGTGCACCTCGGCACGCCGGTCGTCGATGCGGTCGATCAGGGCGCCCCGGCTGGCCTGCCGGACCCCCGCACTGCGCGAGGTCTGCACGGCGGCGAGGGCGATCAGGAGCCCGAACACCACGGTCACCACGGCCGCCCCGCGCAGCCGGGTCGGGTGCGCCGACGGCAGCGGCCCGCCGCTCGCGGCCCGCCGTTGCGCGGCGTGCACGTAGTCCTGGTCGACGGCCTCGCGGGTCACCAGCGCCAGCAGCGGCATCGTCACCCGGTCGGGCAGCAACGTCGGCTCCGCGGGCGTGGCTGCCGGTCCGGGCGTCGACGTCGCCGTGGTGGCCACGCTCAGGCCCCCCGCACCGGTGTCCTGCGCGGTTCGGTGGTGGCCAGCAGCCGGTAGACCTGCCAGCCGTAGAGGACCCCGGCCCACCAGTAGAGCCCCACGCCCCAGAACGCGAACGCCCAGCCGAAGACCTCCGCCAGCCGCGCCACCAGACCGTGCCCGTCGCCGAGCAGGAGCAGCGGGAAGGCGTAGAGCAGGTTGAACGTCGCGGCCTTGCCGAGGAAGTGCACCGGCAGGGCGCTGTAGCCGCGGGTGCGCAGCAGCGGCACCAGCCCCCACATCAGCAGGTCGCGCAGCGGCAGCGACACCGCCAGCCACCACGGGATCACGTCACGTAGCGCGAGCCCCACCACCACGGCGAGGATGTAGAGCCGGTCGGCCACCGGGTCGAGGATCTGGCCGAGCACCGTCGTCTGGTTGAGCCGCCGGGCGAGGTAGCCGTCGGCGTAGTCGGTCGCCCCCGAGACCATGAGCACCACCAGCGCCCAGCCGTCGTCCTCGGGGCCGAGCACCAGCCAGAGGAAGAGGGGTACGCCGAGGAGCCGGGCCGCGCTCAACGCGTTGGGGACGGTCCACACGCGCGTGTCGCGCGTTGCCTCGCTCGCCACCGCCGGAACCCTGCTCTTCGCTCGCTGTGCTGCCCGGGAGCCCGGGCTCGCAGTCACCTTAGTGCCGCCAGTGTGAGCTGGGCGCAACCACCGCCCGCCCAGCCCGTCGAGACCCGCAGCCCGCGGCGGCTACCGCTCGTTCCTCGCGGTCGCCTGCTGGCTCGCATCGCGGATCTCGCCGACCAGTTCCTCGATGACGTCCTCCAGGGTGACCACGCCGAGCGTCTCCCCATCGCCGTCGACGACCCGGGCCATGTGCGCGCCGCGCCGCTGCAGGGTCTCGAGCGCGTCGTGGAGCAGGTCGTCGGCCGCCACGGTCGCGAACGGCCGGGTCCACTTGTCCTCGACCACCCGCTGCCGGCGTTCCTCGTCGGTCTCGAGCACGTCCTTGATGTGCAGGTAGCCGAGCAGCTCGCCGCCCTCGCCCTCGACCGGGAACCTGCTGTAGCCGGTGCTGGCGCACAGCGCCTCGACGTCGGCGACGGTCGAGCCGCGGCGCACGGTGGTGAGGGTGTCCGGGGTCATCAGCACCGTGGCGACCGGCTTCTGGGTGAAGCCCAGCGCTCCGGCCAGCCGGTCGTACTCCTCCGGCTCGATCAGCCCCTCCCCGCGGGACTCCTCCACCAGCGCGGCGACCTCCTCGCGGGTGTAGGACGACGAGACCTCGTCCATGAGCCGAACGCCGAGCAGCCGCAGGATCGCCGAGGCGACCGCGTTGATCACCACGATCACCGGCCGCAGCACGGTGACGAAGCCCCAGATCGGTGGGCCGAGGACGAGCGCGGCGCGGTCGGGACCCGCCAGCGCGATGTTCTTGGGGATCATCTCCCCGAGCACCACGTGCAGGTAGACCACGATCCCGAGTCCGACCACGAACGAGACCGGGTGCAGCAGTGTGTGCGGCACGTGCGCGGCCTCGAAGGCCGGCTCGAGCAGGTGCGCGACGGCGGGCTCGCCGACGGCGCCGAGCACCAGCGAGCAGACGGTGATGCCGAGCTGGTTGACCCCGATCACCAGCGACATGTTCTCCATGGCGCGCAGCGTGGTGCGCGCCATCCGTGAGCCGGCCTCGGCCCGGGGCTCGATCTGGGTCCGGCGCGCGGACACCAGGGCGAACTCGGCTCCGACGAAGAAGGCGTTGCCGAGCAGCAGAAGGACCGCGACCACGATCGCGGCGCTGCCGCTCACCGGCCCTCCCCGTCCGGGTCATCGGCGTCATCGGGGTCGACCAGGCGCAGCGTGAGCCGGTCGACGCGAAGCCCGTCCATGTGCTCGACGGTCATGGACACCCGGCGCTCGCGGGGCCGGTCGTCGTCGTCACGACGCGGGTCAGGTACGGCGACCTCGGCCACGTCGCCGGCCACCGGGATCCGCCCCAGCACCTGCAGGACCAGGCCGGCCACCGTGTCGTAGTCCTCGCTCTCAGGCAGCGCGACCCCCGTGAGGTCCTCGACCTCGTCGGGTCGCAGCAGCCCGGAGATCAGCCAGGAGCCGTCGCGGCGATGCTGGGCCTGGTCTCCGAGCCGGTCGTGCTCGTCGGAGATGTCGCCCACGATCTCCTCGATCACGTCCTCGAGCGTCACGATCCCCGCGTGGCCGCCGTACTCGTCGAGCACCACGGCGAGCTGGAAGCCGTCCTTGCGCAGCAGCGCGAGCAGCGGGTCCAGCCGCAGGGAGTCGGGCACCACGATCGGTTTGACCATCAGGTGCTTGATGCGGGTGGTGGCGCGCTCCTGCACCGGCAGGGCGACGGCGTTCTTGACGTGCACGGTGCCGACCACGGTGTCCTCGTCGTCGAGCACCGGGAACCGCGAGTGACCCGACTCCCGGGCCGCCTCGATCACCTGGATCGCCCGGTCGTTCTCGTCGAAGGAGAGCGTCCGCACCCGCGGCGTCATGATCTCGCCGGCCGTCCTCGAGCCGAACTCCACCGAGCGCTCCATCAGCTCGGCGGTCTCGGGGTCGAGGGTGCCGACCGACGCCGACCGCGCGATCAGCGACGCGAGCTCGGTCGAGCTGCGCGCGGAGCGGAGCTCTTCTTGTGGCTCGATGCCGAGGCGGCGTACGACGGCGTTGGCCGAGCCGTTGAGGACGCGGATCGGCAGCCGCATCACGGCCGTGAAGCCACGCTGGAAGCGCTGTGTCGCCTTCGCGGTCACCATCGGCTTCGCGAGCGCCAGGTTCTTCGGGACCAGCTCCCCGAAGATCATGGTCGCGAAGGTGCCGAACAGCAGCCCGGTGGCCGCGGCGATCGGGGTGACCCAGCCCGAGGGCAGCCCGAGCCGGTCGAGTGGCCCGTCGATGAGGTCGGAGACGGCCGGGGCGGCGAGGAAGCCGATCGCCAGGTTGGTGACCGTGATCCCGACCTGCGCCCCCGAGAGCTGCGTCGAGAGCGACCTCAGCGCTCGCTGGAGCCCCTGGGCACCCGAGTCGCCCTCGGACGCCTCCCGGTCGACCTGGGCCCGGTCGACGGTGACGAACGAGAACTCGGCCGCGACGAAGACCCCGCACGCCGCGACCAGTGCGAGCGCGAGCACGAGCAGCAACAGGGAGGTCGTCACGGTGCGCAGAAGTCTGTCATGTACGCCGCGGGCGGGGCCCGCTCGGCTCCTGGACGTGACCCGGACGGGTCACTGACCTGGGGTTCGCCACCCTGGGCCGCACCGGGCCCCAGCCTGGATCACGCCTGCAGGTCCACCCCGCACTTGTCCTTGGCGTGCTTGTTGATGTCGTCGACGGCCTTGAGGAACGCATCGCTCTGGAGCGACTTGATCTCGTTCATCAACCCGGTGAGCGCATCCATGTCCACGCCGTCCGGGACCTGGCCGCTCTGCAGGGCGGCCATGTCGGAGTCGGAGAGGCCGGCCTTCTTCAGGGCCGCCACGATCTTCTCGAAGCCGTCGAGCAGGGTCGCCCAGTCGTCCTTGATCTCGTCGGGCGCCTCACCTGAGAGCCTCTTCATCGCATCCGTGGTCTTCTGCAGGGTGCTGTAGTCGCCGCCCTTGAGCGCGTCGAACTCCTTCTTCGTGGACTTGAGGTCCGCGCAGTAGTCCTTGCTGCTCCCGCCGGCCCCGTCGCCCTTGTCGTCGCCACATGCGGTGAGCAGGCAGAGGCCGAGGGCCGCAACGGCGACCATCGAGAGGATGCGCTTCACGTCTGTCTCCCTGTTCGCGGGTCGGCCTCATCGTGACGAGGCCCCTGAGTGCTGTCAACGAACGTCCGAGACCGGTCCGGACACGCTAGGGCGTGCTGGTAAACCCTGGGCCGAGAGTCTGAATCTACCGGCTCAGCCGCCCCAACCCATGGGAAACACCTCGAACGCCGCCGCGAACGCCACGCCCATCCGCTGGCCGGTCTGCCGGGCGTTGCCCTCGAGGAACTCGCGGGCGTCGAAGTCCTCCCAGCCGAGGCCGTCGATGTAGGCGCGGTGCGCCTCGAGCGAGGCCACGCCCGCCTCGAAGGTCTCTGAGGTGTCGACCCCGTGGCCCGACAACGGGGAGCCGAATGCCCAGACCTCCCGGACGCCGCCCCACGGCTCGAGCCCAGCGCGCTCGACCTGCTCGCGGAAGATCCAACGGTTCCCCGCGTCCCGTGCGGCGTCGACGACCGCCCGGCCGACGGCGATGTGGTCGGCCTGGTTGAGGTTGGTGCCACCCCAGGTGTCGCGGAAGTTGCCGGTGATGACGATCTCCGGGCGGTGCCGTCGCACCGCAGCGGCGATCACCTCGCGCAGCGGCACGCCGTAGTCGAGCACGCCGTCGGGCTGACCGAGGAACTCCACCTCGGCCACGCCGACGGCCTCCGCCGACCGGCGCTGCTCCTCCTCGCGAACCTGACGGCACTCGTCGGGGTCCATGCCGTCGATGCCCGCCTCGCCGCTGGTGACCATGCAGTAGACGACGCTCTTGCCCTGGCCGGTCCAGCGAGCCACGGCCGCGGCCGCCCCGAACTCCAGGTCGTCGGGGTGCGCCACGACGCACAGGGCGCGCTCCCAGGTCTCATCGAGCGGGGTCAGGGGTACCGGAGTCTCAGCCACGGGGACAGCCTGCCACCGCCGTCGATCCGCACCGGCCTGGCGGCTGCCTGGCCGGTTCCTGCCCACCTGCCCGTTCGAGGCGTCGTCGACCGCCCAGGCGGGTACAGGAGGGGGTGTGCCGACAGGTCGGCCGGCAGGCCGGGCTGGCTGCGGACCGACAGCGAACTCACAAGGGGTGCAGATGCGGATCATCGTGTTGGGTGGCGACGGATACCTGGGCTGGCCGACGGCCATGCACCTGTCCTCCCGTGGTCACGACGTGGCAGTCCTCGACAACGCCGTACGCCGGCAGTACGACGAGGAGCTGGGCTCCGGCAGCCTGGTACCGATCGAGTCGCTGCGGACCCGGGTGAAGGCCTGGCGAGAGATCACCGGGGCGGAGATCACCTGCTACCACGGCGACCTCACCGACGCCGACTTCACCTACGACGCCATCCGGTCGTTCCGGCCGCACGCCGTTGTGCACTTCGCCGAGCAGCGCGCCGCGCCGTACTCCATGATCGACCGCAAGCACGCGGTCTACACCCAGACCAACAACATCGTCGGCACGCTCAACCTGATGTACGCCGTCGGCGAGCTCGACCGCGACATCCACATCGTCAAGCTGGGCACGATGGGCGAGTACGGCCAGCCCAACATCGACATCGAGGAGGGCTGGCTCGAGGTCGAGCACAACGGCCGCACCGACCGGGTGCTCTACCCCAAGAAGCCGGGCAGCTTCTACCACCTCTCGAAGGTGCACGACTCACACAACCTCGAGTTCGGCTGCCGGATCTGGGGGCTGCGGGTCACCGACCTCAACCAGGGCGTGGTCTACGGCCAGCAGACCGAGCAGACGGTGCTCGACCCGCGGCTCGAGACCCGCCTCGACTACGACGCCGTCTTCGGCACCGTGCTCAACCGGTTCGCGATCCAGGCCGTGCTCGGCCTGCCACTGACCATCTACGGCGGCGGCTCGCAGACCCGGGCGTTCCTCGACATCCGCGACACGGTCCGCTGCATCGAGCTCGCCTGCGAGCACCCGGCCGAGCCGGGCGAGTTCCGGGTCTTCAACCAGGCCACCGAGCAGTTCTCGCTCGAGGAGCTGGCCAAGCTGGTCGCCAACTCCTTCCCCGGCGGGGTCGACGTCGAGCACCTCGACAACCCGCGCGTCGAGATCGAGAACCACTACTACAACTTCGTGCACACCGCGCTGGAGTCGCTCGGCCTCGAGCCGCACCTGCTCGGCGACACGCTGCTCACGTCGATGTACGGCATCATCGAGCGGCACCGGCACCGCGTCGACCTCGACCTGCTGGCGCCGAGCGTCCAGTGGCGCGAGGCCCGCGACCGCGTGGCGCTGTGAGCGTGACCCGGTGAGGGTCCTGGTCACCGGCGGCGCTGGGTTCATCGGTCGCCACGTGGTCGAGGCCCTCGAGGCGAGGGACCACCGGGTCACGGTCGTCGACAAGCGGGACGACCCGCGGGTCGACGTCGTCGGCGACCTGCGCGAGGGCGGCGTCCGCGAGGCGGCCCTCGACCCGGGCCTCGACGCGGTCGTGCACCTGGCGGCGGAGACCTCGGTGCTGGGCTCGATGGAGCGCCCGGCGCTGGTCCACGAGGTCAACGTGACCGTGACCGCGGCGCTGGTCGAGCTGGCTCGCTCGCGCGGGGTCGGCGCCTTCGTGCTCGCCTCGAGCAACGCGGTGGTCGGCCAGCACGAGGGCACGATGAGCGAGGACGTCGCGCTCGCGCCCCTGACGCCGTACGGCGCGACGAAGGCGGCCGCGGAGATGGTGCTGTCCGGCTACGCCGGCGCCTACGGCATCCGCGCGCCGCGGCTGCGGCTGGGCAACGTCTACGGTCCCGGCATGGTCGAGAAGGACAGCCTGGTGCCCCGGCTGATGCGCGCCGCCGCGGACGGCACCGCGGTGGAGATCTACGGCGACGGGCGGCAGGTCCGCGACCTGGTGCACGTCGCCGACGTGGCCCACGCCTTCGTGCTGGCAGCCGAGGGCTGGCCGAGCGGCCCCGTGATCATCGGGAGCGGCGTCTCCCCCACCGTCCTGGACGTCTTCGAGGCCGCGCGGGAGGCCACCGGGCGACCCATCGAGGCGGTCCGCGTCGAGGCCAAGCCCGGGGAGATGCGGGCCGTGCTGCTCGACACCGCGCTGGCGCGGTCGCGCGGCTGGGCGCCCCGGCTGTCGCTGGCCGAGGGGTTGCGTGCCGCCTGGGCCGACTTCGCACCCGTCTCCTCCTGAGCCCCGGGTGGTTGCCGCCGCGGGCTGCCTGGCCGCAGCCATCATCACCGCCCTGACCCTGGTCCGCTGGGCCGTGTGGCGGTGGCTGGCGGTGCTCGCGGCGCTCCCGGTCGGCTGGCTGGGGGTGGTGGGCCAGGTCGGCGCCGGCTCTGCCGCGGCCGCCCTCGCAGCCGGCCTGGCGGTCGCGCTCGTTGCCTGGCGCGCCCCAGCACCCACGGCGGCCTGGGCTGCCGGCGCCGCGCTGGCGCTGGCGGGCGTGGTGGCCTACCGGGCCGCCGGAGACGATCCCTGGCGGCTCGACACCGGCGCGTGGGTCGGCCTGCTCCCCTGCGCGGCGCTGGCCCTCGGCGCCGCGGCCGGGCTGGGCCGTGCGGCGGGCTCCGCGGTGCGGGTGGTCTGCCTGGTCGCCGTCATGGTTCCGGTGGTGCTGCTCGTCGGCTGCGAGCGCGACGGGGTCGCTGCGGTGGCCTGGTGGCCGGCTGCGGGTGCGCTCGGGCTCACCGGGCTGCTGCGGGGTCGGCGCGGTGCCGCCGCCCAGCGACCGCAGCTCGACGACGTCGACCATCGGGCGCTCGAGACCTTCTCCGCGGGGCTGCAGCGACCGCTCCACCCCGTGGTGGTGGTGGTCGCGGCCTACAACGAGGCCGACGGGCTACCGGCCGTGGTCGAGCGGCTGCCCGACCGCGAGTGCGGGCTGCCGGCGGACATCCTGGTGGTCGACGACGGCTCGACCGACGGCACGGCCGCGGTCGCCCGGGCTACCGGCCGAGCCCTGGTGGTCGAGTGCGACACCAACCGCGGCCAGGGTGCTGCGCTGCGGCTGGGCTACCGGATCGCCCGCGACCACGGCGCGTCCTACATCGTCACCACCGACGCCGACGGTCAGTACGACGTGGCGGACCTGCCCGCCGTCCTCAAGCCGGTCGTCGACGACCGGGCCGACTTCGTCACCGGGTCGCGGCGGCTCGGGGTCCAGGAGAACCGCGACGCGGTGCGCCACGTCGGCACCTACGTCTTCGCCTGGCTGGTCAGCGCGCTGGTCGGGCGGAGCCTGACCGACACCTCGTTCGGGCTGCGCGCGATGCGGGCCGACGTCACCGCTGCGGTGACGCTCAACCAGCCGCAGTACCAGTCCTCCGAGCTGCTGATCGGCGTCCTCTCGCACGGCTTCCGGGTCCTGGAGGTGCCCGCCACCATGCACGCCCGCTCGGCGGGCGGGAGCAAGAAGGGCGGCAACCTGACCTACGGCAGCCGCTACGCGCGCGTGGTGCTGACGACCTGGTGGCGGGAGGGGTGCCCGGCGCCGCTGGCCGAGAGTGCGCCCGCCCTGCGACCCTCCGGTGGTGTGGAAGGGGGTGGTGGCCCGGATGCCACGGATGCGCTGGCGTGACCACGCGCCGTTCCTCGTGCTGCTCGCCCTCGGTGCGGCGGTGCGCGTCGTCGTGCAGCTGTCGTTCCCCCCGGCGTTCGTGTTCAGCGACGGACCCGGCTACCTCGGCCTGGTCGACGAGCTGACCCCGTCGGTCTACCGGGTGGTCGGCTACGGGTTCTTCCTCCGTGCCGTCGCCGAGGTGGACCGCGGGGTGTGGCTGGTCGCGGTCGCCCAGCACGTGCTCGGCCTCGTCACGGCGGTCCTCGCCTACGTGCTGCTGCGCCGCTGGGGCGCCGGGCGGTGGCCGGCCGCGCTCGCGACTGTGCCGGTCCTCTTCGACGGCATGCAGCTGGTGCTCGAGCACTCCACGCTCAGCGAGGTGCTCTTCGACCTGGTCGTCCTCGCCGGGGTCGGCGCCCTGGCGTGGGGTCGCCGGCCGACGCCGGCCACCGCCGTCGCGGGTGGACTGCTGCTGGGCGCGGCCGTCTGCATCCGGGTCGTGGGCGAGCCGCTGGTGGTCGCGGCCGTGCTGTTCTGCCTGCTCGCGGCCCCGGGCTGGCGGTCCCGGCTCGTCCACGCCGCGGCGGTGGTCGCGGCGTTCTGCGTCCCGCTCGCGGCCTACGCCACCTGGTTCCACCACGAGAACGACGCCTGGGCACTGTCGGAGTCCGGTGGCCGGGCGCTCTACATGCGCACGACGGCGTGGGTGGACTGCAGCCGGTTCTCGATGCCCGACTACGAGCGGCCGCTCTGTCCGGAGGAGCCGATCGGCGAGCGGCTCGACCCGACCGACTACGGCTGGCACTCCCCCGACTCAACGCACGGCCTGACGCCGCCCGACGGGGTCAGCGTCGACCAGGCCATGCACGACTTCGCGGTGCGGGCGATCCGGGCCCAGCCCTGGGACTACGTGCGCACCGCCGGGCGCGACGTCGCCTTCAACTTCTGGCCCACGCGGGTGGACCGCTACGAGTACGACACCGCGGACAAGTGGTCCTTCGCGCGCTACGTCGACCTCGAGCAGGTCACCCACTACACCTCACAGGCCTACGAGGACCACGGCGGTGAGCTGCCGTCGGTGCGCAGACCCGGGGCGCCCTGGCTCGCGACGTACGGCACGAAGGTCTACCTGTGGGGGCCCGCGCTGCTCGCCCTGCTGGTGCTGTCGGTGGCCTCCCTGTTCGCCCCGGCCCGGGCCGACGGCGGCCGGCGCAGCGTCATCACCCTGCTCGTGGTGGTGGCGGTGGGGCTGATGATCGCCCCCGACCTCACGGCCGAGTTCGTGTGGCGCTACCAGCTTCCCGCCGTGCTGCTGCTCCCGATGGCGGCGGCACTCGGCTGGTCCCGCTTGCGGCTGTGGCGTCGCCGCGATCCGGCCCAACCGGCCGAGGCTCCGGGCAGCCCCCTGGTGGGGCAGCCGACTCCGTGACGAGCGCAGGCCGGGTGCGCGACAGCGCGACGGCGCCGGCCACCACCAGCGCCAGCCCGGCCAGCTCGCGCCCCGGCGGCCACCTGGCGTCGATCAGGTAGGCATACCCGTAGCCGGACACCGTCTCGACCACGATCAGCAGCCCGGCGAGCGCGGTGGGCATCTGGCGCGACGCCACGTTCCACAGGCCGGTGGCGCCCCAGGAGACCAGCAGGCCGAGCAGCACCGAGACCACCACCAGGGCCACCACCTCCCGCGGCCGGACCTGCTCGGCGCCGTGCCGCGGGCCGAGCAGCAGCGAGACCGGGACCAGGAGCAGCGCCAGCACGCCGGTCCAGAGCCCGATCGCGGTCCCCCAGGACAGGTCGGAGACGTCGGGGTGCCGCTCGAGGAAGCCGGCGTTCGAGACGCCGTAGCTGGTCCACACGGCGACGCCCGCGAACGCCGCCCCGACGCCGGTGACGGTGTCGACCACCGCGCGGCCACCCGAGGAGGTGAGGACCGGCAGGTTGACGACCAGGAGGCCCGCCACCACGGCGAGCACCGGCAGCCCAAGCTGGCGGCCGGCGTAGCGGGGCCGGCGCGCGTTGCCGACCACGGCGACCGCGACCGGCACGCTGCCGATGATGGCTGCGCTCACCGGGGCACCCACCCTGCGCAGGGCCACGACGAGGAGAAGGTAGTAGCCGACGTTGCCCGTCACGGCGTAGAGCAGCGCCTGGCGCCAGTAGCGGTGGGCGAACGTGAACGCGCCCGCGCCCTGGCGGGACAGGCCGGTCGCGACCACGACCGACACCAGCCCGTAGACCAGGTAGCGACCGGTGCTGACCGTGACCTCCGACCAGCCGGGCGCCTGGGCGGGCAGCACGAAGGCAAGCCCCCACAGCAGCCCGGCCCCGACACCGGCGAGCACGCCGTGGTGGGTTCCGGGTCGCTGTTCGTGGTCAGAGGGCATACCAGGGTGGTGACCGGTCTAACGACCAAACATGCATATAGAACGCTACAAGTGGGAACCGCACCGATGTGACCTCCGCACCCCGCCGCGTGCTCCGCTTCGACGACGGCGGCTGGCTCGAGCTGGTGGGCAACCACCTGGCGCTCGACCTGGTCAACACGGTGTCGTGGCGGCTGGAGCCGGACCGCACGGTGGACCGCCTCGGCGACGGCGCCGCCCTCGTGCGCTGGGCCGCGTTCGCCGGCGCGGCGCCCGGGCTGCTGCCGGCCGGGCCGGCGGCCGACGCCGCGGCCACCGAGGTTCGAGCGTTGCGCGAGGAGCTGCACGGCCTGCTGCAGCCGGCGCTCGAGGGTCGGCCGGCTGAGGCGCCCGTGGCACAGGCCCAGGCGCTCCTCGACCGGTTCGGCCGTGCCCTGGCGGTCGCCGGGCCCGAGCCCGGGCTCCCCCTGCGCTGGAGCGTCGAGGTACGCCGTGCGGCGGACCTGCCGCACGTGCTCGCGCTGAGCGCCGTCGACCTCGTCCGGTTGCCCGAGCTCGACCGGCTGCGCCTGTGCCGCGACGGGGGCTGCGGGTGGGTCTTCCTCGACCGCACCCGGAACCGGTCCCGACTCTGGTGCAGCTCGGCCGACTGCGGCAACCGGCACCGGGCGCGCCGGCACTACGCGAAGGTGCGCAGCGGGGCGGGGTGACCCGGGGTGAGCCGCGGAGTCAGGTCACGGCCGCGACGCCGAGCACCGACTGGCCGAACGGCGGGCGGACCCGGCGCTCCACGAACCGCGTCGTCGGCACCAGCCATCGGTCGTAGGCCCGCACCAGCCTGGGGTTGGGGCTCCCCACGCCACCGCGGCGGACCGTGGCCCACCACGCCAGCCCGCCCAGCAGGTTGACCGGCCGCACCTCGACGGGACGCAGCCCGGCCCGCTCGAAGGCCAACGAGAGCGTGGCGGGGGTGTAGCGGCGTACGTGGCCGACCAGACGGTCGAACTCGCCGTAGAGGCGGGGGTAGCCGGGCACGAACATCACGACCCGGCCGCCGGGCTCGACGAGCCCGGCGAGCCGGCGCAGCGCGTCGGCGTCGGCGTCGATGTGCTCGAGCACGTTGATCGCGACGACCGCCGAGACGGGAGCGCCGATCTCGAGCGACGCGGGGTCGTCGAGGTCCAGCCGGCGCGCCTCGATCTCCGCGCGGTCAGCGAACCGCCGCGCCATCGCCGCGACCGCGTCCGGGTCGACGTCGGTCACGACGACCCGGTCGAGCCCCTCGAACTGGGCGGCGAAGTCGCCCTGTCCGGCGCCGATCTCGAGCACCGAGCGGCCGCAGTGGGGCGCGATCAGCTCCAGCTGGTAGGCGCGGTAGCGGCGGCGGTCCGCGGCGGCGCCGGCGTCCTCCAGAGCCCGCCCGGTCGCGCGGGTGAACGCACCCTCACCGCTCACCGACACTCGCCTCCTCGGGCCGAGCGGGCTCCAGGCGCCCGAACAGGCGGTCCAGCAGCAGGTAGCGCAGCAGGAACATCACCACGTAGACACCCAGGAACGCCGCCGCGACCCACGTGGTGCGAGCGGCGGCGCCGGCGCTCGACAGGGCGGCGTCGACCGCCCGGGTCACCACCACGGCCAGCGCGAGCGTGCCCAGGACGATCGAGGCATAGGGCAGCAGCTCGCGGCGGGCGTCGGGCCGGCCGGTGCGCCGCCAGGTCCAGCGGCGGTTGAGCCAGTAGTTCGGGAGGGCGCCGCAGAGCCAGCCGAGCGTGGCGGACACGGTCGGCGGCAGGTGCAGCACGCCGTAGCAGAGCAGCAGCGCCAGCTCGCTGCACCCCGCGGCCACCACCGAGCCGGCGGTGTAGGTAGAGAGCTTGCGCAGCATCGGATCCGGCTCAGCCCCGGCGGCAGACGAAGTGGACATAGTCGGCGTCGGTCCGTCCGGTGCTCGGCGCCAGCTCGCTGCCGTCCTCGGCGTACGCCGCGACGACCTCCAGGCCGGCCGCGGCGGCCTCGGCGACCGTCTCCCCGAACGTCGCGAAGTGCACGACGAACCGAAACTCGTGCGCCCGTAGGGGCCGGCGTCCCCAGCCCTCGCCGTCCTCGCTCTGCAGCCGGGTGCGCCGGTAGTTGCGCACCGAGCGGACCATGGTCCCCGGGTGCCGGACGGCGTCGCCCACGTGGTAGCGGACCCGTGCGCTGAACAGCCCGCCGGACACCCGCCAGGGACGCTCGTCGAAGCTGACGCCGTCGAGGTTGAGGCTGGAGAACAGCACCCGCCCGTCCGGGCGGCAGACCCGCGCCAGCGAGGCCAGGGCCGCACCGCGGTCGGCGTGGTCGAGTGCGTCCAGACCGTTGTAGCTGAACACCACCAGGTCGAAGGCCTCGTCGGCGAACCCGGCGAGGTCCACGACGCTGCCCTCACGCAGGTCGCGGTTCGGGAAGCGGGTACGCGCGAGGGCGAGCATCGCAGGCGAGATGTCGATGCCGGTGTAGGACCGGGCGCCCGAGCCGAGCAGCTCGGTGGTGCGCCCCCCGCCGACCCCGATGTCGAGCACGTCGCCCCGCGCCCACGGGCCCAGGCTCGCAAGGGCGTGCTCCTCACCGGGATCGCTGAACCCGCGGGTGGCGAACCGGGACACGACGTCGGAGGCGCCCCACGACGACTCCTGCACGTGCTGCACAACCCCCATGGTGCGACCGATACCCAACTCCCACACACCCCAGACTGGGGAGCACTCCGAAATGAGCGCCTCGCGACTCAAGATCGGCAGGTCGTCGACAGCCCGTCGGCAGGAATCCCAGGCCACGGGTTGCGAGCCTTACGACGTACGCGCACGGTCGTCGAGGAGGGCGCCCAGCGACCGTCACCAGACAGTGGCGACCCGGCGTTGGAACCCGAGCCAGCAATCAGCCGGTCACAACATCACGCCGGTGGACTGCCAGCTCAGGCCTGGGAAGATCTTCCCCACCGAGGCGTTGAACCGCTTCGAGACGATGTCGGCGAGCACCTGGCGGTAGTCGGTGGTGACGGTGAGGTCGGCCTCGTAGCTGTTGGCGAGCCCCGGCCAGCGGCCGTGGTAGCCGCCGCGCACGCCTGCGCCGGCGACGAACATGACGTTGCCGTAGCCGTGGTCGGTGCCGTAGCTGTCGTTCTCGACCACGCGCCGACCGAACTCGCTCAGGGTCACCAGGGTCACCTTGCTCGCCTGGGTGCCGAGGTCTGCGAAGAACGCCGCGATGGCCTCGGCGAGGTCCTTGGCGTTGTTGGACATCCAGCCGCCGTCGACGGTGCCCATGTCGGTGTGCATGTCCCAGTTGCCCTGGTCGACGGTGATCACCTCGACCCCGACGTCGCCGCGGATGATCTGCGCGGCCGTGGCCAGCGACCGCCCGACGCCCGTGCCCGGGTAGGTGTCGTGGTTGTCCGCGGCAGCCTGGGCCGGTCCGAAGGCGCTGATCGCCTCGAAGGTGGTGCGCATGCTCCGGCCCAGCGTGGACTTCTCGCTGTCCCACATGACCCGCAGCGACGCGGCGCGCCGGCCTTCGTCGTCGCTGCCGGGGAGCTCGACCTCGTCGACGTAGCTCGCCGACATGGTCGGGGTCGGGCCGACCAGGGAGGTCGGGATGGTGCTGGTGCCGGCGCTGAACCCCTGCAGCGGGGAGCTGCCCGGGGTGCCGCCAACCAGCCGGTTGAGCCAGCCCACCCGCTCCTGCGAGCCGGGGTCGGCGTCCTCCATCTCCTCCATCGCCGCGAAGTGCGACCGGTTCGCGACGGGCAGCCCGGTCGCGTGCACGGCCGCGACCTGGCCCGCCGTCCACAGCGGCACCAGGGCGCTCATCGAGGGGTGCAGCCCGAAGAACCCGTCCTTGAGCAGCAGCCGGTCCGACGGTACCGCGATCCGTGGGCGGGCGGCGTAGTAGACCGGGTCGGCGTGCGGCACCACCAGCGAGAGCCCGTCGGCCGCGCCGCGCAGCGACAGCACGACGAGCACAGAGGCAGCGCTCTCGGCGCGTGCGGGCGAGGCGGTGACGACCGCGCCGCCCACCATCGTGGTGGCCCCGGCGAGCGCGACGGCGCCTCCGAGCAGGCCGCGGCGCGAGATCGCCATGGCGGCGTACTCGTCACAGCAGTAGCCGTCGTTCCGGGGCTGGTTCTGGGTGCTCATGCAGGTCACCGGCTCAGGTGGTCGGGAGAGTCGAGAAGGGTGGTGAGCAGCTGCGGGAACTGCCACTGGACCAGGTCGTGGTCCTGGTCGATCGGCTCGTAGGGCTTGACGTCGACCGCGGTGCAGCAGGCCTTGAGCAGCCTGGGTGTCGACTCCCGGTGCAACAGCTGCTGGCACAGGTGGTCCACGAGCTCGTCGAACCTCGGGTGCCGGCCCGGGAGCCACTGCTTGGGCTCCCGGAAGGTGGTCGCCTCGTCGTCCCAGCCGGCCGCGGCGCCCATGTGGAAGCGCATCGAGGCCAGCAGCCGGGCCGGCGACGACCACGACTCGTTGTCGATCGGCTGGCCGTTGGGCGGTCCCCAGGAGAACGGCGCGATGCCGATCGAGTCGGCCTGCCAGACCAGGTCCTGGAGCACGGAGCCGTCCGCCTCCTCCCCCACGGGTGGCTGGATCCGCACGCCGAGGACCCGGTAGGTCGCGACCACGTCCTCGCCGGGGTCGCGGACCTTCTTGTCGTGCGCGTGCTGGAAGGCGCGCGAGGCGACCAGCGCACGCAGCACGGGCACGATCGCGGTGTCGTTGTCGAGGTAGACGCGGGCCAGCTGCCGCACCAGCGACTTCGCGGGCTTGTCGTCGATGAACTTGACGCACAGCTTGTAGGCCAGGTGCTCGGCGGTGTCCTTGTGGTGGGCCAGGTACTTCAGGTACGCCGCGGTGGTGGCCTTCCCGATGATCTTGCCGTTCTTGTCCTTGAACCCCTTGACCTTCACCTTGCCGCGGTAGTGGTCCTCGGCGTTGTAGACGGCCCTCCAGCTCTCCCAGTAGTCGACCGAGTAGCCGGTGAGGATCCGCGCGGAGTCACGGACGTCGCGCTCGCTGTAGTTGCCGGCGCCCACCGTGTGCAGCTCCAGCAGCTCGCGGCCCAGATTCTCGTTGGGGTGCTCCTTGGTCGACTCGCCCGCGTCGAGGTAGATCAGCATCGCGGGGTGGGTCGTGGTGGCCAGCAGCATGTGGTCGAAGCGGCCCAGGGCGTGCTTGCGGATGGTGTTGCCGTAGTCGACCCGGTGCACGAACTGCGGGTCGCCGACGGCCGCGACGTGCAGGTGGTTCTCGAAGAACTCGGTCATCACCTCGAGCAGCTGCCGCTGCGAGGTCATCCGCCGCATCAGCACCCAGCGCGCGTAGTCGTCCATCACCTCCCAGCCGCCCTCGATGCCGTCGTTCTGGCGCTGCCAGAGGTCCGCGGGCGTGCGGTGCAGGCTGGGCCACCAGTGCGAGATCTTGTCGGTCGCCTTGTCCTTGATCCGCTTGGGATCGAGCTGGCGCTCGAACCACCCCTGCGCACCGCCCGCGCGGCGTACCTCCTGGGCCAGCTTGGGGGTGATGCCGTAGCTGAACCGGCTGACCAGGTGCCGGTCTGCCTTGGGGAGCAGCTGCACACCGCCGTGGTGGCTGCGGGTCCGGTAGCCCTCGAGGCCCGAGTCGGCCGCGGCCGCGCGGCCGGCGGTGCCCGCGAGCGCGGTGGCCAGCAGGGCGCCGACGCCGGCGGACCGGCGCGGGATGCCGCGGGACCTGGTTGGGGGGACGACGTCTGGGCGCTGGGGGGCAGCGGTCATGGCGGATGGCTCCCGAGGGTGTGAAGGCGGGGGTCCTTGCGGACCCTGGGGGGCGGACACAGGCTAGTGCGGTCGAGGGGTTGGCGCTGCTGGTCGGTGAAACCTGGTTGGAGGAGGCGAGCGGGGACGACCGGCGGTGCCGGTCGTCCCCGTTCGGTGGAGCGTGTGCTGCTGGACGTGTTCTACCGGATCTGCGGCCGGGCCGCAGGAGGTGTCACCCCGGCCCTGGTCAGCTGCTGCTGATCCGGTCGGTCGGCGTGACGGTGTAGGGGTCGTGCGACAGCAGGAAGAGCCGCAGCGAGTCGATGTCGAGCCCACCGATCAGCTTGTTGGTGCCGCTCTTGAAGGTGGTGAAGTTGTCGCCCCCGTCGGAGAGGAAGCTGTTGGCGACGACCCGGTAGGTCTGGGTGTCGACGATCGGCACGTTGTCCCCGAGGGTCGCCGGGTTCGCGTCCGCGTCGATCATGACGCTGCCGGGGATCAGGGCGTCGGTGTTCGGCAGCGCCGCCTGCGCCTTGTCCCAGGCGTAGTCGATCCCGGAGACCTGCAGGACCTTGTTGTTGGCTGTTCCTTCGTTGGGTCCGTTCCACTGCTCGTTCAGCAGGCCCTTGATCTGCGCACCGGTGAGGTCCATGGACACGACGAAGTTGTTGAACGGCTGCACCGTGAACGCCGCCCCGTAGGTGACGTCACCCGCAGCGTTCTCGACCAGGTCGGCCCGGATCCCGCCCGGGTTCATCAGCGCGATCTCCGGCGCCTTGCCGTTCGCGACCACCGACGGATCCGCCCGCTGAGCGTCCGCGATCAGGTTGCCGAGCGGCGAGTCGCTGCCGTTGGTGTCCTGCGTCTTGGTGACTGTGGTCGGGGGGCTGCCCGGGGTGACCGGGTTGATGTGCCCGATGACCGCGTTCGCGATCGGCGCGACCAGGGTGTTGTAGACCGAGATCAGCGCGTTCATCTTGGCCGACTGCTTCTGACCCTCGGCGTTGCCGTTGATGATGTTCTCGGCGAACGCGGCCGGCCGCACGATGTCGTGGGTCTTCGGGTTGATGAGGAAGTGGAGCTTGGTGACCATCCGCCCGAACGACGAGGCGCTCGTGAACAGGCGCGGCCGGCCCTTCGGGTCCTTGACCACGCAGTTGTAGGGCTGGTGCGTGTGGCCGCTGACGACGGCGTCGATCGCGGGCGACAGGTTCTGGGCGATGGCCAGGCCCGCGCCGCTGACTCCGCTGCAGCTGTTGTAGGCGGCCGGGTCGGTCGGGACGACACCCTCGTGCAGCAGCACGACGATCGACCGGACGCCCTTCTTGCGCAGCTTGGGCACCAGCGCGTTGGCGGTCGCGACCTCGTCGTTGAACTGGACGTCGGCGATGCCGGCCTGGCTCACGATCGCCGCGGTGCCCTTGAGGGTCATCCCGATGAAGGCGACCTTCTGACCGCCGACCTTGAAGATCTTGTAGGGCCGGAACGGCGTCGGGCGCGGGTGACCGGCCGGGTTCTTCCAGGCCACGTTGGCACCCAGGTAGGGGAAGTCGGCCCCCTTGAACGTCTGGCCGCTGGGACAGGAGTCCTGACCGTTGAGGCCGGTGCCGTCCGGGAGGCAGCCGCCCTTCTCCATGCGCAGCAGCTCGGTCACGCCCTCGTCGAACTCGTGGTTGCCCACCGAGCTGACGTCGAGGTGCAGCAGGTTCATCGCCTTGATCGTCGGCTCGTCGTGGAAGGCGGCCGAGAGCAGCGGGCTCGCGCCGATCAGGTCACCGGCCGCAACCGTCAGCGGGGTCGCACCGGCCGCACGCGACTTGGCACGCTCCCGGTTGAGCAGGCTGGCGAGGAAGGCCGCCCCGCCGGCCTTGGTGGCGTTGATCTGACCGCTCCCGCCGGTGGGCGGCTGGAGGTTGCCGTGGAAGTCGTTGAGAGCGAGGAGGTCGAGCTTGACGTAGTCCTTCTTCTTCTGGGCGAGGTGCTGGTAGGTCTTCGCCGCCGAGGTGCCGGCGGTGCGCTCCACGGGAGCGGCCGAGTCCGCGCCCGGCGCGAGCGCCATCGTGACGGCCAGCGACAGCCCAGCGGCTGCCGTGGTGAGCGCGACCAAAGATCGACGAGGGGTCATGAGGATGTCCTCCGAGAGTGAAAAGCGACGAGGTTCGCTCTCGCATCACATCACGAAATCCGCCCGAGTGGCGGCGCGGACCCTCTGCGATCTGCCCCGGGCGCCGAACCGGCACCCCCCGGGTGCCCGGGCGATATGGTCACCGCGTGCGCCGCAGCCGCCGCCTGGTCAACCGGGCCGTCCATGCCGCCCTGAGCTGGGCCGACCGGGTCGGTGAGGTGGTGCCCGGCACCGTGCTGGCCGACCGGTTCGGCAGCTTCGGCGAGGGGAGCTGCATCGACTTCCCGCCGGCCACGCTCCTCAACGTCGGCTCGATCCACGTCGGCCGGGACGTGCTCGTGGGACGGCACGCCACGCTCGCCGCCGGCTACGGCGTCGGTGACCCGAACCTGCCCGACCGCGCCCTCGTCGTCGGCGACGGGTGCGTGCTGGGGGCGCGGATCACGATCACCGCACACCAGTACGTCGAGATCGGCGACTGCGTCTTCACCGGTCAGGCGGTCTTCATCACCGACGCGAGCCACGGCTACCAGGACCCGGAGACCCCGATCGGCAAGCAGTTCGGTGCCCACCAGCCGGTCGTCATCGGGTCCGGCACCTGGATCGGCCACGGCGTGGTGGTGCTGCCCGGCACCCGGATCGGCCGCAACGTCGTGGTCGCAGCCGGGGCGGTGGTCCGGGGCGAGGTCGAGGACCACGCGGTGGTCGCGGGGAGCCCGGCCCGCGTCGTGCGCCGTCTCGAGCCCGGCGTCGGCTGGGTCGGCACGGGCGGCGACGTCCGGCCGCTGTTCGGCCAGCGCGTGCTCGAGGGGCTCGAGGGCACCGAGGCCGGCTGACCGCCAGACAATGGGACGTATTGCGGTCAGGAACTGACCGCATCGCCTCCTAGGGTGCTGCCATGACCAGCACCCCAGCCACCGCTTCATCTTCGACCCCAGCCTCCATGTCCGCTCCGTCCCTCAGCGGCGAGCGCGCCGACCTGCTCGAGGCGCTCCGCAAGCACCGCGGCCTGCTCCGGGTCACCGTCCAGGACCTGTCCGACGACCAGGCCCGCACCCGCTCGACGGTCAGCGAGCTCACGCTCGGCGGCCTCATCAAGCACGTGGCAGCCACCGAGAAGCACTGGGCGCGGTTCATCCTCGAGGGGGCCGACCGCCAGCCGGACATCGACTGGGCCAATGTCGACTGGAGCAACCCGCCCCCCGAGGTCGCGGCGTACGCCGACGGCTTCCGGATGCTCGCGGACGAGACCCTGTCCGGGCTGCTCGAGGGCTACGACGAGGTGGCCGCCGCGACCGACGAGCTCGTCGCGACCGTCGACCTCGACGGGAGCCACCCGCTGCCGCCCGCGCCCTGGTTCCCGCCCGGCGCCGCCTGGTCGGCTCGGCGGGTGCTGGTCCACATCGTCGCCGAGACGGCCCAGCACGCCGGGCACGCGGACATCATCCGCGAGGCGATCGACGGCCAGAAGTCCATGGGCTGAGAGCGTGGCGCGGGTTCAGCGGCGCGGCATCGAGACGACGAAGCAGGCTCCGCCGGGCCGTTGCGCCAGGGTGATCTCACCTCCGAACGAGCGGGCCACCCGGCGGGCGATGCCCAGCCCGAGGCCGGCCCCGCCGTCGCGGTAGGTCACGCCCGGTTCGAAGATCACGTCGCGGACCTCGTCGGCCACGCCCGGCCCGTCGTCGGCGACGGTGAGCTCGACGGTGTCCGGCCGGTCGACGGCGGTGAGCGTGACCTGGCCGCGGGCGTGCTGGACGGCGTTGTCGATCAGCGGCACGACCGCGCGTACGACCAGGTCGCGCGGCGCGGCGATGCTCGCGGTCGAGTCCTGGGTGTCGTCCTGGACCCGGACCGTGCTGCCTGCGGCCGCGACCAGGGCTGGGACGAGGTCGGCCACCGTGCACGTGCGGCGGCGCGCGCTCGAGGTCTCGTCGCGGGCCAGGTCGAGGAGGGTGGTGATCACCCCGGACATCTCGCGCGCCGAGGCCGAGATCTGCTCGAGGTCCTGGCGGACGGCGGGGTCGACGACCCCGCGCATCAGCGCGAGGTCGGCCGCCCCCTGGATCGAGGTGAGGGGCGTGCGGAGCTCGTGGGCCAGCTCCGCGGTGAGCCGCTGCTCGGCCAGGATCGCCGAGGCGACCCGGTCGAGGAGGTGGTCGAGCGTCTCCCCCAGCGCCGCGAGCTCGTTGGTCGGCGGCCCCAGGCCGAACCGGTGGGTGAGGTCGTGCTCGCTCCAGTTCGCGGCGAACTGGGCCATCCGGGTGACCGGCTGGAGCGCCTGGCGGGTGACCCGCAGCGCGATCAGCGCGGTCGCCGCGATGACGAGCGCGGCCAGCACACCGGTGGCGTAGAGCGCGTAGCGCTGCGAGCGTTCGTAGGGCGTGGTGTCCTGGCTCACCACGACCACGCCGTGCGCCCCGCTGGGCGTGTCGAACGGCACGGCGAGCAGCCGCACGACCTCGCCGGGGCCGTCAGTGGTCCGCTCCCGGTCGGCGGCCGCCAGGTGGTTGGCCAGCTCACGCGCTGCGTCCCCGACCGATCCCGCGACCACGTCGCCCTGGGCGTCGTAGACCACGACGCCGGGCTCGAGTGAGTCCTCCGGCACGTCGAGGGTCTTGGTCGAGGCGTCCTGGACCACCGCCACCGTCGTGTCCGCCCGCTGGTGCAGCACCTCGTCGATGTCGTTGTGTGCCGCCCGCCCCAGCACGAGCTGGATGAAGAAGCCGACGACGACCATCGAGGCCGTCATCAGGCCGACCGTGGTGAGCACGATCGTGCCCCGAAAGGACCGCGGGCCGAGGGTCCGCGGGCCGAGCCGTCGAGCTGCCGGGCGCGCGACGGTCTCCATCACCTCAGTGTGTAGCCAACCCCTCGTACTGTCGTGAGCTGCAGCGGCGAGCCGACCTGCCGGAGCTTGACCCGGATGCGCCGGATGTAGGAGTCGACGGTGTTCTCGCTGACCATCCCGCCGTTCGGCCAGGCAGCGGCGACCACGACGCGGCGGCGCACGACCTCGCCGGGCCGGGAGGTGATGGCGGCCAGCATCCGGAACTCCGTCGGAGTGAGCATCGCCTGCCGGGACTCGCAGACCAGCGCGTGCCGGGCCGGGTCGAGGACCAGGTCGGTGGGCGCCTCGCCGTTGACGATCCGGCCCCGCTTGGCCAGGGCCTCGACGCGGGCGATCAGCTCCTTGACGTCGAAGGGCTTGGGCAGGTAGTCGTCCGCACCGGCGCTGAACCCCGCCAGCCGGTCGTGCACCGTGCCGAGCGCGGTCAGGAACAGCACCGGCGCCGGCTGGCCTCCCGAGCGCAGCGCCTGGCAGACGTCGCGGCCGTCGGCGTCGGGCAGCCCGATGTCGAGGATGATCACGTCGAGGTCGTCGTCCTCGCCGAACAGCTCCAGCGCCTCCGCACCGTTGTGTGCGAGCACCACGTCGTGGTCGGCGAGCCGCATCGCGTCGTTGACGACCCTCCGGATCGCCGGGTCGTCCTCGCAGAGCCCGACCTTCGCCATGTCACGCCTCCTTCGTGTGCAGCAGTACCTGCCGCCGAGCGTGTGGCACCTAACCTGCGAAGAACCTGACTATCTGAACATTCTGGCTCAGGTTCACGGGCAGGAGAGGAGGGGCAATCTGAGCTGGAAGTGCGCCCCCGACGCCGACGGCGCCAGCACCAGTCGCCCTCCGGCGCGCTCGGTCAGGCTGCGCGCGATGGCGAGCCCGAGCCCGGTGCCGGGACCACGGGAGCGGGCCGGGTCGCCTCGGTGGAAGCGTTCGAAGACCAGCTCCGCGTCGCCCGGTGCGACGCCGGGCCCGTCGTCGAGGACGTCGAGCACGACGTCGGGGCCGGCCACGGCCAGGCGCACCTCGACGCGGGTGCGGGCGTGGGCGACGGCGTTGTCGAGCAGGTTGCGCACCACCCGCCGCAGCTCGCTGGCGTTGCCGAGGACCGGCCCGGCCGAGACCTGCGTGGTGTCGACGACGACGTCCGCCGCGGTCCGCGCCCGGACGGCCTCCTCGAGCACCACCGTGTCCAGGTCTACCGCGGCGGTCGCGACGAGTGCGCCCTCGTCGGCCGCGGCGAGGACCAGCAGCCCGTCGACCAGCCGCTCCATCTCCCCCGTCGCAGCGAGCACCTCCTGGCCCAGCACCTCGGGGTCCACGGCGCCCGGCGCGGCCAGGGCGAGCTCGACGGACAGCCGTTGCGCGCTGAGCGGGCCCTGAAGCTCGTGGGAGACGTCGGCGACCAGTCGCCGCTGGCGCTGGACCGACGACTCCACCCTCGCGAGCATCCGGTTCATCGTCGCCGCCAGCCGCCCGACCTCGTCGCGGCGCCCATCGTCGGCGATCCGGAGGCCGAGCTCGTCGGGGCCGATCGCGTCGACCTCGGCACGGATCCGGTCCAGCCTGGACAGGGCCGTGCCCAGGGTCAGCCAGATCACCAGGGCGAGCGCGACCACCACCAGCGGCGTCCCGATGACGAGGCTGCGCCGCAGGGTCCCCGTGGCCTCGTGGACCGCCTCCAGGCTGGACCCGACGACGACGGTGACCTCGCCCTCGGGGGTGGCTCCGTCCTGGAGCCAGACCCGGTAGGTCTCGGTCTCGTTGTCGTCAGGCGCGCGGATCGTACGTCGCTCGGCCCGGTCCCGACCCGGAGCGACGATCGGGCCTCTGCCCCGGATGTTCGGCGACGCCGCGAGCACGCGCCCATCGGCGGCGACCACCTGGGCCACACCGTCGTCGTTGACATTGCGCAGCACCGTGGGGAGCTCGCCGGCCCGGGCCTGGTCGAGCAGGTCGCCGACTCGCGACCGGGAGACCTCGTCGGTGCTGGCGGTCAGGTGCCGCTCCAGGGTGCTGACCGCCAGCACACCCGCGACCGCGAGCACCGCCGCGCACAGCAGCGTGGCCACCGCGGTCGCCCGCGCGCGCACGGTCAGCGGGCGCACCTCACTCCTCCGCCACCAGCCGGTAGCCGACCAGCCGCACGGTCTGGAGGCTCGCCCGCCCGAACGGGATGTCGATCCGCTGCCGCAGCTGCCGCGCGTAGACCTCGACGATGTTGGGGTCGCCCTCGAACGCGAAGTCCCACACGTGCTCGAGGATCGTGGCCTTCGACACCACCTCGCCGGAGCGCCGCATGAGGAACTCCAGCATCGAGAACTGACGCGGCGTCAGCTCCACGGCGGTGTCCCCGCGGGTCACGCGGTGCTCCGCGGGGTCCAGCCGCAGGTCACCGACCTCGAGCAGGGCGGGCCGCTCACCGGCGCCGCGACGGACCAGCGCCCGCAGCCGGGCCAGCAGCACCATGAACGAGAACGGCTTGGCGAGGAAGTCGTCGGCCCCCGCGTCGAGTGCCTGCGCCTCCTGCTCCGGCCCGGAGCGGGCGGTGAGCATGAGGATCGGCGTCCAGTCACCGGCCTCGCGGCGGCGCGCGCACAGCTCGTCGCCACGCAGCCGGGGCAGCATGATGTCGAGCACCAGCGAGTCGTAGCTGTTCTCCGTCGCCAGCCACTCCCCCTCGACCCCGTCCAGGGCGACGTCGACGGCGTACCCCTCCTGCTCGAGGCCGCGCCGCAGGGCCGCCGCGAGCTGCTTGTCGTCCTCCACCACCAGGACCCGCATGACCGCACGGTGGCACAACTCGGCTGAAACCGCGCTGAACCCGGGCTGAACGACGGCTCCGCCCGACCACCACGCCGTTTCAGGCTCATCCGACTCACCCACCCCTTGCCTGGCGGCCGCGCGCGTCGCCTCCTCGGCCCGGGTGGCGGTGACCTCTCGACGTCGTGGACGCCGGAACCGGTTGAGGACCCACCGACGCCCCCGCGTGTCGTCGCCGACACGCCTAGCGGCGGTGGCTGGTCACCCCTTCGAGGCAGCGCACCGGTTGAAGGGTCACCGCCCGTGTTCAGCGCCGCTTCAGCGCTCGTGCGCGACCGTGGCAGCACCGGCAGCGAGCCGGCGAGGAGCGAGGAGGAGCCATGCGCAGACGCGTGATCGTGACCGGTGTGGTGCTCGGGGCGGCGACCGCAGTCACCCTAGGAGGGATCGCCGTCGCCGGCAGCGGGGACGACGGCCCGGCGAGCCACCGCTACACCCAGCAGCAGGCCGACCAGGCGAAACAGGCGGCGCTCGAGGCGACCGGCGGCGGCACCGTCAACAGCGTCGAGAGCGACTCGGAGAACGGCGCGACCTACGAGGTCGAGGTGACCAAGCCGGACGGCAAGACGGTCGACGTGCGCCTCGACGACGCGTTCCGGGTCGTCGTCATCGAGGGCGACGGCTCCGGATCGGACGGCTGACCCGCTGTTGCGCCGCTGCAGACGTCAGGGCCCACCGACGCGGGCGCGACCCTCGTCGGTGACGACCCGGTCCTGCTGGTCGGTGCGCAGCAGGGGCGGATCGACGCTGTAGAGCCGGGCGAGCGCGGCCCTGTCCAGCCCCACCTCGCGGGCGAGCTGGTGCACCTCGAGCTTGTTCATGCGGCCGCCCGGCGCCTCCGCGATCGTGCGCAGCAGTGCGATCGCGGGGTCGTCGCCCGTCACGTCGTCGTGCCGCGGCACCGGCGGCTCGAGCAGGGCCTCGAGCTGGACGATCACGCCGCGGAGCGCCTTGCGCAGCACGGCCGCCTGGGACTCGTCGGTCAGGGCACCTCCGGTCCCCTGCCAGGTGCGCTTCGGGTGCCGGCGCAGGTATTCCTGCTCGAGCTCGAGCATCCGCGCCGTGTGGGTCGCGAACTGCTCGGCGGTGCCGTGGAGGAACACCCAGTTGCGCGTGTCGTGCGCGCTCTTGCCCTGGCGCTCGAGCTCCTCGTCCGTCAGCTCCCGGGCGGGTCGGCCGAGGTAGTCGGCGCGGGTCGGCGGGGTCGTCATGGCCGGGCTCCTTGCGTGTCGTCCTGCTGGTCGTGCAGGTGGTCGAGGCCGGTGTACACCGACAGCGCGTTGCCCGCCAGCACGAGCATCGCCAGCTCGTCGTCGAGGCCCAGGCCGGCCACGGAGCGAGCGTTCGCGGCGATGCCCGGCACCCCCGGCCAGTCGGTCGCGAAGATCCATCGACGAGCGAGCCGGCCGAGGTCGAAGCTGCGGTAGTAGTCCGGCAGCCGCTTGGGTGGGAGCCCGGACAGCTCGATCCAGACGTGCTCGTGGCTGAGCGCCAGGAACGCCGCGGCGTCGTACCACCAGCCGCGGCCGCCGTGCGCGAGCACCACGTCCAGCTCGGGGAAGTCCCGGACGACGGGCAGGAGGTGGGCCGGGTCAGCCAGCTCGTTCATCGAACCGGGGAAGGTGCTGGTCCCGCAGTGCACGACCAGCGGCACTCGCCGCTCGACGAGCACCTGGTAGGCCGGGTAGAGAGCGGCGGCGTCGCAGCGGAACCCGCCGTGGACCGGGTGCAGCTTGAGCGCCGCCGCGCCGAGGTCGAGCTGCCGGGTCACCTCCGCCGCGATCGGGAAGTGCAGGTGCGGGTTCACGTTCGCGACCGGCCGGAACCGGCGCGGGTTGTGCTCGACGATCGGCAGCAGGTCGTCGAAGAGCTGGTAGCCGGTCGCCCTCGGGCTGTACTCGCAGAACAGGAGTGCGGCGTCGACGCCCTGCTCCTCGAACAGCTCGTCGAGCACGTCCGGCTTCGGACGGCCGTCACCGTCCCACACGCGCTTGAGGAGCCCCGGCGGCCCGAACTCGCGGGCCCACGCGAGCCACGCGGGCTTCACGCTGCCCAGGACGGGCACGTGGACGTGTGCGTCGACGAGCAGGTGGCCGTCGAGCACGGCGTCACCAGCCCCGGACGAGCGGGGTGTCGGCGCGGAGCTCGCCGACCTTGGCGGCGCCACCCGGTGCCCCCAGCGGCTGGTCGCGCCCCGGCAGGACCTCGGTGAAGAAGGCCAGGTTGTCGGCGATGAACTGCTCGTCGTCCTCGGGCACGCGCCGGTCCTGGCTGATCGCCTCGACCGGGCAGACCGGTTCGCAGGCCCCGCAGTCGATGCACTCCTTGGGGTTGATGTAGCTCTTGCGGTCACCCTCGTAGATGCAGTCGACCGGGCACTCGTCGACGCACGCCTTGTCGTTGACGTCGATGCAGGGGCTGGCGATGACGTACGGCACGGGGTCCTCCAGGTGCGTGGGTCAGGCGGGTACGGCCCGAAGCCGATCGGTCGAGTGCCGATCGGTCGAGTGCTGGTCGGTCGAGTGCCCGGGGAAGAGCTGCGCGAGCGGGTCGAGGTGCACCGCCGCGTTGTTGACGGCGGTGGCGACCTCGCCGAAGCCCACCGAGATGAGGCGGACCTTGCCCCGGTAGTCGGTGATGTCACCGGCGGCGAAGACACCTGCGACGGAGGTCTGCATCGTCGAGTCGACCACCAGGTGCCGGTTGTCGTGCAGCTCCACCCCCCACTCGCGCAGCGGGCCGAGGTTCGCGGTGAAGCCGAGGGCCGCCACGACCTGCTGACAGGCCAGGGTGAGCGGCGCCTGCTCGCCCCGCACGTCGACCCGGGCCTTCTCGACCCGGTCGCCACCCTCGAGGGCGACCAGCTCCGCGTTGGTGAGGATCTCGACGCCCGACGCGCGGACCCGTTCGAGGCTGGCGGCGTGGGCGCGGAAGGCCGTCCGGCGATGGACCAGGGTGACGCTCGCAGCCACCGGCTCGAGCATCAGGCACCAGTCGATGGCGCTGTCGCCGCCACCGACGACCACGACGTCCTGGCCGACGTACGCGTCCTTGGCGGACACGAAGTACTCCAGCCCGCGCCCCAGGAACTCCTCGCCGGCGGGCAGCGGGCGCGGCGTGAAGGAGCCGATGCCTCCGGTCACGACGACCGCGCCGCAGGTCACCTCCGTCCCGCTGCTCGTGGTGACCACCAGCAGCTCACGCCCGTCAGGCCCGGTGCGTCGCGACAGGTCCTGCGCCTCCTGGCCCAGCAGGTACGTCGGGTCGTACTGCCCCGCCTGGGCCACCAGCCCGGCGATCAGGTCGCGTCCGGTGACGACCGGGAGGGCGGCGACGTCGAAGATGTCCTTCTCAGGGTACATCGCGGTGACCTGGCCGCCCACCTGGCTCAGCGAGTCGAGCACGGCGACGGACAGGCCGCGGACGCCGGTGTAGTAGGCGCCGTACAGGCCCACCGGTCCGGCGCCCACGATGAGGATGTCCACCTCGAGACGGCTCACGTCGCCGCCCCCGCGACGTCGGTGGCCGGCGCGATGCCGGGGGCGGGCGCGGTCGCCGTCTCCTCGACCAGGAAGGCACGCACCTTGAACCGCTGCAGCTTGCCCGTGGCGGTCTTGGGCAGCTCGTCGACGAAGACCACCTGGCGCGGCGCCTTGAAGTGCGCCAGCCCGTCGCGGCACCACGCGATCAGCTCGTCCGCGGCTGCACCCTCGGCGACCACGACCGCCACCGGCTTCTCGAGCCCTTCGGCGTCGGCCACACCGACCACCGCCGCCTCCCGCACCGCCGCGTGCTCGAGCAGCCGGCTCTCGACCTCGGCGGGCGAGACCCAGATGCCGCCTGCCTTGAGCATGTCGCTGTTGCGGCCCAGGCAGCGGAAGTAGCCGTCCTCGTCGCGCACGTAGGTGTCGCCGGTGCTGAGCCAGGCGCCCTGGAAGACCTGTCGGGTGGCGTCGGTGCGCCGCCAGTAGCCGAGGGCGATCGACTCCCCCCTCACGAACAGTGCGCCCGGCTGGCCGGCGGCGACGACCGCCCCGCTGGTGTCGCGCACCTCGACGTCGTAGCCGGGCACCGGCTTGCCCGTGGTGCCCGGACGGACGTCGCCGGGTCGGTTCGACAAGAAGATGTGCAGGGCCTCGGTCGAGCCGATGCCGTCGAGGATCTCCACCCCGAACCGGTCGGTGAACCGCTGCTGCAGAGGCGCCGGCAGCGGCTCACCGGCACTCGCGCACCAGCGCACCGACGCGAAGGCGTCCGCGGGCAGGTCGCTGGCCACGAGGGCGGCGTAGAAGGTCGGGACCGCGAAGAACAGCGTGGGCCGGTCTCGCTCCAGCCTCTCGAGCACGACCTGCGGGGTGGGCCGGCGGGCTTCGAGCACCGTCGTGGCCCCCACCGAGAAGGGGAAGAACAGCGAGTTGCCGATCCCGTAGGCGAAGAACAGCTTGGCCACCGAGAAGGTGATGTCGTCGGGCCGGATGCCCAGGACCTGCTGCCCGTAGGTCTCGCAGACGACGCGGATGTTGGCATGGCGGTGCATCGCCGCCTTCGGCGTCCCGGTCGTGCCCGAGGTGTAGAGCCACAGGGCCCAGCTGTCCTCCGTGGTCGCTGCGGTCGCCAGGGCGGCCGGTCCGGCACCGGCCCCGAGCGCCACGAAGTCGTCCCACGCGTGCACCGCGTACGGCGCACCCGGATCCGCCAACGGTCCCGGCGCACCGTGCTGGACCACGATCTCGACGTCGGGAGCCGCCTCGAGGGCGGACGCGACCGTCGTGGCGAACTCCTCGCTGCACATCACCAGACGGGCACCGGAGTCGGCGACGATCTTCCCCAGCTCGGCTGCGTTCAGCATCGTCGAGACCGGCACGGCCACGAGTCCGGCACCGAAGGCCGCCACGATCGCCGAGAGCATGGGCACGTCGTCGGCCATCACGATGAGCACGCGGTCGTCGCGCCGCAGGCCCAGGCTGCGGTACGCCGCGCCGACGCGGCGCACGAGGTCGCTCAGCGCGGCGTAGGTCAGGTCGCCGCCGAGGGTCCGCACTGCCACGTGGTCGCCGCGGCCCTCGTCGAGGTGGCGGTGGACGAGGAACTCCGCGGCGTTGAACTTCCCGGACATCGCTCAGACCCGCCTGTAGTCGTAGCTGCCGCGCTGGCCGGAGCCGAACCGGCGCAGAGCGCCGTCGGGCCCGGAGGCGTTGGGGCGGATGAAGATCCAGTTCTGCCAGGCCGAGAGCCGCCCGAAGATCTTGGTCTCCAGGCTCTCCGGGCCGACGAAGCGGTGGTTGGCCTCCATGCCGGTCAGCGCGTCCGGCGAGAGCGACGCACGCTCCTCGAGCACGATGCGAAGCTCGTCGGAGAAGTCGATGTCGTCCAGCGCCATGGTCACCAGCCCGGCCTCGTCCGCGGCGCGGGCGTCGAGCGGCTCGCCGACGAGCCCCCGGGCCGCGTCCAGGTCAGCGTCGTGGCCCCAGAACCTGCTGGCCAGCCGCGACAGCCCGTTGCCCATCGGGAACGAGCCGTCGTTCGCAGCGGTCAGGACGATCGCGGCCGGGACGGCTTCGGGGTCGACGTCCTCGTAGGCCCCTTCGAGCATGTACTGCCGGTCCGAGGCCAGGGCCAGCTCGAGCAGCAGCCCCGCGAAGCAGCTGCCCGGCTCGATGACGGCGACCAGGCTCCGGCTGGTCACGTCGAGCCGCTTGAGCAGCCTCTTGACGAACAGGGTGACCTCGTTGACGAACCAGTGGTCCGCAAGCTCGCGCAGCTGGGCGTCGTGGGCCAGCACGAGCTCGGTGTCGCCCCGGGTGCGGAAGACCCAGGTGCCGAGCTCCTGCTCGTTGGTGCGCAGCCGCAGCACCAGGTCGTCCAGGGCTCGGGTCACCGCCAGCGGCCAGTAGTCGACCCCTTGCTCGAGGACCCCGGCGGCGTCGGCGGGCGGGGGCTGCGCCGGTCCGTCCACGGTGATGTCGACGCGCCGGGCGGCCCGGTCCATCGTGGCGGTCACGTAGGGGTAGCTGATCGCGTCCTGCTCGACCCGCCGGTCCAGCGGGGTCAGCTGGACCCCCCGGTCTCCCCTGCGGGAGGAGCCGGCGGCCGCCTGCGCGGCGCGTCGACCGATCTCCTGGTCCCAGTCACGCTTCGGAACGGTGGCGTCGACCAGGCCCCACTGGACGGCGGTGTCGCCGCGGTATCCCTCGGACTTGGTCGCGAACAGGTCGGCCCGGTCCTTGCGGACGTGGCGCTTGTCGACCACCCGCGTGAGTCCGCCCGTCCCGGGCAGCACGCCGAGGAGAGGCACCTCGGGCAGTGACACCGTCGACGAACCGTCGTCGATCAGCACGATCTCCTCGCAGGCCAGGGCGAGCTCGTAGCCGCCGCCGGCCGCGGTGCCGTTGAGTGCCGCGATCCAGGTCTGGCCGGACGCCTCGGTGGCGTCCTCGATGCCGTTGCGCGTCTCGTTGGTGAACTTGCAGAAGTTGACCTTCCAGGCGTGGCTGGACTGGGCAAGCATGCGGATGTTCGCGCCGGCGCAGAACATCCGGTCCAGCCCGCCGGTCATCACGACCGCCTTGACCTCGGGGTGCTCGAACCGGAGCCGCTGCACGACGTCGTACAGCTCGATGTCGACCCCGAGGTCGTAGGAGTTCATCTTGAGCTCGTAGCCCGGGACCAGCCCGCCCTGCTCGTCGACCCTGAGGGTCACGGTGGCGACCTCGCCGTCCACGGCCAGCTCCCAGTGCCGGTAGCGGTCCGGGCTGGTGTCGAAGTCGACCTCGGGCGGCGCCGTCCCGGGCTGCAACCCGCCGCCGTCGCCGACCGTCGCGACCTGGTGATGCTCCTCGTGCTGGACCGTGGTCATCTCGCTCACCTCTCGCTGGGTCCGGGGTCGTGGCGGCGGCTCCCTGGCCGCGCTGCCTCCACCAACGAACACTCTACGGAACTGTGGCGCAACGTCAACCACCTGTGGAATGATTTCGGTACGGCGACGCGGCGACGGCCTGCCGAGCGATCGCGACGCCTTTTGCGAGGATGTTCCGATCGGCCCACCGACGCCAGGCTCGGCGCCGGCGACGGGATGAGGCCGGGGTGAAGGATGGAGGCCGCGTGGACGAGACAGAGGCGACACCGCTCAACCGGAGGCGCGAGACCGGCTCCGCGAGCGCCAGGTCGCTGCTGCTGACCGTGCTGGGCGAGTTCGCGCTGCCACGCGAGGAGCCGGTGTGGACCGCCACCGTTCTCGAGGCTCTCGGACGGCTCGATGTCGAGCAGCGCGCCTCGCGCCAGGCGCTGGCCCGCACCAGCACCGAGGGTCTCCTCGCCCCCGAGCGGCATGGCCGGCGCACCGCGTGGTCGCTGACCGACGAGGGTTCGGCACTGCTCCGGGAGGGCACGGCCCGGATCTACGGCTTCATGCGCCAGCCGCACGCGTGGGACGGCCGGTGGCTGGTGCTCACGGTGTCCATACCGGAGAGTCAGCGACGGCTCCGGCACCGGCTGCGCACCCGGTTGACCTGGCTGGGGCTCGGGTCGCCGACCTCGGGGCTCTGGGTCAGCCCCGACGCGGGCAAGGGCGAGGACGTCGAGCGCGTCGTCGCGGAGCTCGGCCTCCGCGAGCAGTCGTTCGCCTGGGTGGGTCCGGCCGCCGGCATCGGCGACGAGACCCGGCTCGTGGGTGCGGCCTGGGACCTCGACGACGTCGAGAAGCGGTACCTCACGTTCCTCGACGCGTTCGAGGACCGCCGGGCGACGTCCGCGGCCGACGCGTTCGGCGCGCAGGTCGAGATGGTCCAGGAGTGGCGCCGCTTCCCCTTCCTCGACCCGGACCTGCCCCGCGAGCTCCTCGACCACGACTGGCCGGGACCGCACGCGGCGGCGGTCTTCCACGATCGGCACGCCCAGTGGCACCGCCAGGCCCAGTCGGAGTGGGACCGGATGCAGGGCGAGGCCTCCGACCGGATCTGACGACGTCGGCAGCACCTCAGTAGTGGTGCTCCTCGACGTTCACGTAGCCTCCCTGCTCCTCATGGCCGGGACCCCGCCCGGCCGGGTCCGCCGAGACGTCGTAGGACTCGCTGGGACGCCGGCGGGCGGTCACTGAGGTGCCCGCAGGCGGACCGACGCGCTTGCGCAGGTCACCGTCGGTCGGGCCACGGAAGCCCCGGACCACGAGCCAGTCGTGCACGAGGTCGCGCTGCTCGTGCTCCCGGATCCGGTTGTGGACGTAGTTGATGCCGCG
>Ga0068860_100000741_pt1 | contig 37221 bp, 34 predicted proteins | sample KBSSwiS32_FD_66597 | JGI IMG/M metagenome (GOLD analysis project Ga0068860, IMG submission 66597) | Switchgrass rhizosphere microbial communities from Kellogg Biological Station, Michigan, USA - KBS Switchgrass S3-2 | ecosystem: Host-associated > Plants > Roots > Rhizosphere > Soil ... | reverse complement strand
CCGTCGGGGTTGTAGACCGGCACCAGCCACAGGTCGACCCCGTGGATCGCGCGGGCGCCACGCAGGGTCCGCAGGATCTGGCGCGGCGCACCCTCGTTGCCGTGCATGGTGGCGATCAGCACGACGGTCGGCCCGGTGCGGCCATCGAGGGGACGGTCGCCGAGGTGCCAGGCGGTGATCGACCGACCGCGGACCGACCTGCCGAGGACCCGGGTCTCGAGCACGTTGCCGGACCGATGCGTCCCGGCCGACGACGTCCCGGCCGACGACGTCGCGGCCGCCGGCGCAGCGGACGACGGTGGTGTGCCCGGCACCGGGCCGAGCAGCGCCGCGGCCAGCGCTGCGACAGCGGCCAGCAGCGAGGCGATCCGGGCGAGCCGGTAGGGCATCAGACCCCGCTGGGGGGGAACAGGTAGACGAAGGTGAAGACGATGACCCCGACCAGCATCCCGACGTGCGCCAGCACCGAGAGGCCCGGGCCGTCGGACCACCGGTCGTGCTTGCCCTCCGAGGCGTGCCGGCCGTGGCTGGGCAGCCAGCGGACCAGGATCAGCAGCCCGGCCACCGTGACCACCCAGAAGAAGCCGAGCCCCACGATGCCGACGGACGAGCGAGACGGCGCGTTCTCCGGCAGGACCAGGAAGACGGTCCACGTGATGACGGCGAGCGCACCGGCGACGGTGTGCACGTCGAGGAGCCGGTTGCCGACGTGGAACCGACCGGCGCCCTGCCCGCCGCGCATCCGCAGTCGCGTCAGCACGACGACCACCGCCGCAAGGGCGGTGAGCACGTAGGTGACGACGGAGAGCGGCACGGGCGAGAGTGTGCCTTACCTCGGCGGGGTGTCGCCACGAACCTCCCGAACCACGGGCGTGTCGCCAATCTCTCCTTGACCGCGGTCGTCCTGCGCCGCGGCGGCCTCCCCCGCGGGCTGCCCGGTGGGCTGCCCGGTGGGCTGCCCGGTGGGCTGCCCGGTGGGCTCGCCGGCGAGCTCCCCGGCGGGTGCGGGAGGCGGTGCTTCGGCCAGGTCGAGCTGGCGGGCGACGCGGTCGAGCAGTGCGTCGACCTCGGACATCCGGTAGCCGCGGAAGGCCAGCGAGAAGCGCACCCGGCGCACGTGCTCGGCGCGCAGCGGGCCGTCGCGTGGGACCAGTGCGTCGGGCCGGTCGTCGTACGCCGGCGCCATCGGCGCGCCCCGGCCTGCACCGAGAGCCGCGACCCCGCCCATCACCAGGACGACGATGACCATCAGGAACCAGATCATGGCTGCACCACCGTGCTGCGCGCCGCCACCATCAGCCGGACCGCCTCCGCGATGTCGTCGGTGAGGACGAGCATGTCGAGGTCGGTCTGGTTGATCTTGCCGTCGGCCAGGCAGACGTCCTTCATCCAGGCCAGCAGCCCGGCCCAGTAGTCACTGCCGACCAGCACGATCGGGAAGCGGGTCACCTTCTGGGTCTGCACCAGCGTGAGGGCCTCGAACAGCTCGTCGAGGGTGCCGAAGCCACCGGGCAGCACCACGAAGCCCTGGGAGTACTTCACGAACATCGTCTTGCGCGCGAAGAAGTAGCGGAAGTTGATCCCGATGTCAGACCAGTCGTTGAGGCCCGACTCCCACGGAAGCTCGATGCCCAGCCCGACACTGACGCCGCCGGCCTCGCTGGCGCCGCGGTTGGTGGCCTCCATCGCGCCCGGGCCGCCGCCGGTGATGACCGCGAAGCCCGCGTCGACGAGCGCGCGACCCAGCTGCTCGGCGAGGGCGTACGTCGGGTGGTCCGGTGGCGTGCGGGCCGAACCGAAGACCGCGATCGCGGGCCCGAGCTCGGCGAGCGCACCGAACCCCTCGACGAACTCGGCCTGGATGCGCAGCACCCGCCACGGGTCGGTGTGCACCCAGTCACTGGGGCCACGTGAGTCGAGCAGCCGCTGGTCGGTCGTGCTGCCGTCGACCTGGCCGCGGCGCTGGATGACCGGGCCCTTCTGCTTCGACCTCACCATGTGCTCAGCCACTCCCGCAGCTGGCGCTCGCAGCGCTCGATGTGCTCCACGGGCACGTGCTCCTCCTGCTTGTGGGCGAGCATCGGGTCCCCCGGTCCGAAGTTGACCGCCGGGATCCCCAGAGTGGTGAAGCGAGCGACGTCGGTCCAGCCGAACTTCGGGTTGACCTCGCGGCCCACCGCCTCGATGAACGCCTTCGCCGCCGGCAGGTCCAGCCCCGGAAGCGCGCCGGGCGCGCTGTCGGTGATCGTGACGTCGTAGCCCTCGAAGAAGTCGCGGACGAACTGCTGCGCCTCCTCCTCGGAGCGGTCGGGGGCGAACCGGTGGTTCACCTCCACGACGCACTCGTCGGGGAGCACGTTGCCGGCGACGCCGCCGCGGATGAAGACGGCGTTGAGTCCCTCGTGGTACTCCAGGCCGTCGATCAGCGGCTTGCGCGGCTCGTAGTCGCGCAGCCGCTCGAGGATCGGCGTCGCCTGGTGGATGGCGTTGACGCCCTTCCAGCTGCGCGCGCTGTGGGCCCGCTCGCCGGTGGCGCGGACCTCGGCGCGCAGCGTGCCTTGGCAGCCCGCCTCCACCTCGGCGTTCGACGGCTCCATCAGGATCGCGAAGTCGGCCCGCATCAGCTCGGGGTGGCTCTGGCTGAGGAGGTTGAGCCCGTTGAAGACCGAGTCGATCTCCTCGGCCTCGTAGAGGATGTAGGTCACGTCGCGGTTGGGCTCCGGCACGGTGGCGGCGAGGCGCAGGATGACGGCGTCGCCACCCTTCATGTCGCAGGTCCCGAGCCCGTGCAGCAGGTCGCCCTCGAGCCGGGCCGGGAGGTTGTCGTTGACCGGCACCGTGTCGAGATGGCCGGCGATCACGACGCGCTCGCCGCGCCCGAGCTCGGTGCGGGCCACGACGGTGTTGCCGTGCCGGCTCACGCTCAGGTGGCCGTAGGGCGAGAGGGCATGCTCGACGGCGTCCGCGATCGCCTGCTCGCTCTTGCTCACCGACTCGATGTCGACGAGCTGGACGGTCAGGTCGACGGCGCTCGCGGTCAGGTCCAGGACGGGGTGGTCGGGCACGTGAGCAGTAAATCAGGCACCGCGTCAGCCGGCCCCCTCGACGTACGCCGCCAGCTTGGTCAGCGACATCCGGGTCCCGGTCTCGTTGTCGTGCGGCGCCACCGCGTCGGGGATGCCTTCGTGGAGGAGGTCGAGCCGCGTGCCGTCGTCGACCTCGTGCAGGGTCCAGGTCATCGTCATGGGCGCGGTCAGGGCGGGGTCGTCGGTCTCGAACGCGATCTCCTCGACGACCTGCTCGTCCGGGACCAGCCGCGCGAACGTCCCGGCGTAGGTGTCGGTGGCGCCCTCGGTCTTGCCGGTGCGGCCCTCGGCCCGGTAGGTCAGCGAGACCCGGAACCGGCCACCCTCGACGGGCTCCCACTCGCGCACGCTGGCGGTCATGTCGTCGGGCACCCGCCAGGTCTCGACCGCGCGCGGGTCGAGCAGCGCGGCGTACACGACCGAGCGCGGGGCCCGGACCTGGATGGATGCTCGTTGCTCGTAGGGCATCCGGGCAGTGTAGAAACTAGAACTTGTTCTAGTTCTGCCCTAGGCTGCCGCGCATGCGCAACGGGCTCGTGCTCTTCTCCTCGGACCGCGGCATCACCCCGGCCCGGCTCGCGGTGGCGGCCGAGGAACGCGGCTTCGACACCTTCTACGTCCCCGAGCACACCCACATCCCGGTCAAGCGCACCGCCGCCCACCCGGGCACCGGCGACGAGTCGCTCCCCGACGACCGCTACACCCGCACCCTCGACCCATGGGTCTCGCTTGCCACCGCCGCGGCGGTGACCTCCCGGATCCGGCTCTCGACCGCGGTCGCGCTGCCCGTCGAGTCCGATCCGATCACGCTGGCCAAGACCATCGCGACCCTCGACCACCTCTCCGGCGGCCGGGTCACCATCGGCGCCGGCTTCGGCTGGAACACCGACGAGCTCGAGGACCACCACGTCCCGGCCGGCAAGCGGCGCACGGTGCTCAAGGAGTACGTCGAGGCGATGCGGGCGCTGTGGACCCAGGAGGAGGCGTCGTACGCCGGGGAGTTCGTCTCGTTCGGGCCGTCGTGGGCCTTCCCCAAGCCGGTGCAGCCTCACATCCCGCTCATCATCGGCGCCGGCGGCGGGCCCAAGACGTTCGCCTGGATCGCCGCCCACGCCGACGGCTGGATGACCACCCCGACCCAGACCGACATCAGCGGCCAGATCTCAGCGCTCAAGGCTGCCTGGAGCGACGCCGGCCGCGACGCCATCCCCGACATCCGGGTCCTCATCGCCTTCCGCCCCGACCCGGCCGACCTGATGGCCTGGGCCGAGGCCGGCGTCTCCGAGCTGATCTGGGGCGTCCCCGACAAGCCCGAGGACGAGGTCCTCACCTACCTCGACAAGCTGGCCGGCCGCCTCGGACTCACCCCCGCCTGACCCCTCGACCGTCCACTTCCCGTCCACAGCCCACGCCGACCCGTCGTTACCCGACACGAGTAACGACGGGTCACCATCAACTCTCCACGCCGACCCGTCGTTACCCGACACGAGTAACGACGGGTCGGCGTGCGTCAGGCCTTGGCGACGGTCAGCTGCGGCTCGCCGTCGGGGCCGGCGACCACGTCGTACGACGTCGCGAGGGTCTCCTCGGTGATCAGCTTCTCGTGGGTGCGCGCCGCGGCCTGAACGGCGTCGGAGCCGGCGATGGTGAGCGCGATCCGGTCGGAGACGTCCAGGCCGGCGTCGCGGCGGGCCTGCTGGACCGCGCGGACCAGGTCGCGGGCCAGCCCCTCCTCGGCGAGCTCGGGGGTCACCTCGGTGTCGAGGACGACGAAGCCACCGGTGGGCAGCACGCCCACCGCATCGGACGACCCGGACGAGCCGGCCACGGTGTCGAGGGTGTACTCCCCCTCGGCCAGCGCCAGCCCGCCCGAGGTCACGGTGCCGTCCTCGGCCACCGACCAGTCGCCGGACTTCGAGCCCGCGATCGCCTTCTGCACGTCGCGGCCCAGCCGCGGACCGGCGGCGCGCGCGTTGACCGTGAGCCGCTGCGAGACGCCGTACGCCGCCGCCTCCGGCGCGTCGGCGGCGAGCAGCCGCACCGCCTTCACATTGACCTCGTCGGCGACGATCGACTCGAACCCCTCGAGGGCGGCCGGGTCGGGCACTACGACCGTCAGCGTCGACAGCGGGAGTCGGTTGCGCAGGTTGCCGGCCTTGCGCAGCGCGGACGTGGCCGAGCAGACCTCACGCACCTTGTCCATCGCGGCGACCAGCGCGCCGTCGGCGGGGAGCTCTTCGGCCAGCGGCCAGTCGGTCAGGTGCACCGAGCGGCCTCCGGTGAGGCCGCGCCAGACCTCCTCGGTCGTGAGCGGCAGCAGCGGCGCGGTGACCCGGCACACCGTCTCGAGCACGGTGTAGAGCGTGTCGAAGGCGGCCGCGTTGTCACCCCAGAACCGGTCGCGCGAGCGCCGGATGTACCAGTTCGTCAGCACGTCCACGAACGCCCGCGTCGAGTCGCACGCGTCCGCGACGGCGTAGTCGTCCATCTGGGTGGTCATCTGCTCGACGTACTGCCGGCACTTGGCCAGCAGGTAGCGGTCCAGCGGGTCGGTGGACGCCGTCGACACCGACGCGTCGTAGCCGCGCCCGTCGCCGAACGCGTTGGCGTAGAGCTGGAAGAAGTACCAGCTGTTCCACAGCGGGATCATCACGCTCCGGACTGCGTCGCGGATGCCCGGCTCGGTGACGATGAGGTTGCCACCGCGCAGGATCGGCGAGGCCATCAGGAACCACCGCATCGCGTCCGCACCGTCGCGGTCGAAGACCTCGCGGACGTCGGGGTAGTTGCGCAGCGACTTCGACATCTTGTTGCCGTCGGAGCCGAGCACGATGCCGTGGCTGATGCAGTTCTCGAACGCCGGCCGGTCGAAGACGCCGGTGGCCAGGATGTGCAGCGTGTAGAACCAGCCGCGGGTCTGGCCGACGTATTCGACGATGAAGTCCGCCGGGAAGTGATGCAGGAACCAGTCCTCGTTCTCGAACGGCACGTGCACCTGCGCGAACGACATCGACCCGGAGTCGAACCACACGTCGAGCACGTCGGGCACCCGGCGCATCGTCGACTTCCCGGTCGGGTCGTCGGGGTTGGGCCGGGTCAGCTCGTCGACGTAGGGACGGTGCAGGTCCGGGTTGCCGTCGCGGTCGGTCGGCATCCGCCCGAAGTCGCGCTCGAGCTCGGCGAAGGAGCCGTAGACGTCGATGCGGGGGTGCGCCGGGTCGTCGGAGACCCAGACCGGCACCGGTGAGCCCCAGAACCGGTTGCGGGTGATCGACCAGTCGCGGGCGTTCTCGAGCCACTTGCCGAACTGACCGTCGCGGGTGTGCTCGGGCACCCAGTTGATCTGCTTGTTGAGCTCGACCATCCGCTGCTTGATCGCGGTCACCTCGACGAACCACGACGAGACGCCCTTGTAGATCAGCTTCTCGCGGCACCGCCAGCAGTGCGGGTAGCTGTGGTCGTAGGTCTCGCGGCGCAGCAGGACCGTCCCGGGGGTCACCGACCCGGACTGCTCACCGGCGGTCGTGGCCTTGAGGTCGTCGATGATCTGCAGGTTGGCGTCGAAGACGAGCAGGCCGGCGTAGTCGTCCACGGGCGAGGTGAACCTCCCGTCCTTGCCGACCGGCATCACGGCCTCGATGCCCTCCCGGTCGGTGATCTCCTTGTCGACCTCACCGAATGCGCCCGCTGTGTGCACCAGCCCGACACCGTCGGTCGTGGTGACCGCCTCGTCGGCGGCGACCACGCGGAAGGCGCGCTCGCGACCGAGGTAGTAGGAGAACGGCGGCGTGTAGGTGCTCTCGACCAGGTCGGCGCCCTTGAAGCGGGCGAGCACCTCGGGCGCACTCTGCCCGTCGGGGGCGAACTCGCGTGCGTACGCCGAGAGCCGCGCCTCCGCGATCAGGTAGCGAGCCGTCTCCTCGGTCCCGGGCACCGGCCCCTCGACGACGACGTAGTCGATGTCGGAGCCGACCATGATCGCGAGGTTGCTCGGCAGCGTCCATGGGGTCGTCGTCCACACCAGCGCCAGCGCGCCCTCAGCTGGACCGCTGGTGAGCCGCAGCCCGACCGTGACCGCGGGGTCCTGCACGTTCTGGTAGACGTCGTCGTCCATCCGCAGCTCGTGGTTGGACAGCGGGGTCTCGTCGTTCCAGCAGTAGGGCAGCACCCGGAAGCCCTCGTAGACCCAGCCCTTGTCGTAGAGCTGCTTGAAGGCCCAGATGACCGACTCCATGTAGTCGGGCTCGTAGGTGCGGTAGTCGTGGTCGAAGTCGACCCAGCGCGCCTGCCGGGTGACGTACTCGCGCCACTCGCCGGTGTACTTCATCACCGACGCCCGGCAGGCCTCGTTGAACTTCTCGATGCCCAGCTCGAGGATCTCGTCGGTGGTCTTGATGCCGTTCAGCCGCATCGCCTCGAGCTCGGCGGGCAGCCCGTGGGTGTCCCAGCCGAACCGCCGCTCGACCCGGCGCCCGCGCATCGTCTGGTAGCGCGGGACGACGTCCTTGACGTAGCCGGTGAGCAGGTGGCCGTAGTGCGGCAGCCCGTTGGCGAACGGCGGCCCGTCGTAGAACACGAACTCGTTGGCGCCGTCCTGGCCCGCCTCGCGCTGGTCGATGCTCGCCTGGAAGGTGCCGTCCTCGGCCCAGTAGGCCAGCACCCGCTCCTCGATCTCGGGGAAGCGAGGGCTCGACGGAACTGCGCTGCTCTGCCCATCGGTGGCGGACTTCGGGTAGCTCATCGTGGTCTCTCTGGTCGTCATCTCGTCTGTCACGAGGACGACGTGAGCCGCGGTACCACCTCGTTTGCCCGCCGGGGCGGACCACTCGTTGCGGGCTGTGACGGGCCTACCCGTCCGGTTCTACTGGGCTCCCCGCCGGCTTGCGGAGGGCTGTTCTTCCGGAGGCTCGCCGCTGATGACGGCTCGGACGCCTGTGCCGGCAAGGGTACGGCGCGGGGCGGGGCGGGAGCCAATCAGTTGCCCAGCCAGGCGACGATCCGTTCGGCCGCACCGTCCGGATCGACGTCCTCGGTGTCGATGCGCAGGTGCCGATGGCGGGAGAGCACCGGCTCGGCCGGGGTCGGCATGCCGGGCGGGGTGTTCATGACGAGCGCGGCCTCCCGCTCCCGCAGGTGAGCCTCTGACCACGCCAGGTCACGCTTGGACGGCTTCAGCTCGAGCCGGTCGGCGCCCCGGTTGCGGGCCAGGCGGGTGTCCAGGCCGGCCGCGAGCTCGACGAACGAGACCCGCAGGCCTGCGTCGGCGTACGGCGCGACCAAGCCTGCCACCCAGGCGGCGTCCGCCTCACCCGCGAGGTTCCAGACCTGGGTGAGCACCAGCCGGACGCCCGCGGCCGCGGCCTCCTCGACGACGCGACGGCGGAACTCGGTCGTGAGCGTTCGGAAGGGCACTGTCCCGTCCCCGAACACCTGGGCCAGGGGCTCGATCGTGTGGTGGTTCATGAACAGCCGGAAGTCGGTCCGGTCGCAGAGCGACCGTCCGACCGTCGTCTTGCCGACCGCCGGGGGCCCGAAGATCACGAGCAGCTCGCCGCCTCCCACACCCGAACGCTAACGAGTTGCGACCGGACGCCTCACCGGATTGTGTGTCTGCATGAGCGACATGTGGCTGCCCGACGACCAGGACCCCCGCACCTACGCCAACCCGCAGGGCGAGAAGGCGACCTACGTCGAGTACCTCGCCAACTACCGGCTCACGCTGGGCATGAAGTGCGACGGCCTGAGCCCCGAGCAGCTGGCGACCCGCAGCGTGCCGCCCAGCACGATGAGCCTGCTCGGGCTCGTCCGACACATGGCGCGGGTCGAGAACAACTGGTTCCAGCGCACCGCGCAGGCCAACGGCCACGACCGGATCTACTGGAGCGAGGACGACGGCGACCTGGACTTCAACGCCGTGGAGCCGAGCCAGGAGTGCGTGGACGACGCGTTCGCGAGCTGGCGACGCGAGATCGCAGCCGCCGAGGAGTGGTTCGCCGGCATCGAGGAGTCGGACCTCGGCCGCGAGCTGCCGATCGCTGGGCGCCCCGACGAGGTGGTCAGCATCCGGGACCTGGTGGTGCACATGATCGAGGAGTACGCGCGCCACTGCGGCCACGCCGACCTGCTGCGCGAGTGCATCGACGGGCGCACCGGCCAGTGATGCCGGATCCCGGCCGATCCGGACGGTGCTCGTCCGGAACCCATGGTTGGCTCCAGCCATGACCGAGCTGGAGGCGCTGCGGCGCTGGATCGAGGACCTGCGAGCCGCCGTCGAGCGGAAGACCGACGGCCTCACCGCCGAGCAGCTGGCGAGCCGCTCCGTGCCGCCGTCGCAGCTGTCCCTCCTGGGCCTGGTGCGGCACCTGGCCCAGATGGAGCACTACTGGTTCGTGCGCACCCTCTCGCGGGCCGACGAGCCGCAGCTCTACGTTCCCGACGGCGACTGGGACGCTCAGTTCCGCGACGCCGCGCCCGAGGAGTCGGTGGTCGAGGAGGCGTTCGCGACCTGGCGCGCCCAGTGCGCGCGCTCGGACGCGGTGCTCGACGGACTGCCGCCCGAGGCCCTCGACTTCGTGTGGGACCCCGACGACCGGATCGGCTCGGTGCGCGACGCACTGCTCCAGGTGGTCTACGAGTACTCGCGGCACGCCGGCCACCTCGACCTGCTCCGCGAGGCCATCGACGGGGCGACCGGCGAGTAGTCGCTAGTCGACGTACATGACCTCGAGGCCGAGCCAGCGGGCCAGGTCGTCGATCTCGGCGGCCACGGCCTCGCGGGTCTCGGTCGGCCAGTCGAAGTCCTCGTGGACGCGGTCGACGCGCAGGACGCCCTCCTCGGGCTCGGCGGTGGCGTCGAGCTTCCCGACCAGCCGGTCGCCGTGCAGGATCGGCAGCGCGTAGTAGCCCCAGATCCGCTGCTCGACCGGCTTGTACATCTCCAGCAGGTAGTCGAACTCGAAGAGCTGGTCGAGCCGCTTGCGATCCTGGACGAGCCGGTCGAACGGCGAGAGCAGTGCGGCGCGGCCCTCGAACGGCGCGTCCAGCAGGGTCGGCTCGACCCGCCACTGCCCGCGGACCCCCTCGACCACCGCGGGCTCGCCGACGTCGCCGACGTGGTGGGGCTCGCCGGGCTGCTCGACGAACCTCTCCCGAGCCAGCCCGAGCGCGCGCAGCCGCCGCTCGCTGCGAATGCGGTGTGCCTCGTCGGGGTCGGGCACCGGGTCGTCGGGGTAGACACGCTCGGCGAGGTCCCACAGCTTCTGCCGGCCCTCGCGGCCGGCGGCCGCGACCTCGCCGCGGGCCACCATCAGCTTGAGCAGCGTCTGGACGTTCTTGTGGTCGTTCCACCCCGACGACGGCCAGGGCTCCTCGCAGCTGTCGTGGAAGGCACTGGTCGGCAAGGGTCCCTCCCGGCGTAGCTCGTCGAGGATCTCGCGCCGGCACCCGTCGTTGATCGCGACCCACCTCGCGTTGTCGCGCTGCCACTCCTTGAGCGGCTCGCGGCCCGGCCAGATCGACATCTCGGCCCGGAACAGCGCGATGTCCTCACTCGGCCGCAGGTAGCCCAGGTGCTCGAGGAGCACCTGCCGGTCGACCAGGTCGACAAGCTCCGCCCTGTCGTAGCCCGAACCGAGCCGGCTCCACAGCACCAGGTCGGCGCTCGGGGCTCCCAGCGGGGCGGTCGGCTCGGTCTGCAGCATGCACAGATGCCGGACCACCTCGAGCACGTCGTCGGGCCGAGGCTCGGTCAGCAGCTGCGCCTGCACGCAGATCCGCCGCGCGTCCCTCTTCGACAGCTGGTGCGGCGCCACGGCTGGACCGTAGCCCGAGCCTCCGACGGTCGCCCTCGGCGGCCTGTCCATACGAAACTGGCCCTTTCCGGCTGGAACTCCATCCGGTCAGGGCCAGTTTCACCGGGTACCCGGTGAAACTGCCACGCGCCCGCGGCCCCTTAGAGTCGCCTTCCGTGAGCGAAACACCGACGAACGCGTGGGGCCATGCCCTGGTCACCATCGACGAGGGCGGGGCGGTGCTCGATGCGTGGTTCCCGACGCCCGCGCTGGGCAGCCACGACGGCAGCGCGGCCCCTGCCGAGCTCGAGGCGCTGGCGACCCCGGACGACGTACGCCGAGTCACCCGCGAGGTGCGACTGGTCGAGGTCACCGACCTCCAGAGCCCGCCCGCGACCACGGAGGACGCCTGGCTGCGGCTGCACCTGCTCAGCCACCGGCTGGTGGCGCCGCGGACCATCGCGATGGACGGCATCTTCGGCGTGCTCACCAACGTCGTGTGGACCAACGCCGGGCCGTGCGCGGTTGCGGGCTTCGAGCAGACCCGAGCCCGGCTGATGGCCGCCGGCCAGCGGGTGACCGTCTATGGCGTCGACAAGTTCCCGAGGATGGTCGACTACGTGCTGCCCGCCGGCGTCCGCATCGGCGACGCCGATCGGGTCCGGCTCGGCGCTCACCTCGCCGAGGGCACCACGGTCATGCACGAGGGGTTCGTCAACTACAACGCCGGGACGCTCGGGACCTCGATGGTCGAGGGCCGGGTCTCCGCGGGCGTCGTGGTCGGCGCCGACTCCGACGTCGGCGGCGGCGCCTCGATCATGGGCACGCTCTCCGGCGGCGGCACCCAGGTGGTCTCGATCGGCCGGCGCTGCCTGATCGGCGCGAACGCCGGGGTCGGCATCTCGCTGGGTGACGACTGCGTCGTCGAGGCCGGCTGCTACGTCACCGCCGGCACCAAGGTCACGCTCACCGGCCCCGGCGGCGAACCCCGGGTGGTCAAGGCGCTGGAGCTGTCGGGCGCCGACAACGTGCTCTTCCGCCGCAACTCCGTCACCGGGGCCATCGAGGCGGTCCCCTGGCGCAGCGACGGCGTCGCGCTCAACGCGGCGTTGCACGCCAACTGACGACGCTCGCGCCCAGTTCATCGGGACCAGCTCAGCGGGACCGTGATCCGGAGGGCTTCGGGTCCTGGTCGACCGCGTGGTCGCCGCCCCCACCGCCCTGGCACTGGGGGCACCAGGGCTGGAGCCGTCGGTGCGTGGTGTGCGACACCACGAGGTAGATCATCGTGGCCTGCACTGCCGACCACGCGTAGGGCCCGCACAGACGAAGGACAGGCGAGCCACCGAGGAGGAGCACGTAGGAGCCGACCAGCAGCACCAGGTACGCCGCCACGATCCTGCGATCGGCGCCGAGATGGGCCAGGGCCAGCCGGCGTCGGTAGCGGTCCGCCGCCTCCGTCGGGTTGATCGGCATCGCCGTCACGCAGAACTCGCAGAGGCTGCGGTCGTGCCGGCGCATCGACACCCAGCTCAGGAGGACCACCGCGACCAGCCCCGACGGTGCGACCACGCTGGCCAGGCTGCCGGGGGGCAGCGGCCTCAGCACCAGGGCGATGCAGGCCACGATCGACCCGATCAGGACGTGCGGCGCGTGGTGGCCCCACCAGCTGGCACCGGCGGCGCCCGCGGATGCGCCCAGAGCGGGATGAGACACGATCGAGTCGCTCCCGGCTGTGGGTCGCGGTGCAGAAGTGGATGGCGGGGCCGGTTCCTCGGCTTGTTGGCCATTCTCCCACGCCGCTGCGAAGCGCGTCCTACATTGAACCGACGCGGTTCCGATCCCCCTCACCGCCGTCCTGCCCCGGCCAGCCGTCGTCGCTGTCGCCCGGAGGCCGTCGTGTACCAGACATTTCGACCACTCCTCGACGCCCTCGTCCGGCGCGGAGCCGACGCCGTCGAGATGGACGACGCCGCCGACGAGGCCGAGCGTTCGGGAAGGTCCATCCGCGACGTCCTGATCAACGGCTCGCTCGTCACCGAGCACGAGCTCACCGCGGCCTCGGCCGAGGCGAGCGGCTTCGGCACCGTCGACCTCGTCGACTACCCCATCGAGCCGGCCGCGGTCACGAAGATCCCCCTGCCTCTCGTGCTGCGGCACCGGGTGCTCGGCATCGCCATCGTCGACGACGAGCTGGTGGTGGCCACCAGCGACCCCGACGACGTGGTGGCCCTGGACGACGTACGCGCGGCCGCGGGCATGCGGATCCGGCCGGTCAGCGTCAACCGGAGCGACCTGCGCCGGGTCATCGACCGGGTCAAGCGAACCGAGAACACCCTCGAGGACCTCGGCTCCGCGCTGAAGTCCACCGAGACGGTGGCCAACCTGTCCTCCGCCGACGCCGACGCTCCGATCGTGCGCTACGTCAACTCGCTCATCGAGCAGGCGATCGAGAGCCGCGCCTCGGACCTCCACCTCGAGCCCGGCGAGGGCGACATGAGGGTCCGGTTCCGGGTCGACGGCGTGCTGCACGAGGTCGACACGGTGCCTCACGGCGTGGAGGCCGCCCTGGCCTCCCGCCTGAAGATCATGGCCAGCATCGACATCACCGAGCGTCGGGTGCCCCAGAACGGGCGGATCACCGTGCGGCTCAACCAGCGCAACGTCGACCTGCGGGTGGCGACGATGCCGACCGTGTGGGGCGAGAAGATCGTGCTGCGGGTCCTCGACACCAAGGGCCTCGACCTCGACCTCAGGAAGCTGGGCTTCACCGACGACAACTACGCGCGGTTCTCCGCGTCCTTCCGCAAGCCCCACGGGATGGTCCTCGTGACTGGACCCACCGGCTCGGGCAAGTCCACCAGCCTCTACGCAACCCTGCGCGAGATCAGCACCCCGCAGGTCAACATCATCACGGTGGAGGACCCGGTGGAGTACCGCCTACCGGGCATCAACCAGGTGCAGGTGCACGCCAAGGCGGGGCTGACCTTCCCTGCGATCCTCCCGGCCATCCTGCGCTCGGACCCCGATGTCGTCATGATCGGCGAGATCCGCGACCGGGCGACGGCCCAGCTGGCCATCGAGGCCGCGCTCACCGGTCACCTCGTGCTGTCCACGATGCACACCAACGACGCCCCCAGCTCCTCCACCCGTCTGATCGAGATGGGCATCGAGCCGTTCCTCGTCGGAGCCGCGCTCGACTCCGTCCTGGCCCAGCGGCTGGCCCGTCGGCTCTGCGAGTGGTGCAAGCAGGCCTACGTGCCCGAGCCCGAGGAGATCTCCCCCACCAGGTGGCCCTCGGAGGCGGGGATCGCGCCCCCCGAGAAGCTGTGGCGGCCGGTGGGCTGTCGCAACTGCGCCAACACCGGCTTCCAGGGGCGGATGGCGGTCACCGAGGTGATGGTGGTGACGGAGGAGATCGAGCTGCTCACGCTGGCGCGGGCGCCGGCCAGCGAGCTGCGCAAGGTCGCCATCAGCCAGGGCATGACCACACTGCGGCAGGACGGCCTGCTCAAGGTCACCGCCGGCGACACCACCCTGGACGAGGTCATCCGTGTCACTGTCTGAAGCCTTCCTGGAAGCTCCCGAGCAGCCGGCCCCCCTGACGGCGGACAGCCCCGCGCCGACCGACGTGCTGGACCGCCTCGACGGGCTGCTCACGCGCGTGACGGAGCTCGACGGTTCCGACCTTCACCTCACCGCCGGGATCCGGCCGATGGTGCGGCTGCGCGGCGAGCTGGCACCGCTGACCGGCTGGCCGATGATGACGGCCGCGGACGTCGAGACGATCGCCCGCGGCATCCTGACGCCCGCTCAGTGGACGCTCTTCGAGGAGGAGCAGGAGCTCGACTTCGCCCACGGAGTGGTCGGGATCGGCCGGTTCCGGGTCAACTTCTACCGGCAGCGCGGATCGGTCGGGGCCGCATTCCGGGTGATCCCACGCAAGATCCTCGACCTGGGCAGCCTGGGGCTGCCCCCCGTGGTCAGCACGCTCGCCCAGCTGCAGCGCGGGCTGGTCCTGGTCACCGGCCCGACCGGGTCGGGCAAGTCCACGACCCTGGCGAGCCTGCTCGACCTCGCCAACCGGACGCGCACCGGGCACATCCTGACCATCGAGGACCCGATCGAGTACGTCCACAAGCACGCGGGCTGCATTGTCAACCAGCGCGAGGTCGGCGTCGACACCTCGGGGTTCGGGGTCGCCCTCAAGCACGCGCTGCGACAGGACCCGGACATCATCCTCGTCGGCGAGCTGCGCGACCTCGAGACCACCGCGGTCGCGGTGACTGCTGCCGAGACCGGGCACCTGGTGCTGGCCACCCTGCACACCAGGTCGGCGGCGACCACCGTCGAACGTCTCATCGACATCTTCCCGCCGTCCCAGCAGCAGCAGATCCGGACCCAGCTGTCCGGCTGCCTTGAGGCCGTGGTGGCCCAGGCGCTGGCTCCCACCGCGGACGGGCTGGGCCGTACGGCGATCACCGAGGTGATGCTGGCGACCCCGGCGATCCGCAACCTGATCCGCGAGGCGAAGGTGCACCAGATCACCAACGCCATCCAGTCCTCCGGCGAGCTCGGGATGATCACCTTCGACCAGCATCTGGCCGAGCGCGTGATGGAGGGCAAGATCACCCGCGCCACGGCGCTCGGGCTCGCCCATCAACCCGACGAGTTCCGACGACTGGCGAGGTTGTGACATGACGATCCAGACCTTCAGGTACGAGGCGATCGACGGGGACGGGGAGCTGCAGAAGGGCACGGTCGAGGCCGAGACGGCCCAGGCCGCGGCGGTCTCGCTCAACGTCCGCCAGCTCGTCCCCGTGTCGGTGAAGCTGAGCGGGCAGGGCATGCAGAAGGAGCTCAAGCTCCCCGGGTTCGGCGGCAAGACCCGGCTGCGCGACCTCGCGGTCCTGACCCGCCAGTTCGCCTCGATGTCGGCCGCGGGGCTGTCACTGATGCGGACCTTGGCGATCCTGGAGGAGCAGAGCACCCGCCCCAAGCTGGCCGAGGCGCTGGGGAAGGTCCGCTCCGACGTGCAGGGCGGTGCCACCCTGTCCGCCGCCCTGGCCCAGCACCCCGACCACTTCCCTCCCCTCATGACGAGCACGATCGCGGCCGGAGAGGCCGGCGGCTTCCTGGACAAGGCGATGGACCGGGTGGCCTCGATGTACGAGTCCGATGCCGCCCTGCGCGCCAGGATCAAGTCCGCGCTCACCTATCCCGCGGTGGTCCTGGTGTTCTCGATGCTGATGATGATCGGGGTCATCTGGTTCATCGTGCCGATCTTCGAGCGGATGTTCTCCTCGCTGGGCGGTCAGCTGCCGCTGCCGACGCGGATCATGGTCGGCCTCTCCCACACCATGTGGTGGTGGCTGCCGGCGACGGTCATCACTGTGGTGGCAGCACGACGCGTCTACCACCGCGCCCTGCGCAGCAGCCCGGGCTTCCTGCTCCGGGTCGACCGTCTCAAGCTCAGGGTGCCGGTCTTCGGCCCCCTCGGCACCAAGATGGCCGTCAGCCGCTGGGCCCGCAACCTCGGCACCCTGTTGAGCGTCGGCGTCCCGGTCAGCCAGGCCCTGGAGATGGTCGGCACCACCTCGGGCAACGCGGTCATCGCCCACGCCATGATCGAGGTCCGCGACTCGGTGCGCACCGGCAGCACGATCTCGCTGCCCCTGTCCCGTCATCCCGTCTTCCCGCCGATGGTCGTGCAGATGCTCGAGGTCGGCGAGGAGAGCGGGCAGACCAGCGCGATGCTCGACAAGGCCGCGGACTTCTACGACGACGAGGTCAAGAACGCCACCGAGGCGCTCACCTCCGCCCTCGAGCCCCTGCTCGTGGTCGTCATCGGCGCCGTCATCGGCGCCATGGTCATCTGCCTCTACCTGCCCATGTTCTCGATTTACCAGCAAATTCAGACAAATTAGCAAAAAGGGCGAGGCGAGAGATTTAAGGCACGGCTGGAAATACCGCCTAAAAAGCGCATTCGCCAATAAATCCAGCCCAACTAGGCCACTCTTCAAAAAGGGATGAAAGCACGTTTCTCGTCCCTGAGCCGGGCTCCAGCCCCGGCGCCACCCCACCAGCCGAAGGCGACACATGTCCGCTCACTCGCTCTACAAGGCCAGGACCATCAGGCACGAAGGCGAGGCCGGGTTCACGCTGATCGAGCTGCTCGTCGTCGTCGTGATCCTGGGCATCCTGATCGCCATCGCCATCCCGACCTACCTCAGCTACCGCAAGAGCGCCAACGACAAGGCTGCCCAGAGCGACCTGCGCAACGCCATCAGCACCTTCGAGGTCTGCAACAGCGACATCGGCTACCCGACCGGCGTGACCGGCGCCGGGGTGATGACCGGCTGTGACAGCCAGAAGCTGAGCACCAGCTCCGGCACCCAGCTGACCTACTTCCCCTCCACCGCCAGCGCGCCGACCGCCTACATCATCGAGGCGACGAACACGAACGGCTCGTCGCCGGCCAAGGTCTACTGCTACGCCAGCGCAGCGGGTGGCTCCGTCCGGTCCATCACGGCCAACACGGTCGTGAGCGCCTACGCCGCGGTCTGTCCCGCCTGACCTGACCCAGTCCTCGGTGCGGTGGACCCGATGGTCCACCGCACCAGGTCGCCACGCCACCTTGCAAGGAGCGAGCCGTGCTCGTGTTGATGATCGGAGTCGGGCTGCTCGGCCTTGCGGTCGGGTCGTTCCTCAACGTGGTCGTGCATCGACTCCCGCGAGCCATGTCACTGTCCAGACCCGCATCCACCTGTCCGGCCTGCGCCCATCCGATCCGCTACCGGCACAACGTGCCGGTGCTGAGCTGGCTGCTGCTGCGCGGTCGCTGTGCCGACTGCGCGACGCCGATCTCCCTGCGCTACCCGGGTGTGGAGCTCGCGACCGCCGTGCTGTTCGTCGCGGTGACCCTGCGGCTGGGCCAGCTGGAGCTGCTGACGGCGCTGCCTGCGTTCCTGTGGTTCGTGGCCGTTTCCCTCGCGCTGGCGCTCATCGATCTCGAGACCGGCAGGCTCCCCGACGCCATCGTGCTGCCTGCCTACCCCGTGCTCGCCGTGCTGCTGGCGCTGTCCGCTCTCCTGGCGAACGACCCGGCGGCGCTCCTGCGGGCACTGGTGGGCGCCGCAGCCTCCTTCGCCCTCTTCTACTCGATCGCGCTGGCAACGCCGGACGGCATGGGCTTCGGCGACGTCAAGACGGCAGGGATCGTCGGCGGCATGCTCGCCTTCGTCTCCTACCCGGTCTTGCTCGTCGGGGTGGCCGCTGGCTTCCTGCTCGGGGCGACCATGGGCATGGCAGCGATGCTGTCCAAGCGAGCGAACCGCACCAGCCGGGTGCCGTTCGGACCGTTCATGGTCACCGGCGCGATGGCGGGGCTCTTCGTGGGCGCGCCGCTGGCCCAGGCCTACCAACACGCATTCCTGCCCGGATGATGACCCGCCAAGCCGAACGGAGCACGACTCGATGAAGAGGCCCGGACGGCACGGACGCGCGCACAAGGCCGTACGCCACGATGGACACGCCATCGGGCTCGACCTCGGCGCGACGTCGGTGCGCGCGGCGGCGCTGAGCGTCAAGAGCAGAGACGGTGAGCTCCAGGTGCACAGCAAGACGCTCGGCGGAGTGCCGCTGGCACCCGGGATCGTGGTCAACGGCGAGGTCGTCGACGGCGCCGCACTCACCTCGGCGCTCAAGACGCTCTGGAAGGCCTACGACATCGGGAGTGACGACGTCATCCTGGGCGTGGCCAACCCACAGGTGCTGGTGCGCGAGCTCAGCATCCCCGATCTCGACCCGCACCAACGGGCCCGGGCCCTGCCGTTCCAGGCCAAGGACGTCATCGCGATGCCCCTGGAGCAGGTGGTGCTCGACTTTGCCCCGCTCGGCACCTCGACCTCGGACGGCCATCTCACGGACGGGTTGCTGGTCGCGAGCCCGCGCGAGCCGGTGATCTCGGCCATCAAGGCCGTCGAGGCCGCGGGACTGACCGTCGTCCGGGTCGACCTGTCGTCGTTCGCGCTGCTGCGGTCCTCGGCCGACGGTCACTTCGGCGTCGAGGTCGTCATCGACCTGGGGGCGCACCTGACCACCATCGTGGTGCACGAGCACGGCGTCCCCAAGCTCGTGCGCACGGTCGCCCGGGGCGGCGAGGAGCTCACCGCCAAGCTGGCCGAGCGGCTCGAGCTCAGCCTCGGCGTGGCCGAGGACGCCAAGTGCGCCGACGGACTGACGTCACCCGGGGAGGTCTCCCCGGTCCTGAAGGAGCTCGTGGCACCACTGCTCGCCGACATCAGGAGCTCGGTCAACTACTACCGCTCCTCCCAGCCAGGGGCTCGGATCGAGCGCGTCTCCCTCACGGGACGAGCGGCCGCCCTGACCGGCCTCGACATCGCCCTCTCCTTGCAGCTCGACGTGCCCGCGGAGGCGGTCAGCCCGACCCGCCTGCTCGAGCCACCTGGTCGGCAGACGTCCAAGGCGAGCGACGAGGGCTGGGCGACCGCACTGTCGGTCGGCCTGGCGATGGGAGCCGTGGCATGACCACCGTGCTGGAACGCCCGGTCGTCCACTCCTGGGAGACCCGCCCCGGCTGGGGCATCTCGGTCGACCTGACTCCACCCGAGATCCTCGGCGCCCGCCAAGCACGAGCGATCAAGCGGCTGATCGCGCTGGGGCTCGTCCTGGTGGCGGTCGTGTGCGCGGGCGTCATGCTGAAGGCGCTCGACGACAGGTCCGCCGCCCGGGACTCCTACGACGCCGAGCAGATCCGGACCGCCCAGCTCCAGGCCGGCGCCGGGACCTATACCGAGGTCACGATGCTCTCGGACGTGGCCAACCAGATCGCGGCCGAGATCGCGCTCCTGATGAAGGACGACGTCGACTTCGTCCAGCTCATGTCGCTCATCCGGGACTCCCTGCCACCGCACGTGACGATCACCAACGAGGCCGTCCAGCTGGCTCCGCTTGCCGTCGCCGCAGGGTCGCCGACCGAGGACGCCACCGGCCCGAGGGTCATCGGCTCCATCGTTCTGGCCGGCAACGGGAGGCTGATCAGTGACCTCGCGCCGTTCGTAGCGGCCCTGAACCACCTTCGCGGTGTGCTCGACGTCGTCCCCACCTCCACGGCGCACACCGAGGACGGGATGGACTTCACGCTGACGATGAACATCACCGACGAGCTCTACACCCACCTCTACGACCAGGCCGGTGCTCGATGACCTCCCGAGTGCACGGTCCCCGGCCCCTGGTGTTCGGCGGGGCCGTGGCCGCGCTGTTCCTTGCTGCACTCAGCTGGTTCGTCGTCATCTCGCCGCTGCGCAGCGACGCGCAGACGCTGCGGGACAACACCGCCGCGGTGCAGACCGAGAACGTGGCCATCGAGGCCCGGACCGTGACCCTTCGTCAACAGCTCGACGACCGGGAACAGCTGGTCGAGAGCGCGAGGGAGGCGCTGGCTGCCCTGCCGTCGGGCGCGCAGCTTCCGGGGTTCAACCGGCAGCTCACCCGTCAGGCCAGGGCCCAGGGCGTGGACCTCACCAGCATCACGATCGGGGCCACCACGTCCGCCACGTCGGGGGCTGCCGCTGATCCCGCCGCCACGGCCCCCACGACCGGCACCCTGACGATCCCGGTGACCGTCGCTACCTCGGGTCCCATGCTCAAGCAGCTGCAGTTCCTGCACGAGCTGCAGCAGGTCGGACCCCGACGGGTCCTGGTGACCTCCACCTCCGTGACGCCCTTGCAGACCGACGCGGCGACCGAGATCTCCTCGAGCATGACCGTGCAGCTCACCGTCTTCGCGGCGCTGCTCCCACCGGAGCTGCGTCACCAGCTCGTCGGCGTGCTGCACGGTCGATCGCCCTGATCGGCGTGGGGCCGCGACGCCGGGCGCGCCAGGACGAGGAGGGCTTCATCCTGCTGGAGTCCATGATCGCGATCAGCCTCATCACCGTGATCCTGGCCGCGCTCGGCACCTTCACCCTCAACTCGATCGCGCTGACCAACCAGCTGAGGTCGCGCCAGGCGGCGGCCCAGATCGCCACCTCGTCCATGGCGTCCCTGGGCGCCGTGCCGACCTCCGATCTGGTCACCGGGCGCGACCCCTCGAGCGTCTCCGTCCAGTTCACCGCCGCCCCGGCCAGCGTGGGCCCCTCCCTCGCCGAGATGAGCCAGGTGAGCGACAGCACGGCGAGCGCGGGCGCCGGGGCGACGGCCACGATCTCGACGAGCCCGGTGGCCCAGATCCTCAACAACGTCACGTTCTCTGTGAACACCTACCTGGGCCGTTGCTTCACCCAGGCCACCTCGACCGACTGCCTCGCGACGGGCGCCGGGGTGGAGCAGCTGCGCGCCGTGGTCGCCGTGACGTGGAAGGGCCAGGGCTGCGGCTCGAGCTCCTGCGTCTACGTCTCCTCCACCCTGGTCAACCAGGACGACGACCCCGTCTTCTACCTGAACACGGCCAACCCGCCAGTGCTGCCGGCGGTGGAGGGACCTGGCAACCAGACCTCGACCCTCGGGAAGGCCGTCAGCCTGCAGCTCGCCGCCAAGGTCAACACCGGGGTCCCGCCCCTGACCTGGCAGGTCACCTCGGGCACGCTGCCCTCGGGGCTCATCCTCGCCGCGTCCGGCCTCGTCACGGGGATCCCGACGACCCTGGTCGCGAGCACCCCGATCACCGTCACTGTCACCGACGCCTTCGGCCGGACCGGCACCGCGAGCTTCACCTGGACCGTGGTGGGGCCGCCGACGGTGACGACACCAGCGACCCAGACCAGCACGCTGGGATGGCCCGTCTCCCTCGCGGTGGTCTCGACCTGCCCCAACGCCCCCTGCGTCTTCACCCTGACCGGCGCACCTCCCGGCCTGACCGTCAACGCCGCCACGGGACTGGTCAGCGGTACGCCGACCACGCTCGGCTCCTACGCGACCGTCACGCTCACCAGCACCGACGCCGCCGGCGCCGCCGCGTCCAGCGCGCCCTTCTCCTGGACGGTGGTGGCCGCACCGACGGTGACGACCCCCACGACCCAGACCAGCACCGTCAACCGGGCCGACACCCTGACCGTCGTCTCGACGTGCCCGAACACGCCGTGCGCGTTCACGCTGGCCAACCCGCCACCGGGGCTGACGATCAACGCCACCACCGGGCTGATCAGCGGCACGCCGACCACGCTCGGGACGTACGCGACGGTCACGGTCACGCGCACCGACGCCGCCGGCGCCGCCGCGTCAAGTGCGGCGTTCACCTGGAAGGTCGTGTCGGGGCCGAGCGTGACCACTCCCGCGACCGAGACCAGCACCGTCAACCGCCCGGACTCCTTGACCGTCGTCTCGACGTGCCCGAACACGCCGTGCGCGTTCACCCTGGCCAACCCGCCGCCGGGGCTGACCATCAACGCCACCACCGGCGTGATCAGTGGCACGCCGACCACGCTCGGGAGCTACGTCACCGTCACCGTCACCAGCACCGACGCCGGCGGCGCGGCCGCGTCCAGCGCGGCCTTCACCTGGAAGGTGGTGTCCGGACCGACCGTGACGACCCCCGTGACCCAGACCAGCGTCGTGGGACGGACCGCCTCCCTGGCCGTGGCGTCGACCTGTCCGAACACACCGTGCGCGTTCACCTTGGCCAACCCCCCTCCGGGGCTGACCATCAACACCACCACCGGCCTGATCAGCGGTACGCCGACCACGGTCGGGACCTACGCGACGGTGACGGTCACCAGCACCGACGCAGCCGGCGCCGCCGCGTCCAGCGCGGCCTTCACGTGGAAGGTCCTCCCGGCGCCGGCGATCGGCGCCCTCGGCAGCCTCAGCGCGACGGTCACCGCTGCTGAGAGCGTCGCGATCGCCTACACCTGCCCCACCGCGACCTGCACGGTGACCCTCGCCGGCACCATGCCGGGCCTCGGCCTCAGTGCCACCACCCCGAACCTGACGAACAACACCACCACGGGCCTGACCGTGGCCAGCGGGACGGGGACGGTCTACGTCGCCGGGATCCTCCAGACCACGGCGGTCACCTCGGGCACCAGCACGGGCTACGCGCCGACCGTGACGATCACCGACCTCAACCTCACGAGCACCACCTCGGGTGCCGGCGCCTGGCGGGCCTTCGCCAAGCCGACCGTCGTCGGTCTCACGACGCGTTCGACGAGCGTCGGGTCGACGCCCAACCAGGCGGTCACCTACACCTGCCCCAACGTCCCGTGCACCGTCGTCCTCACCAACACCGTCCCCGGCCTGGGCCTCAGCGCCACCACAGGGGTGACGACGACCAACGCCACGACGTCGCTGGTGCTGTTCGCCGCGACCGGGACCTTCTACGTCAACGGCCTCGTAGGGGCCAGCGCGGTGCCGAGCGGGACCAGCAAGGTCTACTCCCCGACCGTCACGCTCACCGACGCCGACGCGATCTCCGCGGTCGGCACCGGCACGTGGACCGTATTCAAGGCGCCGGCGATCACCGACCCGGGCAGCCAGGCGATCGAGCCGAACCAGAACCTCAGCCTGCAGATGGCTGCGGCCTGTCCCAACGGCGGCTGCGCGTGGCAGGCCGCCTCCCAGACCGGCGGCGGCCCCACGTGGAACCCGCTCACGATCAGCTCCACCGGACTCATCACCTTCACAGCCATGCCTGCGGCGAGCTACACCCTCCGCGTCATCGTCACCGACGGCGCCGGTGTCACCGACACGGTGTTCGTGCCGCTCACGGTCGCGACGTTCAACCTCTTCATCGCGACCCAGAGCTCCACGCACCCCGCCTCGGGGACCAAGGTCGTCACCCTGGACGCCTCCAGTCTGGTGACGCCCGCGGTCGCCGGCTACGGTTACGCGCTCACGGGCCAGCCCTCGTGGCTGGCGATCGACCCCACCACCGGCGTGCTGACCGCAACCCTGACGCCGTTCAGCACCACAGACCCCGCCATCACCGTCACCGTGACCTCGCTCGCCAGCGCCACGTCGACCGTCTCCTACACGTTCCGGTGGAGCATCAGTTGAGCGCCGTGCTGAGGTCCCTGCTGAGGCCCCTGGTGGGGTCTCTGCGCCGTCGCCACGACCACCTGCGCGGCGCCGGTGAGCGCGGGACCAGCCTGGTCGAGGTCGTGGTGGCGATGACCATCATGGTCATCTGCGGCGCCATCGTCACCGGAGCGGTCGTCACGCTCTTTAGCGTCACGAACCGTGCCCAAGCGGTCACCAACTCGGCGACCCAGACCAACCAGGCCTACCAGGCCCTGGACAAGTTGGTCCGCTACTCCGCCGCGGTCACGGTCCCCGGCTTCGGCGCAGGCGTCGGCACCGCGCGCTACTGGTACGTCGAGCTGAGGGACACCACCAGCGGGACCGAGGTCTGCACCCAGCTCAGGCTGAACACCTCCAACCAGCAGCTCCAGCGGCGTACCTGGAACGCAGCCAGCCTGGCCACGCTCACCTCGTGGGTGCAGATCGCCTCCGACATCACCAACGGAGCTGCCGCCCTCGGGTCCGTGGTGCAGCCCTTCGTCCTCGTGACCTCGGCACCGACGGCCAACCACCAGCAGCTGAGGTTCACGATGGTCTCGACGGCCGGGCCGCTGTCGTCGACGACGAGCTCGACGACATCCGTCGTGATCACCGCCCTCAACAGCACCATCCCCCCTCCGACGGGATCCATCTGCCAGCAGGCGGGACGCCCATGACCCTCGCACCGGGACGGGCCCCACGCGGCGACGCCGGCTCCATGGCCCTCTACCTCATGATCTCGATCGTGGGGCTGGCGCTGACCGCCCTCATGGTGCCGATGATCCTCAGCCAGTCCCACACCACTCGCTCCGACAACACGCGACTGCACGCGCTCGACGCCGCGCAGTCGGGCGTGAACGTGATGCTCGGTGAGATCCGCGCCGCCACGGACAGTGGGGCCGGGACGAGTGCGCTGCTGCCCTGCGACAGCGCGACGGGCGAGGTCAACGGCGCCGGCAGCGCGTCGTACACGGTGTCGATCGACTACTACATGGCCGACCCGGTCACCGTGCCCGGCACCACGAAGATGCGCTGCGTCGACGGCTACGGCACCTACGACCCCGCCACCGACAACTTCACCCCCAAGTTCGCCCGCATCGTCTCGGTGGGGACCGACGGCGCGCCGGGCAACGGCACCACCCAGGGCCGCACCCTGGCGACGACCTACGTCTTCCGCACGACCGACTCCAACATCCCCGGCGGTCGCATCCGTATCTACCCGGCCCTGAGCACCTCACCGGAGCTGTGCCTGGACGCCGGTGCGGCGATCCCGATTGCCGGGACGCTGGTCAGCCTCCAGCCGTGTGCCTCTCCCCCACTGGCGCAGCAGATCCTCGCGTATCGCAGTGACCTCACCATCCAGCTGTTGTCGTCGGTGACCAGCACGTCGCCACTGGGGCTGTGCATGGACACCGCTGCGCCGCCGACCGCGGGGAGACCGGTCTTCCTCGGAGCGTGTGCGGCACTGGGGACGCCGACCTACACCCAGCAGTGGAGCTTCAACGACAACGGCGGATACACGGCCTCCCTGCCCACGTCTGCCTCCAACGGTGGCCTCTCGTCGCAGTGCATCAGCGCCTCCAGCCAGGTCGCCGCTGCGCCGGTGGTCCTGGCCGCCTGCAACCTCGGCGGGACGACAAGCCCCACCCAGGCCTGGATCCCGGCTCCTGCGGTCGGCGCGGGAGCCGCCCAGAAGCCACAGCTGATCAACTATTACGAGTTCGGGCGTTGCGTCGACGTGACCGGCCAGAACGTGTCCGCCGGCCACCTCATCAACTTCCCGTGCAAGCAGAACCCGTTCCCGGGGGCGGTCGCCTGGAACCAGAAGTTCACGACTCCCGGCATCCCCGCGGGGGCCACCAGCGCGGTCGGCCAGATCTACACCACGACCTCGGCAACGAACTACTGCCTCACCAGCCCGGGCACCAACCGAGGCTATGTGACCGTGCAGGTCTGCAGCGGCACCAACCTGCTGCAGAGGTGGACGGTGCACAACGGCGACTCCGCGCTGTCGTACTCGACGAAGTACACGATCGTCGACAACGGGTCGAGATGCCTCGGCATCACGACGCCGGTCACCAGCGAGCAGTGGTCGGCGATCGACGTCGACACCTGCACGGGCGAGACGGCCCAGAAGTGGAACGCGACGACGAACCTCTCCACCTCGGTGCTCCAGGACATCGACGAGGTGCCGACCGGCTAGCGGAGCGGCTAGGAAGGCCCCTCCACACTTGAGCCGTGCAGCGCAGGCGAGTGGTCGCGGTCGGCGTCGCGGTCGTGGCACTGCTCGCGGGGGTGGGCTGGTTCGCGGTCCGCCACGACGTGGTGCCGTTCCTCGCGCCCGACCAGTGCACGGCGGAGGTCGACGGTCACATCGTCGTGCTCGACCCGTCGCAGGCGAGGTACGCCGGGCTCATCACCGCCATCGCCGTCCAGCGCGGCCTGCCGGCGCGCGCCGCCTCCATCGCACTGGCGGCGGCCTACCAGGAGTCCGACCTGCGCAACCTCGACGGTGGCGACCGCGACTCCGCGGGGCTGTTCCAGCAGCGTCCCTCGCAGGGCTGGGGCACCAAGGCGCAGGTGCGCGACCCCGTGCACGCGACCGACGCCTTCTACGACGCGCTCGAGAAGGTCGACGGCTACCAGGAGCTCGAGATCACCGTCGCGGCACAGGAGGTGCAGCACAGCGGGTTCCCCGACGCCTACGCCGACCACGAAGCCGACGCCCGGGCGCTCGCCTCAGCCCTCACCGGCAACTCCCCCGGCGGGTTCAGCTGCCGCCTCGGCGACCACGACGAGGCGTCCAGCACGCTGGAGAGCTCCGGGCTGACCGCCAGGGCGGACGCCGTACGCCGGGACCTGCTCACCCGGTTCCCTGACCAACCGCTCGGGGGCTTCGCGCCCGGCGGGGTCTCGACCGGGCACATGGCGGGCTCCGCGCACTACGAGGGCCGCGCGATCGACGTGTTCGTCCGGCCGGTCTCGGCGGCGAACCGGACCAGGGGCTGGGCGATCGCGCACTACCTCGTCAGCCAGGCCGACCGGCTGCGCATCAAGACGGTGATCTTCGACGACCGGATCTGGACCTCCGGAGCCAGGTCGGACGACGGGTGGCGCGACTACGACCCACCGGAGCGATCGGGCGACCAGGCCGTCCTCGAGCACCGGGACCACGTCCACGTGGACGTCTACTGACCCGTTCGGGACCCCCCGGACGCACGTGAAGCCGATCACTATTAGTCCGTTTGGAGGATTTTTCCACCAGTTCCGCAGCAGGGGGTGCATGCGGCCGATTCGAGGAGTCCAATGGAAAGAACTTCCTGGGGAGGGAAACCAACATGTGCAGCCACACACCGGCGTGCCCCGACGTACACGACTCCGACTGCTGCCGCGCCCACGTGGTCGCCGACCGCAGCGGTCAGGGCTGGTGCCGGCTCTGCAACGGCATCATCCTCTTCGATGACGGCCACTACCTGACGCCCGAGGGCCACGACGAGGTCGTGCGGCTCTCCGCCTGACCTGCTTCCAGCAGAGTTTCGGGCGCCGCGTCGCGCGTCAGGCCATCAGGCCGCGTCGAGCCATGCGACCACGCGGTCGCGGCCCCGGCGCTTGGCCTCATAGAGCGCCGCGTCCGCCGCGACGTAGAGGCTCCGCGGCTCCGTGCCGTGCGTCGGCGCGTGGGCCAGCCCAGCGCTGATCGAGACCTGGATGCTCTCGTCGGCTGAGACCTCGAACGGCGTGGCCCGGACCAGCTGCACGATCTCCTCGGCCCGCCGTACGGCGACCTCCATCGTGCAGCGCGGCAGCATCATGGCGATCTCGTCGCCACCGAGCCGGCACACGACATCGCCCCGGCGCGAGGCCTGCACCAGCAGCTCCGAGAGCCGCACCAGCACGCGGTCACCGCCCGGGTGGCCGAACCGGTCGTTGACGTCCTTGAACCGGTCCACGTCGAGGATCAGCAGCGAGGTGCCCTCCTCGCCCTCGAGATGCTTGAGGTTCGCGGCCATCGCGACGTCGAAGCCACGCCGGGTCACCAGGCCGGTCAGCGGGTCGACGGTCGCCAGCCGGCCCAGCTCCGCCACGAGCTCGTGCTGGCGTCCGGTGCTGCGGGTGAGCATCACGGCGGTGGTGACCACCACCGAGGCGATGTAGCAGGCTTCGACGGTCGCAGTGCGCGCGGACAGCTGGGAGTAGAGGACCACGATCGCGCCCACCAGCGACGCACTGGTCACCAGGACCGCGCCGGGTCTGGGCAGCTGGGTGGCGGCGTAGACGGTCGGGAAGAAGAAGAACACGAGCGCGGTGATGGTCGCGTCGTGCGTGGCCACGTCGACCAGGACGATCACCAGGATCGCGACGAACGGGCTCAGCGCCCAGGCGAGCGAGGTGCCCTCGTCGAAGAACCAGGCGGCCGCGCTCACCATCGCGGCCAGCAGGAGCGAGACCCCCGCGAGCGCCAAGGCCCACCCGTTCATGGGCGTGTCGGCGTTGGCCCCCATCAGCTCGGTGACGATCGTCACGACGATGGCGACAGCACACAGCGCGGAGACGGTTCGCCCCGCCTCGCGCACGTCGCGCGGTCGCATCCAGGCCAGTAGCCCCTCGACAGGGCGCGCGAGCATCTGCGTCAGCCTGACCTCAGCCAGGACGCCGCCACTCCTCGCCAGCTCCATGGCGCACTCCCCCGACCTCCCCGGTGGTTCCGTCCCCCACGCACTCCTTCGAGGGTAGGTGGGCCACGCGGGGCCGCGCAGGAGAACGCCGAACCCCGGCCGGGTGTCCTAGCCGTGCCTAGCCGGTGCCTAGCCGGTGCGCAGCCGCGTCACGGCGGCCGCCACTCGTTCGTCGGTCGCCGTGAAGGCGACGCGCACGTGCCGGGCCCCCGCCACGCCGTAGAAGTCCCCCGGTGCGGCCAGGATGCCCCGCTCGGCGAGCCAGGTGACCGTCTCCCAGCAGCCCTCGTCCCTGGTGCACCAGAGGTAGAGCGACGCCTCGGAGTGGTCGACGCGGAACCCCGCCGCCTCGAGGGCGGTCCGCAGCGCCGCTCGCCGGGCGGCGTAGCGCGCGTGCTGCTCCCCGGCGTGGACGGTGTCGGCCAGCGCGGCCGCCATCGCGACCTGCTGGGGCCCGGGCATCTGGAGGCCGAGGTTCTTGCGCACGGCCAGCAGCTCCCCGACCAGGCCGGCATCGCCCGCGACGAACGCACAGCGGTAGCCCGCGAGGTTGGACCGCTTGGACAGGGAGTGCACGGCCAGCAGCCCGTCGACCGAGTCACCGCACACCGAGGGGTGCAGCACCGACAGCGGCTCGGCGTCCCACGCGCACTCCAGGTAGCACTCGTCGGAGACCAGCACGGTGCCTCGCTCACGGCACCAGTCGACGACCTTGCGCAGGTGCTCGAGCGGGAGCACCTTGCCGGTCGGGTTGGACGGCGAGTTGAGCCACAGCAGCGCCGGCCGCTCGGGTCCCAGCGAGGTCAGGGAGTCGCGCGCGAGCGAGCGGGCGCCGGCGAGAGCCGCGCCGACCTCGTAGGTCGGGTAGGCCAGCTCGGGGAACACGACCAGGTCACCTGCGCCGATACCGAGGTGCAGCGCCAGCGAGGCGATCAGCTCCTTGGAGCCGATCACCGGCAGCACCTGGTCGAGCCCCAGGCCGGTCACACCGTGCGAGGTGGACAGCCAGTCCAGCGCGGCCTGCCGAGTCGCGGGGAGGCCGATCGTCGTCGGGTAGCCCGGCGAGTCGGCCGCGCCGCGCAGCGCCTCCTGGACCACCTCGGGTGTGGGGTCGACGGGCGTGCCGACCGACAAGTCGACGATGCCGTCGGGGTGCGCCCGGGCGCGCTCGGCATAGCCTGCGAGCTTGTCCCAGGGGAAGTCCGGGAGCCGGGAGGAGACGGTCAGGGCGCTCGGCCGACTACTCGTCGTGCTCCTGCGGCGGGAGGGCCGCGACCAGGGGGTGGTCGTGGTCGATCTCGCCCATCTTCGCGGCACCACCCGGGGAGCCGATCTCGTCGAAGAAGTGGACGTTGGCGTCGTAGTAGCCCTTCCACTGCTCCGGCGTGTCGTCCTCGTAGAAGATGGCCTCGACAGGGCAGACCGGCTCGCAGGCGCCACAGTCGACGCACTCGTCGGGGTGGATGTAGAGCATCCGCTTGCCCTCGTAGATGCAGTCGACGGGGCACTCGTCGACGCAGGCCCGGTCCTTGAGGTCGACACAGGGCTGAGCGATCACGTACGTCACGAGGAGCACCTTAGTATCCCGGCGTGTCGTCCCACACGCCCGCCCACGCCTTGGGTCCCCATGTCGTGGGTCAGCGGGTGGTCGTACGCCGGGTCATCCGAGGCGAGACCGGCCCCAGCGGGGGGCCGGCCCTGACCGACGTGCTGGGCACGTGCACGGCCTGGGGCGACGGTCTCTGCGTCGTCGTGCCGGACGGCGAGGGCTCCCGCGAGCCGGTCACGATCCGGCTCGCCGACATCGTCTCGGGCAAGCCGGTGCCCCCGCGGCCCTCGCCCCGTCAGCGGGTCTCGCCTGCCGAGGCTCAGCGGCGCGCGCTTGCGCTGTGGCCAGATCTGGAGACCGAGCCGCTCGGCGACTGGCTGTTGCGCCGCTCGCGAACCTCGACCGCACGCCGCGCCAACTCGGTGCTCGCGATGGCGCCCTCCGGGGTCGACGACGACTACGAGCGCGTGGTCGCCCACTACGAGTCGCTCGGGCAGCGCCCGATCGCCGCCGTGCTGCCCGACTCCGCCGAGGACGCCCTGTTCAGGCGCCACGGGTGGGTGCTGGAGAGCCACGACCACGACACCGTCTTCAAGCTCGCGGGCGTCGCCGCCGCCCGGCGCTCGCTGAGGGGGGTCTCGCTGCCGGGCCCGGACGTCGTGCTGTCCGGCGACGACGAACTCGTCACCGCGCGGGTCCTCGGCGACGACGGGCGGGTGGTCGCCGGCGGCGTCGCCGCCTACGTAGACGACTGGGTCGGCTTCCGCGGCATCGAGGTGGACCCGGCGGTGCGCGGTCGGCGCCTGGGGCTGCTGGTCATGGCGGAGCTGCTCGGCTGGGGCGCCGAACGCGGTGCCACGACGGCGTACCTCCAGGTCTTGGGCGACAACGAGCGGGCGCACGCGCTCTACGACGGGCTCGGCTTCGTCGAGCACCACCGCTACCGCTACCTCGCGGCGCCCCGGTGACCTGCGGCCCCGGTCTCAGTTCACAGCACCGACGCCGACTGGCTCCCGAACACCTTCTCCGAGAACGCCGACAGCTCCGCCCAGCGCCACCGCATGAGCGCCAGCAGGACGGACCCGGAGAGGATCATCCCGCCGATGTTCGCACCGAGCTGCTCGATCGACCCGAGCATCTCGCCGCGCTCCCAGACTGCGAGGCCCAGCGCCAGGTTGCCCGCCGCTGGGACAGTCGTGACGCTGATGAAGACACCGACCATCGTCGCGGTCTTCTGGATCGCCAGCGCCAGCGCCCCGGCGGCGCCCGCGAGCAGGGCCACGATGAACGACCACGCGTCCGGGTGCCAGATGAAGCCCGTGTTGGGGCGGGGCGCGGTCACGTCCGCGGCCACCACCAGGCCGGTGGCGCGGGCGACGAGGGCGAGCACGGCCACCACGCCGACGGCGAACCCGAAGGACAGCACGAGCAGCCTCAGGCTGCGCCAGATCAGGGCCGACCGTCCCAGCACGACTCCGGCGCTCACCGCCGCCACCGCGCTGAACTCCGGCCCCACCACCATGGCTCCGACCACCAGGACCGAGGAGTCGGTGATGACCGCGATCGAGGCGAGGGCCACGGCCAGGACCAGGAACACATGGAACGAGACGGTCGGCACCGACCCGGCGGTCGCCGTGGCCTCGACCGAGTCCCACATCACCGCGTCGTCCGGGTGACTGGGTGCGGCCGCCTCGAGCCGCTGGGCCGCCGCGAACGGCGTACCGCTCGGAGTGGTCAGCACGATGCCACCACGCTCACCCAGACCGAGCTCGACGAGCCGGTCGAGCACCTCGCCGGCGAGCTCGCGGGCGAGGTCACACTCGATCAGGTCGCCCTCGGGCTCGAGGCTGGCTCCCTCGACCAGGGTGAGGTTGGTGGCCCACTCCTGGTCGAGCAGCAGGTCGCGGACTCGCGGCGTGAGGTCGGCCGGCACGTTCAGCCGGGCATGCACGAGCACGTCGACAGCCTACGAAAACGGGTTCGCAGACCGTCTCGATGCGCCCTACGCTGGCCGACGGCGGGCGTGAGGCCTGACAACCCTCGTGAGTGCGGCCGCCGAACGAGGCCGAGGGCTCCCTCGGCGAAGGTGTGGTGGCACCGCGACCTTGCCCCCGCCCACACCTCCAGGGCTCCCGTCACCTGGAGGTCATCATGAGCAGTCCACCCCGCACGCTCGCCCGCGAGCTCCCGCTCGCCCGGCCCGGCGCGCCCGTCCGCCTGCAGGGCTGGGTGCACCGCCGCCGCGAGCTCGCCACCGTGTCGTTCCTGGTCGTCCGCGACCGGACCGGCCTGGCCCAGGTCGTGCTCCGCGACGGCCGCTCCCTGCCGCCCGAGGAGACTCCGGTCGAGGTCGTCGGTACGGCGACGGTCAACCCGCAGGCGCCGGGCGGCGTCGAGGTCACCGAACCGGAGGTCCGGGCCCTGTCCGACCCGGCCGACACCCCGCCTGTAGAGCTCTGGCGCCCGAGGCTGGACACCGGGCTGCCGACCCTGCTCGACCAGGCCGCCACCACCTGGCGCCATCCTCGGCAGCGGGCCGTCTGGGAGCTGGCCGCCGCCAGCCTGCACGGCTTCCGGTCCACGCTCGACGAGGCCGGCTTCACCGAGGTGCACTCCCCAAAGCTGGTCGAGTCGGCCACCGAGTCGGGCGCGAACGTCTTCGAGGTCGACTACTTCGGCCGCCCGGCGTACCTCGCCCAGAGCCCGCAGTTCTACAAGCAGGTGCTGGTGGGGATCTTCGAGCGCGTCTACGAGGTCGGGCCGGTGTTCCGCGCCGAGCCGCACGACACGGTGCGGCACCTCGCGGAGTACGTCAGCCTCGATGTCGAGCTCGGCTTCATCGAGGACCACGTGGAGGTCATCGACTGCCTGCGCGACGTCGTGGCGGGGATGGTGGCCGCGCTCCATGAGTGCGCCGGCCACGCCGTCGAGCTGCTGGGCCTGGACCTGCCGCGGGTGCCGGAGCGGCTTCCGACCCTGCACTTCCGGGAGGCGCTCGAGCTCGCCGGCGCCCCAGCCGACGAGCCGGACCTCGCGCCGGCGCACGAGCGGGCACTGGGTGAGTGGGCCCTCGCCGAGCACGGCTCGGACTTCGTGGTCGTGCACGGCTACCCGACCGCGCACCGCGCGTTCTACAGCCACCCGGACCCATCGGAGCCGTACTGGTCGCGCTCGTTCGACCTGATCTTCCGCGGCCTCGAGCTCGTCAGCGGGGCACAGCGGCTGCACCGCTACGACGACTACGTGCGCACCCTCGAGGCGCGCGGCTACCCCTACGAGCCCTACGCGTCCTACGTCGAGGCGTTCCGGCGGGGCATCCCGCCGCACGGCGGCTTCGCCATCGGCCTCGAACGCTGGGTCGCCCGCCTCACCGGTGCCGCCAACATTCGCGAGGTCACCCTCTTCCCCCGCGACCTGCACCGCCTGGCGCCCTAGACGCCGACCCGCCCGTACAGAACGGGCGGGTCGGCGTTCAGCAGGCGGGTCGGAAGGCCGGGTCGGCCGGACCCTTGCGGCCCAGCGCGTTGAGGACCAGCCGGATCGCGACGGGGTCGGTCGGGATGAAGACGTGGTCGGAGAGGTCGTTCGGGCACAGGTCCTGCAGGGTGATGTTGGTGGTCCGCTTGCCGGGGGCGAGGTAGGCGGAGAGGTAGGGCGTGACGACCTCGTCGTACTTCGTGGTGATCTGGGTGTAGCTGACCCGCCCGGGGGTCTCGTCACCGGCGTTGAGCCGGCTGAGGAACGGCGAGCCGGCGGTCTGCTGCACGCAGGCGGGGCAGACCGCGCCGAAGACGGCCTGGGTGAGCGGGTTGCCGGGCCCGGTGTCGGCGGTGCCGTGGTTGGAGGGCACCAGCCCGACCAGGTCGTCGACCTTGTCGATCCCGCCGAGGAACTTGATGTAGTAGCGCGGCATCATGCCGCCCTGCGAGTGGCCGACCATCGAGACCTTGCGAGCGCCCGTCGCGGCCAGGACCTTGTCGGTGAACGCCGCCAGGGTCTGGGCCGAGGTCGGGATGTCAGTGGTGCCGCGGTTGCCGTAGTCGAGCGAGAACACGCAGTAGCCCTGGCCCAGCAGCGCGTTGGAGAGGTTCTCCAGCAGGTGCTTGCGGTCGCCGAAGGTGCCGTGCACCAGTACGACGGGCCGCGGGTGTGCGGCGGTCGGGGTACAGCCCCAGTCGTTGACGCCGGGGACGTCGCCCTCGGGGCTGGTCGGGAGCGGGATCGGCAGCCCATCGGCCGAGGCCGCTGCCGGCGCGACCAGCCCGGCACCGAACAGGAACGCCGCGGCCAGGGACCCGATCAGTGCACGCATGTCCGCTCAACGAGAGGACCGGGCTCCGGTTACCGCTTCTTCAGGCCGTCCAGCAGCGCGACCCGGCCCTCCGGCCCGGAGGCCCAGCAGGCGCCGTCGCGGGTGCACTCCACGGCATCGAAGGCGCCGTTGCGCACCGACTTCCAGCTCACCCCGCCGTCGAAGGAGACGTTGGTGCCGGTCGGGCCGACGGCGACCACACCGGTCGACGGCGAGCCCGTCGTCGCCGTCCGCGGGAGGAAGGCTGCCCCCGAGCGGTAGCCGTCGAGGTCGCCGCCGGCGGTCCAGGTGGTGCCGCCGTCGTGGGAGTACGCCGAGGTGTGGGCGGTCTTGTTGGGCTTCTCGAAGTCGCCGCCCACCGCGACCAGCGTCTGCCGGTCCCTGACGGCCAGGGAGAAGATGCCCCCGGCGTCGCTGCGGACGACCGGCGTGTCGGTGACCGACCAGGTCCGGCCCTTGTCGGTGGTGTGGAACACGCGGGCGGCGGCCCCGCCGCTCGCGATCCAGGCGTCGGACGGGCCGGCGGTGACCAGGCAGGTGCCGCTCGCGGCGAACCCGAACTCGCCGTCGAGCGCGGGCGGCATGCCGAGCGGGCTGCGCGTGGTCCAGGAGCGGCCGCCGTCGTTGGTGACGATGACCCGGAACCTGCCGTTCACCGGGTCGCTCATCGCGATGCCGTGGCGGCGGTCCCAGAAGCCCATGCAGTCGTAGAAGGCGTGCTTGCCGCGGTTCTTGAAGCCGAGCTTCCAGGTGCGGCCACCGTCGTCGGTGCGGTAGATCCGGGAGGCGCGGCCGGAGCCGATGGACATGATCACCGCGTGCTGGTCGTCCCAGGCCTCGATGTCGCGGAACTGGAGGTGGGTGGTGTCGCCGCCCGGCGAGACGTCGCTCCAGTGGCGGCCCCCGTCGACGGTGCGGAGCACCGTGCCCTCGGTGCCGCTGACCCAGGCCACGTGCCGCGAGACCGGCGCGAGCCCGCGGAACTGCGCCTCCGAGCCGGTCTTCAGGTCACGCCACGAGAGGCCGGTGCCGGGCCGGGCCGACGCGGGCGCGAGGGTGGTGAGCGAGGCGAACAGGCCGAGCGCGAGCAGAGTGGCGACCAGGCGCGCGAGCGCGCGCCGAAACTTGCCGAGTCCCGAGATCATGCAAGCAACCTACCCAAAGAAGAGGGCTACTGCGCAGGCTGGCAGACCACGGCCGGGCTCGGCTGGTAGGTGCTGGTCACCGTGTCGCTGACCGGCGTGGCGCTGCCGACCGGGGTCACCGTGCGCACCAGATCGACGGTGAAGCCGTCAGCGCCCGGGGCCGCCACGCACGCCGGGTCCGCGCTCGGCACGGTGGTGCGCGGGGTCGCGGCGTAGGGCGCGCTGGTCGTCACGCTCACGTCGTAGGTCTTCGTGGACCAGGCGTCCACCACCACCGAGCCCGGGGTGCCGGGGGCGCCGGGAACGAGCCTCGCGGCGAGCAGCACCCCGTGCGGCGTGTCGTTGCGCATCTGCAGGTCGGTGGCGGCGTCGACCATCGCATCACGTCCAGCAGGCAGCCCGTCGGTGTACGACGGCGAGGCGGTGCGGGCCACGTCGGTCAGCCCGGCCAGCAGGCCGGCGTTCCAGGCCGCCGTTGCCAGCCTGGTGCCCGACCCCGGCACGGCGCCGACCCTGGCGTTGAACGAGAACGTGTCTCCCGGCCGCAGCAGCGCGCCGGACAGCCTGGTCACCGCTTCGGCGAAGCTGGGCCCGACCGTGCCCGGCACCGACACGGTGAAGGTGGCGACCGGTTCGGTGACGCCGAGGTGCTGGGCGTCCCTGGTCGTGAACGACGGCTTGGTCGGCGAGCCGGTCACCGGCACCGTCCGAGCGGCCCCGTCGGCCGTGACGGCTTGGAGGAACGCCGCGGTCACGGCGTCCTCGTCGTAGCTCTGTCCAGCGACCGCCGGCACGACCGCGGGTGCGGCCCCCTGCAGCAGCACCGAGGCGTCCGCGGGCTGGGTGTCCTGGGCCGCCGGGTCGACGAGCGCCGCGAGACCCGCGGAGTCGACGTCGAGTGCGAGGGCGCCGTCCTGGTCGACGAGTGAGAGCAGGTCGGCGTACTGCCGCGGCTGGAGCGTCACCTGCGACCCGGCGAAGACCAGCGTGACCGGTGCCGCCACCGCGGGGTTCGCGATCGTGGTGAGCGCGGTGTCGAGGTCGGCCTGGTCGACGTCGGGCTGGCTCAGCAGCAGTGGCAGCCGCGCCGTGGTGTGGCCAGCGGTATAGGCGTCGACCAGCTCCGAGGCCGCGCGGTCGTGGTCGATCTGGACCCCGTTCTGCGGCTGGGTCAGCGCGATCTGGCCGCCGGCCAGGGAGATGCCGGCGTCGCGGGCCGGCTGCCCGGCCTTCTCGTCGAGGACGTTGAGGAGCGCCTCGAGCCGGTCCCGGTCGACGTCGACCACGGGCGTGAGCTCGTCGCCGCCGGTGTAGTAGCGCCACAGCCGCTCGGGGTCCCAGCTGCGTGGACCGAGCGCCTTCGCGACCGTGGCCGCGTAGTCGACCGACAGGCCGGCGTCGGCGGGTGCGACCTGCGTCGTCACGGTGCCGACCGTCACGGTGATCGGCTGCTGACCCCGGAGCCGGAACCCGTGCGCGAGCGCGCGGGCCGCGGCGACCCGGTCGCGGCCGCCGATGTCGACGCCGGCCACCGTGGTCCCGCGCGGGACCTTGCCGTCGGCCCCGGCGTACGCCGCGACCCAGCCCCCGAAGACCAGGGCGAGCACCAGGACCACCATCAGGACCACGGCGGGCCCGCCCTCGGC
>Ga0068860_100000739_pt1 | contig 37268 bp, 44 predicted proteins | sample KBSSwiS32_FD_66597 | JGI IMG/M metagenome (GOLD analysis project Ga0068860, IMG submission 66597) | Switchgrass rhizosphere microbial communities from Kellogg Biological Station, Michigan, USA - KBS Switchgrass S3-2 | ecosystem: Host-associated > Plants > Roots > Rhizosphere > Soil ... | reverse complement strand
GTGCGCCGGCATCCACGACATCCTGAGCAAGTCGCTCGGGTCGTCCAACCAGATCAACATCGTCCACGCGACCGTCGAGGCGCTGCGCATGCTCGAGCAGCCCGAGGCCGTCGCCGCCCGTCGCGGCCTTCCGGTCGAGGACGTCGCCCCGGCGGCGCTCCTCAAGGCTCGGGCCGAGCAGCCGGCCGCGGTGCCGGCGGAGGTGACCTCCTGATGGCTCAGCTCAAGGTCCAGCAGAAGCGCTCGACGATCGGCTGCAAGGCCAACCAGCGCGAGACCCTGCGCACGCTCGGCCTCAAGCGGATCGGCGACGTGGTCGTCAAGGAGGACCGCCCGGAGATCCGCGGCATGGTCCACACCGTCCGTCACCTCGTGACGGTCGAGGAAGTGAACTGAGATGACTCTCAAGCTCCACCACCTGCGCCCCGCTCCGGGCGCCAAGACCGCCAAGACCCGGGTGGGTCGCGGTGAGGCCTCCAAGGGCAAGACCGCCGGCCGCGGCACCAAGGGCACCAAGGCCCGCTACCAGGTGCCGGCCGCCTTCGAGGGTGGGCAGATGCCGATCCACATGCGGCTGCCCAAGCTCAAGGGCTTCAAGAACCCGTTCAAGGTCGAGTTCCAGGTCGTGAACCTCGACCGGCTCGGCGAGCTGTTCCCCGAGGGTGGCGAGGTCACCGTCGAGAGCCTGGTGGCGAAGGGCGCCGTCCGCGACGGCAAGCCCGTGAAGGTGCTCGGCCAGGGCGACATCTCGGTCAAGGTCGACGTCACGGTCCAGGCGGTCTCCGCCTCGGCCAAGGAGAAGATCGAGGCCGCGGGCGGAACCGTCAGCGTCGCCTGAGCGTTCCCCGTGAGGGGCCAAAGGCCCCGCTGGGTTAGGCTGCCATGGTTTCCCGTGAGCTCGGCTCGGGGAACACCGCTGATCAGGAATAGAGGACTTCGTCGTGCTGACCGCGTTCGCGAACGCCTTCCGGACTCCGGACCTGCGGCGCAAGCTGCTGTTCGTCCTGATGATCATCGTGGTCTTCCGGGCCGGGTCCCAGATCCCTGCCCCCGGCGTCGACGTCGGCAACGTGCAGTCGTGCATCTCCGACATCGACCACCAGGGCGTCTACAACCTGATCAACCTGTTCTCCGGTGGCGCGCTGCTGCAGCTGACCATCTTCGCGCTCGGGATCATGCCCTACATCACGGCGAGCATCATCCTGCAGCTGCTGGTGGTGGTGATCCCCCGGCTGGAGGCCCTCAAGAAGGAGGGCCAGTCCGGCCAGACCAAGATCACCCAGTACACCCGCTACCTCACCCTGGGGCTGGCGCTGCTGCAGGCGACGGGCATCGTGGCGTTGGCCCGCTCGGGCCGCCTGCTGGGCAGCTGCGACAAGGACCTGCTGCACAGCAACGGCACCGAGACCTTCCTGGTCATGGTCGTCACCATGACCGCCGGCACCGCGGTGATCATGTGGCTCGGCGAGCTGATCACCGAGCGCGGCGTCGGCAACGGCATGTCGATCCTGATCTTCACCCAGGTCATCGCCACCTTCCCCAGCACGATGTGGCAGGTCGGCAAGGACAAGGGCTGGTGGACCTTCACCCTCGTCATGGTGATCGGGTTGGTCATCGTTGCCGCGGTCATCTTCATCGAGCAGGCGCAGCGGCGGATCCCGGTGCAGTACGCCCGGCGGATGGTCGGGCGCAAGATGTTCGGGGGCAGCTCGACCTACATCCCGCTCAAGGTCAACCAGGCCGGCGTCATCCCGGTCATCTTCGCCTCCTCGCTGCTCTACCTTCCGGCGATGGCGGCGCAGTTCAACCAGAACAGCGACTCGGCGTGGAGCCGCTTCATCAACAACTACCTGGTGCGGGGTGACCACCCGCTCTACATGCTCGCGTTCTTCCTTCTCATCGTGTTCTTCACCTACTTCTACGTCTCGATCACCTTCAACCCCCAAGAGGTGGCCGACAACATGAAGAAGTACGGCGGCTTCATCCCCGGGATCCGGGCGGGCAAGCCGACCGAGGACTACCTGTCCTACGTCCTGTCCCGCATCACGCTGCCGGGCTCGCTCTACCTCGGTCTGATCGCCCTCATCCCGTTGATCGCGCTCGTGCTCGTCAACGCGAACCAGAGATTCCCGTTCGGTGGCACCTCGATCCTCATCATGGTGGGTGTCGCGCTCGATACGGTGAAGCAGATCGAGAGCCAGCTCCAGCAGCGCAACTACGAAGGATTCCTGCGCTGATGAGGCAAGGCTGCACCCCGTGCGACTACTGATCATGGGCCCGCCGGGGGCGGGCAAGGGGACCCAGGCGAAGTTCATCGCCGAGCACTTCAAGATCCCGGCGATCTCGACCGGCGACATCTTCCGGGCCAACGTCTCGCAGGGCACGCCACTCGGGGTGGAGGCCAAGCGCTTCATGGACGCCGGCGAGTACGTCCCCGACGAGGTCACCAACCTCATGGTCCGCAACCGGATCGACGAGCCGGACGCCGTCAACGGGTTCCTCCTCGACGGCTACCCGCGCACCAAGGCGCAGGTGGAGGAGCTCGACGGGATGATCAAGTTCACCGGTCACCAGCTCGACGCAGTGGTCGTGCTGACGGTCGACCGCGACGAGATCGTCTCCCGGCTGCTGCAGCGCGCCGAGGTCGAGGGCCGGGCCGACGACACCGAGGACGTGGTGCGTCGGCGCCAGGAGGTCTACGCCGAGGAGACCGAGCCGCTGATCGGGATCTACCGCGACCGAGGCATCCTGATCGAGGTCGACGGGATGGGCGAGGTCGACGAGGTCACGCAGCGCGTCTTCGACGCCCTCGACGTCGTCCCCGAGTCCTGACAGCTGCCTCCCGCCCATGGGTTGGCGTGACCGCGGGGTCGAGATCAAGACCCGCGACCAGATCGATGTCATGCGTCGCGCCGGGCTCGTGGTCAGCCGCACGCTGGAGCTGCTGCGCTCCGCCGTGCGACCCGGCGTGACGACCGGCGAGCTCGACGCCATCGCCGAGGACGCCATCCGGACGGCGGGAGCGACCCCGTCGTTCCTGGGCTACCAGGGCTTCCCGGCCTCGATCTGCGTCTCGGTGAACGACGAAGTCGTGCACGGCATCCCGGGCGCCCGCGAGCTGGGCCCGGGCGACCTGGTGTCGCTGGACTGCGGCGCGATCGTCGAGGGCTGGCACGGCGACGCGGCGATCACGGTGCCGGTCGGCGAGGTCGGGCCCGAGCTCCGCGCGCTGGTCGCGGCCACCGAGGCCGCCCTGTGGGCGGGCATCGCCGCCGCCCGGCCCGGCGGCCGGGTCGGCGACATCTCCGCCGCGGTGGAGGAGTCGCTGCGCGGCGCGGGCCGCTACGGGATCCTCGACGACTACACCGGGCACGGCATCGGGACGGCCATGCACCAGCCGCCCGACGTGCCGAACGTCGGCCGGGCAGGCCGGGGCGCCCGCCTCGTCGAGGGCATCGCGCTGGCGGTCGAGCCCATGGTGACCCTCGGCGACCACGAGACCAGGCTCCTCGACGACGACTGGACGGTGGTGACCGCGGACGGCTCCTGGGCGGCCCACGCCGAGCACACCTTCGCGCTGACCGAGCGCGGCGTCTGGGTGCTCACAGCGCTCGACGGTGGTGAGGAGCGGCTGAGGGCTCTCGGGGTCCCGTTCGGAGGCTGATTGTCTACCCCCGCGAGCTTCGGCCCTGGGTCCACGATGGACAGCTCGCTCGGCTCGCCCGCTTCGCGGGGCTTCGCCGGTCCATCGCGGGCACCGGGGCCGATCGCGGAGAGCGCTCCGCTCGCACGGGTCGCTTCGCTCCCGCCGAGCGCTTGCCGCTAGGCTGGCTGCGCGGGAGGGGAGTATTCCTTCGTCGCGGGATCGTCAACACGAGCGACCAGGACATCGGGGAGCTCCGGGCCCGCGGGCTGCCGAACACGGCGGTGGGAGAGACCTTCGGCGGTCCCCCGACCCCTCGCCCTCAGGAGAGTTTCACCCGTGGACGTCCCTACCTGGCTGTGGTGGACCACGATCGTCGTGACGGTCGGGTTCCTCCTCATCGACGTGCTGGTCATCGGCCGGCGCCCGCACGAGCCCTCGACCCGCGAGGTCTCCCGGGACCTCGCCTTCTACATCGGTGCCGCCGTGGCGTTCGGCATCGCGGTGTGGGTCTTCGCAGGCGGACAGTACGGCGGTGAGTTCTTCGCCGGCTGGCTGACGGAGTACTCGCTGTCCATCGACAACCTGTTCATCTTCATCATCATCATGACCCGGCTGCAGGTGCCGAGGCAGTACCAGCAGACGGCGCTGCTGATCGGCATCGTGCTCGCCCTGGTCATGCGTGGCGTGTTCATCGCAGTCGGGGCCGCCGCGATCAACGAGTTCAGCTGGGTCTTCTACGTCTTCGGGCTGTTCCTCATCTGGACGGCCTACAAGCTCGCCAAGGACGACGACCTCGACGAGACCCAGTACGACGAGCCGCGGATCGTCAGGCTCGCTCGCCGCCGGTTCCGGGTGACGCCGGAGTGGGACGGCGTGAAGCTGTTCGTCCGCGCCAACGGTGCCCGCCTGGCCACCCCGATGTTCATCGTGGTCCTGTCCCTGGGCGTCACCGACCTGCTGTTCGCGCTCGACTCGATCCCGGCGATCTATGGCCTCACCGACGAGCCCTACCTCGTGCTGACCGCCAACGTCTTCGCGCTGATGGGGCTGCGCCAGCTCTACTTCCTGATCGGCGACCTGCTCAAACGGCTGGTCTACCTGTCCTACGGCCTGGCCGTGCTCCTGGCCTTCATCGGCGTCAAGCTGATCCTCCACGCGATGCACGAGAACGAGCTGCCCTTCATCAACGGCGGGGAGCACGTCTCGTGGGCGCCGGACATCCCGATCTGGTTCTCCTTGGTCGCCATCGTCGCCATCCTCGGCGTGACCACGGTCCTCAGCCTGGCCAAGGACGCCCGCGACCGGCGGAATAGCAGCGAGACCTCCGCTGGTTGAGCAGGGGTGAGCTCCCTCCAGCTGTCGGTCCTCGACCTCGTCCCGGTGCGCACCGACCAGGGCACCGGCGACGCGCTCGCGGCCACGCTGTCGCTGGCCCGGACCGCCGACGAGCTCGGCTACACCCGCTACTGGCTGGCCGAGCACCACAACATGCCGGCCGTCGCGGCGACCAACCCGCCCGTGCTCATCGGCCTGGTCGCCTCGGCCACCCGCCGGATCCGGGTCGGCTCGGGCGGGGTGATGCTGCCCAACCACGCGCCGCTGGTGGTCGCCGAGCAGTTCGCGATCCTCGAGGCCGCCCACCCGGGCCGGATCGACCTCGGCATCGGGCGGGCGCCCGGCACCGACCCGATCACGTCGTACGCGCTGCGCCACGGTGCCGGTGGCGTGAGCGACGAGGCCGTCACCAGGTTCCCCGACTACGTCGACAACGTGCTGGCCATGATGGAGCCCGAGGGGGTCGGCGTGAGCGTGGCCGGGCGCACCCAGGCGCTCCGGGCGACGCCGGCGGCGCGGACGGTACCCACGATCTGGCTGCTCGGCTCCTCCGACTACTCCGCCCGGCTCGCGGCGGAGAAGGGGATGCCCTACGTCTTCGCCCACCACTTCTCCGGATCCGGCACCGCTGAGGCGCTCGAGCTCTACCGCTCGACGTTCCGGCCCTCGGAGCAGCTGAGCGAGCCGCGCACCTTCCTGACAGTGAACGCCGTGGTCGCCGAGGACGCGGACGAGGCCGAGCGCCGGGCGCTGCCCAACCTGCTGATGATGGCGGCGCTGCGCACCGGGGCGCCGCTCGGACCCCAGCTGCTGGTCGAGGAGGCCGAGAAGGTGGTCGGCGAGGGTGGCTTGCCCGACGCCCAACGCGCGCTGATCGACGCGATGCGGCCCCGGTGGGTCATCGGCGACGGTGCGTCGGCCCGCGCCCGGGTGGCCGAGCTGGCGGCGACGTACGGCGTCGACGAGGTCATGGTCCACCCGGTCGCCGCCGCCCATGTCGGCACCGACCCCGCCTGCAGCCCCGCCCGCGAGGAGACGCTGCGGCTGCTGGTGGGCTGAATTGGGGTTTCCCGCGCTGCCGGACTAGACTGACTGGTCGGCCCAACATGGGTCTGTCCTGTGGCGCTTCGCGGCTGCCCGGATGCGGGTCGAAGGCCTCGCTCAAGCGGGTCTCGACGTGTGCCGGGAATGAAGCCCTCCGGACGGCTGCATGAGGTCCACCCAGCGCCGAGCAGCACTGCTGGGAGGTTCGCGGGCCGACGGTAGACAACTGACGACTACGGATCAAAGGGAGACATGCCGAAGAAAGAAGGCGTGATCGAGATCGAGGGCACCGTTGTGGAGGCCCTCCCCAATGCGATGTTCCGCGTGGAGCTGAGCAACGGGCACAAGGTCCTCGCCCACATCAGCGGCAAGATGCGCCAGCACTACATCCGGATCCTCCCCGAGGACCGCGTGGTGGTGGAGCTCTCGCCGTATGACCTGACCCGTGGTCGCATCGTCTACCGCTACAAGTAGTCCGACAGCCGAGAACAGAAATGGGGATCGACCGTGAAGGTCAACCCGAGCGTCAAGCCGATCTGTGACAAGTGCAAGGTGATCCGTCGCCACGGCACCGTCATGGTGATCTGCGAGAACCCGCGCCACAAGCAGCGCCAAGGCTGAAGTCACCGCGCTGACGGCAGTACAGCAGCACCACAACTGAACACCACCTCAACGTGATCGCTTAGCCGTCCTACGACGGCGAACCACCTCCGGAGCAGACGGCCGGAGCCCCGCACCAACGGGGACGCGACACGACCGACACCGCTGTGAACCACAACTAAGGAACGCCACATGGCACGCCTCGTTGGTGTGGACCTCCCGCGCGACAAGCGCATCGAGGTCGCTCTCACCTACATCTTCGGCATCGGCCGAACCCGCGCCCAGCAGGTGCTGGCCGCGACCGGGGTCAACCCGGACACCCGCGTCCACGAGCTCGGCGACGCCGAGCTGGTCAAGCTCCGCGACGAGATCGAGTCCAACTTCAAGATCGAGGGTGACCTCCGTCGCGAGGTCCAGGCCGACATCCGCCGCAAGATCGAGATCGGCTCCTACCAGGGCCGCCGTCACCGCCAGGGCCTGCCGGTCCGCGGTCAGCGCACCAAGACCAACGCGCGCACCCGCAAGGGTCCCAAGCGCACCGTTGCCGGCAAGAAGAAGGCGAAGTGATCTAGAGATGCCCCCCAAGACTCGCGCGACCGCCAAGAAGGTCCGTCGCAAGGAGAAGAAGAACGTCGCTCAGGGCGAGGCCCACATCAAGAGCACGTTCAACAACACCATCGTCACGATCACCGACCCGACCGGCGCGGTGATCTCGTGGGCCTCCGCCGGCACCGTCGGCTTCAAGGGCTCGCGGAAGTCCACTCCGTTCGCCGCGCAGATGGCCGCCGAGGCCGCCGGGCGCCGGGCGATGGACCACGGCATGAAGAAGATCGACGTCTTCGTCAAGGGCCCGGGCTCGGGCCGCGAGACCGCGATCCGCTCCCTGGGTGCCATCGGCCTCGAGGTGGGCACCATCCAGGACGTCACGCCCACCCCCCACAACGGTTGCCGCCCGCCCAAGCGCCGGCGCGTCTGACCACCGAGACAAGAAGGAGAGACTGACATGGCCCGTTACACCGGACCCATGACCAAGAAGTCGCGCCGTCTCGGTGTCGACCTCGTCGGTGGCGACGCTGCGTACGAGCGCCGCCCCTACCCGCCCGGCCAGCACGGCCGCGGCCGGATCAAGGAGAGCGAGTACCTGCTCCAGCTTCGCGAGAAGCAGAAGGCTCGCTACACCTACGGCGTGCTGGAGAAGCAGTTCCACAACTACTACACCGAGGCCTCGCGCCGTCCCGGCAAGACCGGTGACAACCTGCTGCAGCTGCTCGAGTGCCGCCTCGACAACGTGGTCTACCGCGCCGGCTTCGCCCGGACCCGCCGCCACGCCCGCCAGCTGGTCAACCACGGCCACTTCCTGGTCAACGGCAAGAAGGTCGACATCCCCTCCTACCAGGTCTCCGCCCACGACGTCATCGACGTCAAGGAGAAGTCGCTGGAGATGACGCCCTTCATCGTGGCTCGCGAGACCCACGGCGAGCGCCACGTCCCCGCGTGGCTCGAGGCGCTGCCGACCCGGATGCGCATCCTGGTCCACTCGGTCCCGGTCCGGGCGCAGATCGACATCCCGGTCCAGGAGCAGCTCATCGTCGAGTACTACTCGAAGAAGTAACTCCCGGGGGCTCCGGCCCCCGCACACAACTCCACACCGCCGCCACCGCCACATGTTCGGGCCCGTCAAATAGCGGGTGGGCCCGGAAAGGAAAGAACCAGTGCTCATCGCACAGCGCCCCACCCTGTCGGAGGAATCCGTCGACGAGTTCCGTTCGCGGTTCGTCATCGAGCCGCTCGAGCCCGGCTTCGGCTACACGCTCGGCAACTCGCTGCGCCGCACCCTGCTGTCGTCCATCCCCGGTGCCTCGGTCACCAGCATCCGGGTCGACTCAGTGCTGCACGAGTTCTCGACCATCGAGGGCGTCAAGGAGGACGTCACCGAGATCATCCTCAACCTCAAGGGCCTCGTCGTCTCCTCCGAGCACGACGAGCCGGTCACCATGTACCTGCGCAAGTCCGGCGCCGGTGACGTGACCGCCGCCGACATCACCCCGCCGGCCGGTGTCGAGGTGCACAACCCCGACCTCAAGATCGCCACGCTGTCCGACAAGGGCAAGCTGGAGATGGAGCTGGTCGTCGAGCGCGGCCGCGGCTACGTCTCGGCGGTCCAGAACAAGGGTGCCGACAACGAGATCGGCCGGATGCCGGTCGACTCGATCTACTCACCCGTCCTCAAGGTGACCTACAAGGTCGAGGCGACCCGTGTCGAGCAGCGCACCGACTTCGACAAGCTCGTCATCGACGTCGAGACCAAGCCGTCGATCCGTCCCCGCGACGCGATCGCCTCGGCCGGCAAGACCCTGGTCGAGCTGTTCGGGCTGGCCCGCGAGCTCAACGTCGAGGCCGAGGGCATCGACATCGGTCCCTCGCCGGTCGACGAGCAGCTCGCCGCCGACCTGGCCCTCCCGGTCGAGGACCTGCAGCTGACGGTCCGGTCCTACAACTGCCTCAAGCGCGAGGGCATCCACACCGTGGGTGAGCTCATCAGCCGCTCGGAGCAGGACCTGCTCGACATCCGCAACTTCGGCGCCAAGTCGATCGACGAGGTGAAGGCGAAGCTGCACGAGATGGGCCTCTCGCTCAAGGACAGCGCGCCGGGCTTCGACCCGCACGCTGCTCTGGCGGCGTACGGCGACGACGACTACGACGACGCCTACGTCGAGGACGAGCAGCTCTAACTGAATTGCGCGAGCGTGTCGGCGTCGCCGAGGTGGGCAGGTCCCGCCGTGGTTGGGGCGCCGTCGCCACGCTGCCGCGCTAGGTCCAGTTCCAGCGTGGTCGAGTCGCGTCGCAGGCTCGGTACACGTCATCAAGTGAAGAAATCGACCGAGAAACTGTCGGTCGTCTACCCCGGTACCTGACACGGCCGGAGAGATGAGAGAAGTGACATGCCCACCCCCAAGAAGGGTGCCCGCCTCGGCGGCAGCCCCGCGCACCAGAGGCTGATCGTCTCGAACCTCGCCACGGCGCTGTTCGAGCACGGCCGGATCACCACCACCGAGGCACGCGCCCGCGTGCTGCGGCCGGTGGCCGAGAAGCTGATCACGAAGGCCAAGCGCGGCGACCTGCACAACCGGCGCGAGGTCCTCAAGACCATCCGCGACAAGTCGGTCGTGCACGTGCTGTTCACCGAGATCGCGCCCTCCTTCGAGGAGCGGCCCGGTGGCTACACCCGGATCACCAAGCTCGGGCCGCGCAAGGGCGACAACGCCCCCATGGCCGTCATCGAGCTGGTGACCGAGAAGTACGACCCCAAGCCGGCCCGCAAGAAGGCAGAGCCCAAGAAGCAGGCCGAGCCCAAGGCCACCCCTGCCGACGAGGTCGAGGAGACCGAGGCTCCGACCGAGCTGGCCGAGGAGGCCTCGCCCGAGGAGAGCGTGATCGCCGAGGTCGAGGTCGAGGAGCCGTCCGACGAGGCCGAGGCCACGGAGGCTGCTGCCGAGGAGTCCGACGGGGACGCCGACAAGGCCTGACCCACCTGCTGCACCGCCGACCCGCCCGTTCTGTCCGGGCGGGTCGGCGTCATTTGTGGCCGCGACGCCGCCGCCGGCGCCCGGTCAACGGGGTCGGGTCCTGCTCCGCGACGCGCGCGGCGCCGGCGAGGACCTTGCCGAGCAGGTCGAGCAGCTGCTGGCGCTCGGCGGGCTCGAGGTCGCTCATGACGGCGATCTGGAGGGCGTTGATGCCGGGCAGGAAGCGGTCGCACAGCGCGCGCCCGGCCTCGGTCACCTCCACGAGCACGCTGCGGCGGTCCTCGGGGTTGGGCAGCCGACGGACCAGGCCCTGGCGCTCGAGCCGGTCGATCGTGCTGGTCATCGTCGCCGAGGAGATCAGGGTGCGTTCGCTGATCTCGCTCGGGGTCAGCGGCTGACCGGCACCCTCGATGACGGCGAGCGTGTTGGAGATCTGCAGGTTGATCCCAAGGGACGCCGCTACCGTCCGCTCGATCTCGCCCATCAGGGCGGAGCCGGTCCGGACGAGCGTGGCGTAGACCTCGGTCGCGAGAGGGTCGCCGTCCGGGAACTCATCGGTGAAGTCCTCACCGACGCGCACGACCCCGCGGGACGCCAGGGAAGGCGGGCTGCCGCCCGCCTTCCTGGATCCGCGACGTCGTGGCTCAGACAAGCTCGAAGATCTCGATCCTGGGAGCGCCGGCAACCCCGGCCGACTCCATGGCCTGCTTGAGCCCGGGATCGGCCGCGAAGCCCTGGGCGTCGGCCGTCGAGGCGAAGTCATGGGTGACGACGACGTCATTGGCGTCGTCGGGGGCCTGGCCGACCCGGGCGTTGCTGACGCCGTACTTGGTGTGCAGCGACGCCACCTCCGGGCCGTCGTAGACCTTGCGCCACGTGGCGTAGTCGCTGACGGGGTGACGCACGATCAGAGTTGCGCTCATGGTTGCTCCAGTGGTTCCAGGTGGAGGGGCACCGTTGCTCCTCGATCGGAACCGTAGACTCATTTTAGTTCCGAGGCAAGTATTTTAGTTTGGAGATAAATAAACCTGGCAGATCGGGCGGGGTTGCCGCGGCCGGGACGCGGGAGGATGGTGGGAGCAGGAGGTGGATGATGCGTGCAAAGGTGGGAGATCACCTCGTGGTCGAGGGGCGGACGGATCACACTCCGCGGCGCGAGGGCGAGGTGCTCGAGGTGCGTGGTGAGGACGGTGCCCCGCCGTACGTCGTGAAGTGGTCGGACGGTCACGAGGGGCTGATGTACCCCGGTTCCGACGCTCACGTCCTCGAGTCGAACTGAAGCTCGCCGCGCGCCAGCGCGTGCGCGGCGGCCTGGACCCGCTCGTTGGCCGGCGTCGCCACGCCGTGCAGCCGGCCGAGCAGCACGACCTCGCCGGCCCGGAAGTCGACCTCGGTGCCCGAGGTGCGGCGCACGATGCTCTGGCCCAGGGAGTTCGGCCCGGTGGCGTCGGGGCGGAGCCTGAGCAGGTCACCGCGGCGTTCGAGATCGGCCTCGTGGCTGACCACTGGGATCCCGGCGGCTGCAAGCACCGCCTCGGCCTCGGCACGGACCAGCGGCTTGAGCTCCTCGGCCTCCTCCGGCAGGACCGCGGAGACGTCGCCGACGGCGTTGGTGACCAGCTTGCGGTGCTTCCAGGCCATGATGTCTGCGCGCGGCACCGACTCGAAACCGGCCGACCGCAGGTCGGCGGAGACGCGGTCGGTCAGCTCGTCGGTGCCGGACGGGTAACGGCCCAGGTCGAGGATGCCCGGCACCGGGTGGCAGCCCTGGACGACGACGCCGGGCTCGAGATGCTGGGCCGGCAGCATCACGGTCATCGCGTAGGTGTGGGCGAACCGGCGCAGCGTGGCCGGCTCGTTGGCAACGCCGTTCTGGGCGCAGACCACGGGCGTTGGCGCGGGCGCGTGCTCGACCAGGTCGGCCAGCGCGTCCTCGGTCTGGTGCGACTTCACGGCGAGCAGGACGACCGAGTCGTCGCGCCAGGCGACCTCGCCGGCGCCGGCCGCGGTCCGCACGGGGAGCGGCTGCGCCCCGTCCGCCATGTCGAGCACCAGCCCGGCGGCCCTGATCCTCGCCAGGTGCTCGCCGCGGGCCACGAGCGTGACGTCGTGGCCGGCGAGGTGCAGCCGGCCGCCGATCACGGCACCGACGGCGCCGGCGCCGTAGACGACGTAGGACGTCACAGAGACTCGGGGCGGTTGCGTCGCCAGACGACGTAGGCGAGCATGCCGCCGCCGGAGAGCAGCAGGACGACGCCGGCGATCGCGAGGGCCTGGATGTCGGAGGCGACGCCCACAGCCGACAGGACCAGGCCGACGAGCAGGTCGGTGAGGGCCATCAGCCCGAGGATCTTGGCGCCCCTGGCGCTGTTGGTCAGGTCGGACACGAGGCACATCATCCCATCAGCCGTGATAGGCACACCCCCATGGAGCGAGGCGTGCTGGTGGTGGGGGAGTCTCTGGTCGACGTCGTGCAGACGCCCGATGGGGAGCTCCGCGAGTACGCCGGCGGCAGTGCCGCCAACGTCGCGGTCGCCCTCGCGCGGCTCGGGCGGCCGACGCGGCTGGCGACCAGCTTCGCACGAGACGACCACGGTGAGCTGATCGCCGCGCATCTGGAGCGGGCCGGCGTGGCCCTGGCCTGTGACCCGGGCGCGGTGGACCGCACCTCCACCGCGCGGGCCACCATCGGCAGCTCGGGCGCCGCGGACTACACCTTCGACATCGACTGGCGGCTGCGGCCGGTGCCCGACGACGAGGATCCCCTGGTCGCGCACACCTGCTCCCTCGCCGCGGTGCTGCTGCCCGGCGCCGACGACGTCCTCGCTCTGCTGTCCAGGCTCCGGTCGCGGGCCACGGTGAGCTACGACGTCAACGCCCGGCCCGCGGTCACGGGCACCGGGCCGGACGTGGTCGACCGGGTCGAGCGGATGATCGCCGTCGCCGACCTGGTCAAGGCCAGCGACGAGGACCTGGAGGCCCTCTACCCGCAGCGGAGCCACGCCGACTCGGCCGCCGCGTTGCTCGAGCTCGGGCCCGCCGCCGTGGTGGTGACCCGGGGCGCGGACGGTGCGCTCTGGGTGGACCGGGAGGGCCGGGTCGAGATCGCCTCGCGCCCCGTCGTGGTGGCCGACACCATCGGTGCGGGCGACACCTTCGGTGCGGGCCTGGTCGACGCGCTCTGGGAGCACGGCCGGCTCGGTGCCGAGCGACGGGCGGCGCTCGCGGCGCTACCTCGCGCCGAGGTCGCCGAGGTGCTCGCACACGCAGCCCGGGCGGCCGCCGTCACGGTCTCCCGCCCGGGCGCCGACCCGCCGTACCGGCACGAGCTGTAGCTAGAGGTTCGCCAGCGCGTCGGCCGCCAGCTTCTGCAGCTGCTTCAACGACACGGTGTGCCCCGAGGTGATGATCGAGCAGTTGATGCCGTACTGGCCCTTGACCAGGATCAGGCCGGCGGTCGTCGCCCCCTGGGCGGACGTCGCGAAGACCCAGCCCCGGTCGGCCCCCGGGACCTGCTGCGCCCCCGGCACGCCCTCGTAGCTGTTCGAGTCGGCAGGCATGTCCGCGTCGGCCCGGGTGGTGGCCTGGACGACGACAGTCACGTCACCGCCGATGTAGTAGCAGTCCTTCGCGTTGGGGTCGCCATAGCTGGACGGCTGGCCGAGCCCCTGCCCGGCTGAGCCCGCGGCGAGGTCGCCGGTGAGCAGCGCCGGGGTGATCACGGCACAGCTGTCCAGCGGACCGCCGGCCACCTCGGTCGGCGGCTCGGTCGGGACGTCGGTGGGCAGTCCCGTGTCGATGTCGGTCGGCAGGTCCGTCGGCAGGCAGCCGGCCAGGTCGCTCGGGATCTCGGTGGGGTTGGTCGGCAGCGCGGTCGGGAGCTGCGAGCCCACGCACGAGGGGAGCTCGGTGGGCAGGTCGGTCGGCAGGTCGGTCGGCAGCCCCGTCGGCGTGGACGTGGGCGTCGGGACCGCGGTGGTCGTCCCGCTCGCTGGCGAGTGCGACGCCTTCTTGGCTCCGTCGCTGCCGTTGCACCCGGTGAGGGTGAGTGCAAGGAGCAAGAGGGGCAGGACACCGAGGGCGCGCGCACGGCTCATGGGTCGATATCCCACCAGACCGGCGCTGCGCGCCGACATGACCCGTCCGCGTCATTCGCCGGTGACCCAGGACACTCCCTAGGACACCGGGGGCTAGGGCACCGGGGGCTAGGGCACCGGGGGCTAGGACACCGGGGTCGCCGCGGCGTCGCGGTCGGGGGCCGGGGCCAGGTAGGCGTGCACCAGGGGTACGGCGGAGGCGCCCTCGCCGCTGGCCGCGGCCACCCGCTTCATCGACCCGGCCCGGATGTCGCCGGCCGCGAAGATGCCCGGGATCGTGGTGGCGAGGTTCGCCGGCGGGAGGCCGTCGAGCCACTGCTCACGCGGCACGTCGCGGCCGGTGAGCACGAAGCTGTTCTTGTCGCGGGCCAGCTCCGCCGGCAGCCAGTCGCAGCGCGGCTCGGCGCCGAGCAGCAGGAACAGCCCGCGGGCCTGCTTGGTCGTCCGCTCGCGGGTGTTGATGTCCTCGAGGCAGAGCCACTCGAGCTGTGCCTCACCGCCCCCGTCGACCACCCGGGTGCACGGCAGCACCGAGATCCGTTCGTTGTAGCTGATCTCGTCGATGAGGTACTTCGACATCGTCTCCTCGAGCCCCGCCCGGCGCACCACGATCGTGACCGAGCTGGCGAACCGGGCCAGGTGCAGGGCGGCCTGGCCGGCGGAGTTGCCACCGCCGACGACCACGACGTCGTAGCCCTCCATCTCGCGCGCCGCGGTCATCGCCGCGCCGTAGTTGACCCCGTTGCCGACCAGCCCCTCCAGGGCCGGTACGCCGAGCTTGCGGTAGGCGACCCCGTTGGCGATCAGGACGCTCCGGGCGCGGACGTCACCTCCGTCGGTGCGGACCAGGTGCGGCTCGCCGGCCGCGCCCGGCTCCAGGGCGGTCACCTCCCAGCCGGTGAGGAACTCCGCGCCGAAGCGCAGCGCCTGGTTGCGGGCCCGCTGGGCCAGCCGCATGCCCGAGATGCCCCGTGGGAAGCCGAGGTAGTTGCGGATCATCGAGCTGGTGCCGGCCTGTCCGCCGACCGCCTCCGCCTCGAGGACCGCGACCGAGAGGCCCTCGGACGCGGCGTACACCGCCGCCGCGAGGCCGGCCGGTCCGGCGCCGACGACCACCAGGTCCTTGACCTCGTCGACCGTCCCCACGGTCTGCGGGTTGAGCGCGCGGGCGACGTCGCGCACGGACGTCGCCTGGATCACGCCGCGGGCGGGCGTGTAGACGATGGGGTAGCGGAGCTCGTCGGTGCCGAGCTCGGTGCGCAGCATGCCGATGAACTCCGCGAACGCCGGGTCGTTGGGGTCGTAGAGCTGGTTCTGCATGCCCATCCGGTCCAGGAAGTCGCGGATCGCCAGGCTCAGTGCGTCGTGGACCGGCGAGATGATCTTGGCGCTGACCACCTCGGGCTGGGGCACCGTGGAGCCCCAGTCGGAGAGCAGGTCGGTGATCGCGTTGTGGAACTCCTCGTCGCGCTTGCCCCGGGGCATCAGCAGGTAGGCGTCGTACTTGCCCTTGGCCATCCCGATCCGCAGGCCCGGCCCGTCCTGGACGAAGTAGTCCCAGTGCGCCGAGATCACCCGGCGGGCGGTCGGTGCCACCGTCCGGAACTGGTGGACCGCCTCGAAGATGTGGTCGACGTCGGGCAGCCGCGAGTCGGTGACGAACAGCGCGACCTGGTCACCGGCGTCGCAGATCTCCTGCGCCGCGGCCACCGCCTCGGCGCAGCTGCGGGCCGGGCGGAGCGTGTAGTCGCGACCGTAGCGGCTCTGGAACTCCTCGAGGAGGACGTCGGAGTGGTGCTCGGAGACGAGAATGATGGCTGGGTCTTCCACGTCTCCAGCCTATTGAGGCAGGCAACCGGTCTTCCCGAGGCGGCTGAGAGGATGCGCGGGTGCGGATCCGCCTCGATGTCGCCTACGACGGCGCCGGCTTCCACGGCTGGGCCGCACAGCCGGGGCTGCGCACCGTCGAGGGTGAGCTGGCGGCTGCGCTGGCGACGGTGCTCCGGGTGCCGTCGGTCGCGCTGACCTGCGCGGGCCGCACCGACAGCGGGGTGCACGCCCGTGGCCAGGTCGTCCACGCGGACGTCGACGCCCGGCCAGAGGACGTCGAGCCGCTGGTCCGGCGGCTCAACGGCGTCCTGGACGCCGACGTCCGGGTCCGCCGGGCCGTGGCGGCTCCACCGGGCTTCGACGCGAGGTTCTCCGCGCTCTGGCGGCGCTATGTCTATCGCATCGCCGACGAGCCCGCCCTGGTCGACCCGCTGCGCCGGGGCCACGTGCTTGCCTGGCCGCGGCAGCTCGACCCGTCGGCCATGAACGCGGCCGCTGTCGCCCTGGTCGGCGAGCACGACTTCGCGTCGTTCTGCAGGCAGCGCGAGGGCGCCACCACCATCCGCACGCTGCTCGACCTGCACCTGGCGCGCGACGACGACGGGTTGCTGGTCGCGCACGTACGCGCGGACGCCTTCTGCCACAGCATGGTGCGGTCGCTCGTCGGCTGCCTGCTGGCCATCGGCGAGGGACGTCGCGACGAGGGCTGGGCGGCGCAGGTGCTGGCCGCGACGCAGCGCGACTCCGCGGTCGCCGTGGCCCCGGCACACGGCCTCACCCTCGAAGAGGTCGCTTACCCGCCCGACGCGGAGCTGGGCGCGCGGGTCGCGATCACCAGGACCCGCCGTGGCTGAGCCGCCGGAGGAGCACTACTTCACGGCGGACCCGGCGGTGCCGTTCCGCCGGGTCCCGGTGCACGCCTCGGTCTGGGGCCACGAGCTGACGCTGACCAGCGCGAGCGGGGTGTTCGCGCAGGGCCGCGTCGACGTCGGGACCGCGGTGCTGTTCCGGGAGTCCGCGCCGCCCGCTGCGGGGCGGGTGCTCGACCTCGGCTGCGGCTACGGCGTCATCGGCCTGGCGATCGCAGCGGTCGTCCCGGGCTCCACCGTGACCGGCGTGGACGTCAACGAGCGCGCGGTGCTGGTGGCCAATGAGAACGCCGCGGCCCTGGGGGTCGCCGACCGCTACGCGGCGCTGACGCCCGACGCGGTGCCCGCGGAGGCGACCTACGACGAGCTCTGGTCGAACCCGCCCATCCGGATCGGCAAGGCGGCGCTGCACGCGCTGCTCCTCACCTGGCTGCCGCGACTCGAGCCGGGCGGCCGCGCGGTCCTGGTCGTCGGCAAGAACCTCGGCGCCGACTCGCTGCAGCGGTGGCTGGGGGAGGCCGGCTACCCGACCCGGCGGATTGCGAGTGCGAAGGGGTTCCGGGTACTGGAGACTCGGCGCTCGTGACGGAGCACTGGACGGAGCCGGCCTTCCTGGCGTCGGCCGTCGGGTGGGCCGACGAACGCCTGGGCGAGCTGGGACGGGAGCGCACGGGCGAGGTGGAGCAGCCACACGTGCGGTGGTGGTCGACGGTGCTGCGTCTTCCGACGGCCGACGGGCCCGTGTGGTTCAAGGCGAACACCCCTGCGCTCCGGCATGAGGTGGCGGTGGTCGAGCGGGTCTCGGCCCGGGTGCCAGAGCGGGTCCCGGCTTTGCTGGGCTCCGACGTGGAGCGCGGCTGGATGCTGATGAACGACGCGGGGGAGCGGCTGCGCGAGGTGGTCGCCGCAGAGCGGAGCCTGGTGCGCTGGCACGACGTGCTCTCGGGCGCCGCTGACCTGCACCGGGCACTCGAGCCGGACGTGGATGACCTCCTGGCGGCCGGGGTGCCGGACCACCGGCTGGCCGGCCTCGCCGACCGCTACGCCGAGCTGGTGGACCGGATCGAGGTCGAGCCGAGGTTCCGGGCGGCCGTCTCGCGGGTGGGTGACCTCGTCGACGAGCTGGCGTCCTACGGCGTCCCCGAGACGCTCCAGCACGACGACCTGCACGACGGGCAGGTGTTCGTGAAGGACGGCCGCAACCTGATCCTCGACTGGGGCGACGCCGTCATCTCCCACCCGTTCTTCACGCTGTCGGTGACCCTGGAGGGCGGCGTTGCGTGGGGGCTCGACGACGTGGAGGGCTCGGAGAACATCGCGCCGTACGTCGAGACCTATCTCGCGCGCTATGCACCCGACCGGCCCGAGGTGCGCGAGGCGGTGCCCGCGGCGCTGCGACTCGGCTGGGTCTGCCGCGCGCTCAACCAGCCGGACGTCAGCGGCGAGGAGCACACCCGGACCAGGCTGCGGATGTTCTTGGACGGGACCGTCAGCTAGGGCGTGTCCCGCCCGGGTCCTTGACGAGACCTGGCCGATGCTCGACCCTACGCGTGAGACCGGGTGGGCCGGTCGTTGGCTTCTCATAGCTTGCGAAAGGCAGCCCGTGACAACGCAGGTCCCCTTCATCGAGGGCGAACCCGTCACCGCGATGGCGGTGGAGGAGCGAGCCAAGCTCGTCAAGAGCCTCCGGCGCTTCGACATGCTGTTCTTCACCATCTGCGCGCTGGTGGGTCTCGACACCCTCGGCCAGGTCTCGGGCTACGGCGCCCAGACCTTCACCTGGCTGATCGTGCTGGCGGTCCTCTTCGTGCTGCCCTACGCGTTGCTGATGGCGGAGCTTGGCAGCACGTTCACCGAGGAGGGTGGACCGTATGAGTGGATGAAGCTCTCGTGGGGCAGGCTCCCGGCCGGGGTGGGCGCCATCCTCTACTGGGTGACCAACCCGCTGTGGGTCGGGGGCACGCTGGCCTTCATCTCGACCGAGGCGTGGAGCGACAACATCCACCGCATCGGCACCGGGACGTTCGGCGACTACGCGTTCAAGCTGCTCTTCATCTGGGTCAGCATCGGGGTGGCCGTTGCATCGCTGAAGCGCGGCAAATGGATCCCCAACGTGGGCGCCATGGTCCGGATGGGGGTGCTCGGCCTCTTCTCGTTGACGATCGTGCTCTACGCGTTCAAGCACGGAGTGCACGGCTACTCCCTGCACGACTTCGGCCCCAGCACCTCGGTCTTCCTCGGGCTGGTGCCACTGCTGCTCTTCAACTACGTCGGCTTCGAGCTCCAGAACGGCGCCGCGGAGGAGATGGTCGACCCGCAGACGGACGTTCCGCGATCGGTCGCCACCGGTGGGCTCATCGCCGTCCTCTGCTACGCGATCCCCATCTTCGGCATCCTCGAGGTGCTGCCCCGCAGCGAGATCAGTGGCATCGCGGGGTTCCTGGACGCGGTGCACACCACCTTCAGCGTCTACGGCGGCGCCCAGGACGTCCTCGTCGACCTCATGGCCCTCGGCTTCATCTTCGCCCTGATCACCTCCGGCAGCGTGTGGATGATGGGCTCGGACCGGGTGCAGGCAGTGGCGGCGTACGACGGCGCCTTCCTGGGCTGGTTCGGCCGGTTCAACAAGTACTTCGGCACGCCGGTCCGGGTCAACGTGATGTCGGGCGTCGTCTCGACCATCTTCATGGTCGCCGCCCAGCACCTGGCGACCGGCTCGAACGCCGACACGTTCACGGTGGTCCTCTACCTGGCGACGTCGACGACGCTGCTGTCCTACCTGCTGATCTTCCCGACGGTGATCAAGCTTCGCTACAGCCACCCCGAGGTCCATCGCCCCTACCGGCTGCCGTTCGGCATGGCGGGTGTCTGGACGGCGGGCATCGTCTGCACCGCCTGGATGGTGCTCGGGTCGTGGGTGGCTCTGTTCCCCGGCACGATCGAGCAGGCGCTCGGCCTGTCCTACAGCATCGAGGACTCCTACGGCGTCTCCCGGCTGCGCTTCGAGACCTTCACGCTCGGCACCCTGGCGGTCATCGTGCTGGTCGCCGTCGTCGGCTATGCCCTCGGCGCCCCCGTGCGGAACCAGAACGCCGCCACGGCCCCCGCCGAGGTTGCGAGCACACCCCCGGCACAATGAGCAGGTGCTGGGCCTTGAAGCCGATCATCTCCTAGTCCTCGACGGCGGACTCTCGACCGCCCTGGAGGAGGGCGGCGCCGACCTGAGCGGCGCCCTGTGGACCGCCCGGCTGCTGGCCGAGGAGCCGGAGCGGATCGCTGCGGCGCACCGCGCGTTCTTCCTGGCCGGCGCGAAGGTCGCGACCACGGCGAGCTACCAGGCCAGCCTCGAGGGGTTGCGGGCGGCGGGCTGCTCGGACGCGGAGGCGCGAGGGCTGATCAGGCTGAGCGTCACGCTCGCCAAGCAGGTGCGCGACGAGCTCGCCACAACCCGTCCGGGTCTGTTGGTGGCGGCCTCGGTGGGACCGTACGGCGCGTTCCTGGCCGACGGGTCTGAGTACACGGGCAACTACGGCGTGACGAAGGCACGGCTGCGCGAGTTCCACGCCCCGCGGCTCGAGGTCCTGGCCGAGGCGGAGCCGGACCTGCTCGCCGTCGAGACGGTCCCGGACGTGGTCGAGGCGGAGGTCCTGGTCGACCTGCTCGACGACCTCGGGGTGCCGGCCTGGCTGAGCTACTCGGTCAAGGGCGAGGCCACCAACGCCGGGCAGCCGCTCGCGGAGGCCTACGCACTGCTGGCCGGCCACGACACGATCGTCGCCGCGGGCGTCAACTGCTCGGAGCAGGCGGACGTCCTCGGGGCCGTGCGGGCGGCGGTGGCGGCGACGGGCCTGCCCGCCGTGGCCTACCCCAACCGCGGCGGCAGCTGGGACAGCACGACCAAGAGCTGGGCCTACGGCGAGGCCATCGACCTCGACCTGGTCGAGGGGTGGGTGGCGGCCGGGGCGGGGTTCGTCGGCGGCTGCTGCGGCACCGGGCCCGCCGACATCGCGGCCCTGGCCGACCGGGTCAGCGGGCTCAGTGGTCCCGCAACGCCCTGACCAGCTCGCCCTTGGTCATCTTCGAGCGACCCTCGATGCCGATCTCACCCGCCCGCTTGCGCAGGTCGTCGACCGTCCAGTCGTCGTAGGACTCCGACCGGCCGCCCTTGCGGCCGACCTGCGACCGGGAGCTGCGGGCGGCGGCATTGGCGATGCGTGCGGACTTCTCCTTGCTGTTCCCCTCGTCGCGGAGCTCCTCGTAGAGCTCCTTGTCCTTGACACTCGGTCCGGGGGACTTGCGCGCGGGCATGCTGGGCTCCTTTCTCGTCCCCGGTTCGGTACCCGTGGCCCAGACCGACCAACAGCCCTACCAACAGCCCGACCAACAGCCCGACCAAGCGGGCGCGCGAGGAGGCGCGGCGGGCCTAGTGTCTCCCGCATGGACGAGCCACGAGCGGTGGGTCGCTGCCTGTGCGGCGGTGTCACCTTCCGGGTGATCGGACCGATCCGCGACGTGATCGACTGTCACTGCCACCGTTGCCGACGGTTCACCGGGCACTACATGGCCGCGACCAGCGCGCGGACGGCCGACGTCGAGGTGCGAGACCCGGAGGGGCTGCTCACCTGGTTCTATCCGGTCGAGGAGGCCGGCTACGCCTTCTGCCGGGGCTGCGGGTCGTCGTTGTTCTGGCGCACCCAGACCTCGCCCGGCTGGCTGTCGATCTGTGCCGGGACCCTCGAGCCGCCGACCGGGCTGAGCACGGTGGCGGCCTGGTGGGCGAGCGAGGCCAGCGACTACTTCACCAGGGCGGACCTCCCGGAGCAGCCGACCGAGTGAGTCGGCCCGTCGCCACGGCGACGGGTTGCCCGTCCAGCCTGCCCAGGACCCTCGTCCCTGCCCCCCGGGACACGGGCGACCCCAGGCTCCTTCCATCGTCCTCGGCCGCGACACGAGCGGCCGACCGAAACCTGGAGGGATCATGGGAGTCACCCGGCTCGTCGCCGCAGCCGCCCTGTCTGGAGCGCTGGTCGCCACAGCAGCGCCGTCGCACTCGCTCACCGCATCGCAGAGCGCCGGGGCGGCGTCCGCTGCTGCAGGCGCCCCGCTGACCGGAAGCATCGTCTTCCTGAAGGACTTCAACATCTGGATCGTCAACCCGGACGGGAGCGGCCTGGCCCAGGTCACCAGAGACGGGACCGCACAGTCGCCCTACTACTCGCCCAGCATGTCCGACGACGGCATCCTGGCCGCGGGGAAGGACCAGGACATAGTCCGGATGCGGCAGAACGGGACGGTCCTCAACACGATCGATCCCCCGGCGTTGACCAACTCCGCGGGGCAGCCGCAGGACGGCGTGCCCGTCCACGTGGCGATCTCGCCCGACGGCAACCGGATCGCCTGGTCGACCGCACTGTCCAGCTGCCCCGTCGGCGCTCCCTGCGGGACCCGACTGGTGACCGGCGTCACGAGCGCGACCCAGCTGACGACCCCCGTGGCCACGTCGACCTACGGCGACCCGAGCTGGGTGACCAACAACCGGCTGATGGTCCATGGCGGCTTCCTCTCCCAGATGATGCTCCAGGACCTCGGGGGCTCGGCACAGCACTGGTTCGACGACCAGGACTACGCCGCGACCCCCACCGACCTTGCGGACGGCTCGCTGTCTCGCGACGGCAGGTTCCTGGTCGCCGTCCGCGGGTTCGACACCTCCACCCATCTCATGACCTACCAGGTGACCGGGGACCCCCTCGCCGGCGACCCGAACTCGGTGCCGACGCCCTCTCCCGACTGCGTCACCAGCACCGACGTGCACCTCGCCAGCCCGACGATGTCGCCCGACGCACGGGGCTTCGCCTTCGAGGACTCCGATGGCCTGACCGTCATGCAGATCGGCGCGTCCTGCGGAGCCTACGTCGCCACCACCATCGTGCCCGGCGGGAGCCGCCCCAACTGGTCGCCGGCGGCCAACAACCCCGGTCCCGTCCAGCCCGGTCCCACCACCCCCAAGGCGTTCGACCTGGTGAAGAAGCCGTCGGTGTCGGGTCGGGCCGTGGTCGGCCATCGGCTCAAGGTGACGACCGGGCAGTGGCAACCGGGTCCGGACCGCACCACCTTCCAGTGGCTGCGCAACGGCAAGGCCATCCGTCGCGCCACCTCGGCCGTCTACCGGGTGAAGCGAAGCGATCGTGGGAAGCGGCTCTCGGTGATCATCACCGCGCACGGCGCCGGGATCCCGGACCGCACGGTCACGATCAGCGTCGGAAAGGTCAGGCGCTGACCTTGGGGTCGGTGTCATGGAGTAGCGCCCGAAACCTGCCCGCGTGAGTCAGACGAACGCCGAGACGCCCGTCTCCGCGCGGCCGATCAGCAGCTTCTGGACCTGGCTGGTGCCCTCGTAGAGCGTCATGACGCGGGCGTCGCGGAGGTACTTCGACGCTGGGTACTCGTCGACGTAGCCCGCGCCGCCATAGATCTGGATGCAGTGGTTGGCGGCGCGGACGGCGGCCTCGGAGGCGTAGAGCTTCGCCTTCGAGGCCGCGACCCGGAAGTCGCCGCCGCGGTCGATCAGGTCGGCGGCCCGCCAGACCAGCAGCCGCGCGGCGTCCGCGTCGAGCGAGATGTCGGCGATCATGTCCTGGACCAGCTGGAAGCCGGCGATCTGGCGGCCGAACTGGGTGCGCTCCTTGGCGTAGGAGACCGACGACTCGAGGCAGGCCTGCACCAGCCCCACGCAGCCGGCCGCGACCGAGACCCGGCCCTTGTCGAGCGATGACATGGCGATCTTGAACCCCTCGCCCTCCGCGCCGAGCCGCGCGGACTGGGGGACCCGGACCTCCTCGAGGAAGAGCTCGGCGGTCGCCTGGCCTCGCAGCCCGAGCTTGCCCTTGATCTCCCTGGCCTCGAAGCCGGGGCTGTCGGTCGGCACCAGGAACGCCGTCACACCGCGCGGCCCGTCGTCGGAGGTGCGAGCGAAGACCAGCGCCACCTGGGCCCAGGTGCCGTTGGTGATGAAGAGCTTCTGCCCGGTCAGCACGTAGTCGGAGCCGTCGCGGGTCGCGCGGGTGGTGAGGTTCCCGGCATCGGAGCCGGTGCCCGGCTCGGTGAGGCCGAAGCAGCCGAGTGTGGTCGCGGCAGCGATCCCGGGGAGCCACTCCTGCTTCTGCTCCTCGGAGCCGAAGCCGAGGATCGACTTTCCGACCAGCCCGTTGGAGACCGAGACGATCCCGCGCAGCGCCGAGTCGGCACGGCCGAGCTCCTCCATGCCGAGCGCGTAGGTGACGTAGTCGCCGCCCAGGCCGCCGTACTCGTCGGGGATGGTCAGGCCGAAGAAGCCGATCTCGGCCATCTTGGGGATGATCGCCAGGTCGACCGACTCGTCGCGGTCCCACTGCTGCCGGTGCGGCACCGCCTCCTTCTCGAGGAAGTCACGGGCCAGCCTGCGGAACGCCTCCTGCTCCTCGCTCAGTGACAGGTCCATGCGGGCCCCTCCAGCTCCGGACGTCGCGATAGTCCGTGACGAAATGGTCGTCCGAACCCGGCTTTCCACAACCAGAGCGTCACGGACTATCCCTGCCTTGCGGACTGACGGGCCAGCTCGGCGCGGGCGAGCGAGGCCTTGTGCACCTCGTCGGGCCCGTCGGCGAAGCGGAGCGTGCGGATGGCGGCGTACGACGCGGCGAGGGGGAAGTCCTGGGACAGCCCGCCGGCGCCGTGCACCTGCATCGCCCGGTCGAGGATCTCCTGGACCACCTTGGGGGTGGCGATCTTGATGGCCTGGATCTCGGTGTGCGCGCCGCGGTTGCCGACGGTGTCCATCAGCCAGGCCGTCTTGAGCACGAGCAGCCGGAGCTGCTCGACCGAGACCCGGGCCTCCGCGATCCACTCGCGGATCACACCCTGGCGCGCCAGCGGCTTGCCGAAGGCCACCCGCCCCTGGGCGCGCTCGCACATCAGCTCGATCGCCTTCTCGGCGACGCCGAGGGCGCGCATGCAGTGGTGGATCCGGCCGGGGCCGAGCCGGGCCTGCGCGATGGCGAACCCGAGCCCCTCCTCGCCGATGAGGTTGGCGGCGGGGACCCGAACGTCCTCGAACAGCAGCTCGGCGTGGCCACCGTGCTCGTGGTCGTCGTAGCCGAAGACCGTCATCGGCCGCACGACGGTCAGGCCCGGGGTGTCGCGGGGGACCAGGACCATCGACTGCTGCCGGTGCCGGTCGGCGCTCGGGTCGATCTTGCCCATCACGATGAAGAGCTGGCACTCGGGGTTCATGGCGCCGGTGATCCACCACTTGCGCCCGTTGATGACGTACTCGTCGCCGTCGCGGACGATGGCGGTCTCGATGTTCGTCGCGTCGGACGACGCCACGTCGGGCTCGGTCATCGCGAACGCCGAGCGGATCGTCCCCTCGAGCAGCGGCGTCAGCCACTGCTCTTGCTGCTCGGGGTTGCCGAACATGGCGAGGACCTCCATGTTGCCGGTGTCCGGGGCCGCGCAGTTGAGCGCGGGCGGCGCGAGGTGTCCGGCGCGGCCGGTGATCTCCGCGAGTGGGGCGTATTGGAGGTTCGTCAGTCCAGCTCCGTGGCTCTGCCCGTCCGGGGTGGCGGGCAGGAACAGGTTCCACAGCCCGCGCGAGCGCGCCTCCGCGCGCAGCTCCTGCAGCACCGGCGCGGTCGACCACGCGAACGGGTCGGCCATCGCGGCGAGCTGCTCGTGGAAGACCGGCTCGGCGGGCTCGATCTTCGCCGCCATGAGGTCCAGCAGCTGCTCCTGCAGCTCCTGGGTGCGGGCGTCGAGCGCGAAGTCCATCAGTTCCCCTTGTCGTCGGCGGAGAGAGAGTGCAGCCCTGCGGCCACGATCAGGTCGAAGCCCTCGCCGATCCCCTCGAACCCCTCACCGACCGTCTGGCCCTGGAGGAACCGGTAGTGGATGCCCTCGAGGATCACGGCGAGCTTGAAGTAGGCCAGGGCCATATGCCAGCTCATACTTTCTTGGTCGATGTCACCCGGTTCGCTGCCACTGGCCGCGGCGTACGCCGCGAGCTGCTGCTGGTTGCCGGGCCACCCCTGGGCCTTCGCGACGTCGGAGACCAGCTCGCCGGCGGCCGAGGCGCCGAGCGTCTCGTAGACCAGCATCAGAGCCACGTCGGTGCGGGTGTCTCCGAGGGTGGCCATCTCCCAGTCGACGACGGCGTGGATCTCGTCGTCGGCGCCGACCAGGCAGTTGTCGAGCCGGTAGTCGCCGTGCACGATCCCCACCGCGCTCGTGTCGGCGGCCACCTGCTCGACCCGCTGCGTGAGCCTGCGGTGCAGCTCGTCGGCGTCGGGATGCTCGCGGGTCTTGGACCCCTCGAGCTGACGCCCCCACCGGCGGACCTGCCGCTCGAGGAAGCCGTCGGGCCGGCCGAACTCGCTCAGCCCGACCGCGGCGGGGTCGACCGCGTGCAGCCGGGCGAGCACGTCGACCAGCCGGCCGGCGATGGCGGCGGTGCGGTCGGCGCCCAGTGCGTCGAGCTCGGCGGCCCGGCGGTAGGCCCGGCCCTCGACCTTCTCCATGACGTAGAACTCCGCGCCGAGGACCTCGGGGTCGGCGCAGCGCGCGTACATCCGCGGCACCGGTACGTCGGTGGCCGCCAGCGCCGACATCGCGGTGAACTCGCGGCCCATGTCGTGGGCGGTCGCCTGCACGTGGCCCAGCGGGGGGCGGCGCACGATCCAGGCGGTCGCGCCGTCGGTGACCTCGTAGGTGAGGTTGGACTTGCCGCCGGCGATGAGGCTGCCGGTCAGCTCTCCCTGGATCTCGCCGGGCCGCTGGGTGTCGTACCAGCGCCGGAACGCCGTGAGGTCGAGCCCTGGGACGTCGCTCATCGGCCCGCGTCCCCGCTGTGGGCGTCGAGGTGGGCGTCGACCTTGGCCTGGAGCCGCCGCATCCCCGCCAGCCAGCCGTCGGGGTCGGCGGCGCGGGCGGCGTAGTAGGCACCGACCTCGGGGTGGGGGAGCACCAGGAACCGGTCCGCCTCCAGGCTCTGCACCCACGTGTCGGCGACCTGCTCCGGCGTCAGTGCCGCGTCGCGGGTGAGCAGCTCCTTGAGCGGACCGGCCTGCTCGAGCATCCGGGTCTGGACGCCCTGCGGGCAGATGGCCTGGACGGAGACGCCGCGGTGTCCGTAGGTGACCGAGAGCCACTCGGCGAAGCCGATAGCGGCGTGCTTGGTCACTGAGTAGGGGGCCGCGCCGATCATCGTCAACAACCCGGCGGCCGAGGCGGTGACGACGAACCGCCCGCCCTTGCCGTCCTCCAGCCAGCGCGGAACCAGCAGCCGGGCGGCGCGGACGTGTGCCATCACGTTGGTGTCGAGCATCGCGGCCCAGTCGTCGTCGGAGGCCTGGAGGCTGTCCGGCTGGGTGCGGTCGATGCCGGCGTTGGCCAGGTACACGTCGACGCGGCCGAGGGCGTCGGTGGCCGAGTCGAGGAGGGTGCGGACCCCGGCATCGGAGGAGCAGTCGCCGGGCGCGGCGGTGGCGCCGAGCTCCTCGGCGGTGGCCCGGCAGGCGTTCTCGTCGAGGTCGTTGACGACCACGCGGGCACCGTCTGCGACGAGCCGCGCGGCCAGGGCCCTGCCGATCCCGTGCCCGGCTCCGGTGACGACAGCGCCCGCATCCTGGAGCTTGTGCATGGGCCAACACTCGCACGCGGCTGCGCCCGCGGGCGCGTGTGGTCCGGCTCAGGCGGCGCGATCGACGCCGGCGCGGAACGCGGCGACCAGCTCGAGGTAGAGCTCAGGGTCCTCCAGCATCAGGGCGTGCCGGCGGTCGTCGAGGACGTGGCCGACCCAGTCGGGTCGCCGGGCCAGCACGGCCCGCAGGGTCTGAGCGGGCACGAGCGCATCCCTGGTGCCCCCCACGACGAGGGTGGGCGAGCTGATGCGGTCGATGGCGTGCCACGCGCCACGTGGGTCGGTCCAGACGGCGGCGATGGAACCCAGAGCGGTCAACAGCGCGCGCCGGCGCTCGCGCCGGTCCGGCCCTTCTTTCGAGGCGAGGTCCGCGGCCATCAGCCTCAGCAGCCCGGGGTCGACGGACGCCGGGTCGGGGAAGATCAGCCGCAGGAGGTCGCGGTTGCGCCGCTGGCTCAGCTCGGGTCCGGCCAGGCCGACCACCTCGAGCGCGGCCACGGTCGCCGAGGAGACCAGGATCGGGAGGAAGCCGCCGAGGGTGGCCCGGGTCGGGACGACCATGCGCGCCGGCGACCGGGGCGGGAGCGCCGGGGAGACCAGGACGAGCCGCAGGACGCGGTCGGGATGCCTCGAGGCCACCAGGGCGGCGACCAGGCCGCCCATCGAGTTGCCGTGCAGCGTAAAGCGGTCCCAGCCGAGGGCGTCGGCCACGGACCCGACGAAGGAGGCGTAGGAGCGGACCGTGAAGGAGTCCTCCTCGACCGGCGCCGTACGGCCGAACCCGGGCAGGTCGACGGCCACGACCGGTCCGTGCTCGGCGAGTCCCTCCATCACCTCGAGCCACGTCGCGGCCGAGGCGCCGAGGCCGTGCACGAGCAGCTGTGGCTCCGCCTCGCGCTGCTGGCGACCGGCGACTCGCAGCACCCGCACTTTCCTGCCGCCGACAAGAAGCCGGGTGTCCGTGATCCGTGGCCGGCCGGCCACCTTCGTCGTGCGCATGGAGCTCCCTTGTCGTTGTGGTCCACCGCGAGGTACCCAGTCGGCAGCCGACGGGCTCATCCCAAGGGAGAAGGATTGTCAACTGCAGTTGACAGACGGTCTGTTGTCAACTACAGTTGACGTCATGTCCGATCTCAGGGAGCTGACCGACGCCGCGACGGCCAACGACCCCCGGGCGGGACTGCGCGCCGTACGAGCCCTCGGCCGGCTGCTCGAGCACCTCGAGCGCACCCAGGTCGAGCGGGCCCGCGCGGCCGGCTGGTCGTGGCAGGAGATCGCGGACGTCCTCGAGGTCAGCAGGCAGGCCGTCCACAAGAAGCACGCCCGCAGGTAGCCGGGCACGTCGAACAGGAGTTGCACATGTTGGAGCGGTTCACCCGCAACGCCCGGGCGGTCGTCGTCGGCGCGCAGTCGGTCGCCCGGCGGGTCCGGGCGCCGGAGGTGCGCCCGGGACACCTCCTCGAGGCGCTGGTCGAGGAGGACGGGATCCTTGCCATGAAGGTGCTCGCGGGGCTGGGCGCCCCCGGCGAGGAGGTGCGGCGCGTCGTCCGCGGTCTCAACAACACCTACTCCGACGGGCTCGACGCCGAGGACGCCGAGGCGTTGAGGCTGCTTGGTATCGATCTCGACGCGGTCCTCAGTCGTATCGACGGGGAGCTCAGCGACGACTGCGGCCCGGTACCGCGCGGGCACAAGCGGTTCGCCCGTGGGACCAAGAAGGTGCTCGAGCTCTCATTGCGCGAGGCGCTGCGGCTGGGTGACGGGTTCATCGGCTCAGAGCACATCCTGCTCGGGCTGATCCGTGGTGGTGACCACACGGTGCTGCAGACCCTGGCCGCCTTCGACCTGCATCCCGACGACGTACGCCGGGCGGTCGCCGAGGCGGACCGCCGCGCCGGCTGAACCTCGATCCGACGCTCAGTCGGGTCGAGAGCGGGCGAGGTTGCGCTGGACGGTGAACGCGACCCGGCGGATGTGGTCGCCGTGCGCCGCGGGGTCCAGGAAGCGCAACGCGGCTCGCGGCGGGCCCTTCTCCGGCACGTCGTGCCTCACCACCTTGGCGTCGGCAGCGATGGTCTTGTCCTGGAGGATGAACGACAGCTCCACGTGCGTGCCCGGCTCCGGTAGCCCCGCGTTGGAGCAGATCAGCGCACCACCCTCGGCGAGCTCGAGGAGGGTGGCCTGGATCGCTTCCTCCGCGGACGGCGCGCCCTCCACGATGGGGGTCAGCAGGGCCGGCAGGGACGTCGGGATCCGGAAGAACTCCCGGCGTTGCACCCGCCTGGGCTCGCCCACCGTGGTCAGCACCCAGACCGGGCCGTAGGGCCGGCGATCGGCCACCGCGGTGACTCGGATCTGCATCTGACACGACGGCCGAGCCCACGCGAGGGTCAGCTCCTCACCCGTGCGCGGGTAGGTGCCCGCCTCGGCCAGGACGGTCAGGTCGGGCCGGGCCACGACGACCTTCTGGACGCCCTCGATCGTCTCGACGTCGCTGACCCGGCTGGGCAGCTCGATGCTCGCGCCGTGCGCGAACTCCAGGCGCAGCACCACCTTCGCGAGCACCTCGGGCAGCTCGCTCGCTTCCTCGGAAGCCGTCGGTCGCGACATCAGTCGAGCCCTCGGGACGAGGACAGACGCGTGGGCTGATCCCGTCGCCGCCACCGTCGCTGGGCCCGCACTGCGGAAGCAGCCAGCGACCGGCCGTTGAAGGTGTGGTCGTCCATGCAGGTTCCTCCGTGCCCCGTAACCGTCTGTGACCCAGCGTGTCACGGAGTGGCCCGTGGAGGTAGGGAAGTTGGCCCAGACACGCGACCCCGATGGGTGGTCGGCGCTCAGCCGGTGAAGTCGTCGACCGCGTGCTGTCGCGCGCGGCGGCGTTCCCACAGCCCGCAGCCGACCATCACCAGGGCGGCCAGCACGCCGCCGGCCAGGACGTCGACCACGTAGTGCTCGCCGTAGTAGACGAGCGTCGTGCTCATCGCGAGCGGGTAGAGCACGAGCAGGTAGCGCAGTGGCGTGCGCAGCCGCCAGATGCCGTACATCGCGACCAGGAAGGTGATGCCGGCGTGCAGCGACGGCATCGCGGCCACCGGGTTTCCGACACCCTGGAGCACCAGGTCGAACCGGCCCAGGCCGAGGTCGCGCCAGCCCCGGCCGGTCAGCCGGGGGATCGCCTCGTGTACGTAGCCCTCCTCGGAGGCCATCCACGGCGGCGACATCGGGTAGAGGATGTAGCAGACCAGTGCGCCGAAGTTGATCGTGACGTAGCGGCGCATCCACTTCAGCCACTCCTCGCGCTTGCGCACCCACAGGACGGCGGCGATGGTGAGCCCGGTCAGGAAGTGGCTGGCGTAGACGGTGGTGAAGAAGACGTCGTACCAGCGCGGGTCGCTCTCCCGCAGGCACGGGTCGCCGCAGAGCGCATGCTGCAGCCGCTCCGTGGGCAGGGTCCCGCCACCGACCCACTCGTCGAACCGGATCGGCATCGTGAAGTGCACCGGCAGCCCGAGCTCATCGGTGAGGCCCCGGCTGTAGAAGTAGATCACCAGCCCCACCATCGGGATCGACCAGTCGCGCACGAACCGGAGGTGGTAGCGCGGCGGCGCCTCGATGTTCCACGCGATGGTGCCGAACCACAGCCACACGAACACCGAGACGGTGTCGTTGGGGATGCCGAGCAGCTCGGCGTACGCCGCCAGCGCGACGGCGTAGCCGACCATCGCCAGCACGCGAGCCTGGCGCCGGGTGACCGGCGGCAGGTCGGTGACGTCGGCGGACGAGGCCGCGGATGCGTCCTCCTCGAGCCCCTGCGCCACGGCCGAACTTTACGTGAACGCTCCTACGCGAGCGGGTCGAGGGCGTCGTAGGTCGTGACGGCCTCGGCGAGCGTGCGCAGGTGGTGAGTGCCGTCGCCGAGCAGGTGGTCGAGCGCGGTCAGGTGGGCGGCGTACATGCCGACGCTGTACTCCATCGTCATCGCGATGCCGCCGTGCAGCTGGATCGCCTCCTGGCCGAGGTGCCGACCCGCCCGGCTGACCTGGAGCGAGACCCGTCGGGCCGCGTCCGCCACAGCTCCTGGGTCACCCTGTGCCACGACCATCGTCGCCCAGTCGACTATCGAGTGGGTGAGCTGGAGCGAGACGTACATGTCTGCGGCCCGGAAGGTCAGCGCCTGGAAGGTCGCCAGCGGTACGCCGAACTGCTTGCGGCTCTTGAGGTAGTCGGTGGTCGTCGGCAGCAGGAACTGCATCGCGCCCAGCGCCTGGTTGGCTGCCATCACCCGGGTGATGTCCTGGACCGTCGCGATGCTCGCGCTGACATCGAGGCCGGGCTCACCCAGGGGCGTCGCCGCGGTGCCCGAGAAGGCGACGCGGGCCGCGCGGGTGCCGTCGTAGGTCGAGTAGCCCCTGCGCTCCGGGTCCGAGCCGTTCACCACGAACAGGCCGGTGCCGCCGTCGGGGACTGCCGCGCTGACCACGAGCACGTCGGCGCGGGCGCCGTGCGGGACCGGCTCCTTGACGCCGCTGAGCGTCCAGGAGTCGCCGTCGCGCGTCGCGGTGACGTCCTCGGCCTCTGGCGACCACCGTCGCCCCGGCTCGTCGTGCGCGAAGGCCAGCACGCTCTCGCCGGCGCTCAGCGCACCCAGCAGCTCCTGGCGCTGCTCGCTCGTGCCGCAGGCCGAGACCAGACCGCCGGCCAGCACCACCGACGTGAGGTAGGGCTCGGGCGCGATCACCCGGCCGAGCTCCTGGCAGACGATGCCGATCTCGACCGGGCCGGCACCGACGCCGCCGTCCTCCTCGGCGAACGGGAGCCCGAGCAGCCCCATCTCGGCCATCCGGGTCCACAGCTTCTCGTCGAACCCAGGATCGTCGGCGACCGCCCGGCGGCGGCTCTCGTAGTCGCCGTACGCCTTGCCGATCAGGCCCTTCACGGCCTCGCGGAGGGCGTCTTGCTCGTCGTCGTAAAGGAAGTCCATCGGTAGCTCCTCAGAGGCCCAGGATGTTGCGGGCGATGATCTGGCGCTGCACCTCGTTGGAGCCGCCGTAGATGGAGGCCTTGCGCAGGTTGAGGTAGAGCGGGCCGGCGTTGCGCTCCCACTCGCCGAGGTCACTGGTGCTCGAGTCGTCGCGGGCGGCGCCGCTCGCGAGGCCGCCGGGGCCGGCGAGGTCGAGCACCAGCTCGCTGACCTGCTGCTGCAGCACGCTGCCCTTCAGCTTGAGTACCGAGGACGCCGGGTCGGGCCTGCCCTCCACCGAGTTGGCCGCCACGCGCATCGTGGTCAGCTCGAGGGCCAGCAGCTCGTTCTCGAGCTCGGCGATCCGGGCCCGCAGCAGTGGGTCGTCGGCGAAGCGGTCCTCGGCCAGCCCCTTGATGCGGGCGATGACCCGCTTGGTGATGCCGGACGGCGCGACGCCGACCCGCTCGTTGCCGAGCAGGAACTTCGCGATCGCCCAGCCGCCGTTGAGCTCGCCGACGAGGTTGGCGCCGGGCACCCGCACGTCGGTGAACCAGACCTCGTTGACCTCGTGGCCGCCGTCGATCAGCTGGATCGGGCGGACCTCGAGCCCCTCGCTGCGCATGTCGATGAGCAGCATCGAGATGCCGGCCTGCTTCTTGGCGTCGGGGTCGGTGCGCACCAGGGTGAAGATCCAGTCGCCGTACTGCCCGAGGGTGGTCCAGGTCTTCTGGCCGTTGACGACCCAGTCGTCGCCGTCCCTGACCGCGGTGGTCCGCAGCCCGGCCAGGTCGGAGCCGGCGTCGGGCTCGGAGAAGCCCTGTGACCAGAAGATGTCGACGTTGGCGGTCTTGGGGAGGAACTCCCGCTTCTGCTCCTCGGTGCCGAACTGCGCGATCACCGGCCCGATCATCCCCGCGTTGAAGGCGAGCGGTGTGGGCACGCAGGCGCGCTCCATCTCCTCGTGCCAGATGTGGTACTGGATCTCGGTCCAGTCCTGGCCGCCCCACTCGACCGGCCAGCGCGGCACGGCGAGCCCGGCCGCGTTGAGGGTCCGCTGCGCCTCGACGATCTGGTCCTTGGTCAGCTCACGACCCGCGGCCACCGCGTCGCGGATCTCCTCGGAGACCTTCGTCGTGAAGAACTCCCGCATCTCGTCACGGAAGGCCCGCTCCTCTTCGGTCAGCTCGAGCTGCATGTCTGGTCCTCGCTCACTCGCTCCGGCGGCTCTCGTGGTCTTGCTACTGGTCAGTACACACCATCTCGACACACCCTCTCGCAACAGGATCGGTCCGCGGAGCGTTGATGATGCATGCAGGTAGCCGTGGAGCAAGGAGGACGGGTGGGGCGAGCGCCGGCGCCTGACTTCGACGGGTGGGTCGCGGCGCGCGGCCCCGCGCTGCTTCGGCTGGCCTACACGCTGACCGGCAACGCCGCGGACGCGGAGGACGTCGTCCAGGAGGCGCTGGCAAGGGCGCTGCCCCGGTGGAACCGGATCTCGCGCGTCGAGGACGTCGACGCCTACGTGCGGCGGATGGTGATCAACGCCAACACCTCGTGGTGGCGCAAGTTCCGTCGCCGGGAGTCCCCAGTCGAGCTGGTGCGCGACGAGACGGTCGTCGGGCCCGGCGAGGAGTTCGACGACAAGCGCCGGCTCTGGCTGGCCTGTCACGCGCTGCCCGAGTCGCAGCGCACGGCGGTCGTGCTGCGCTACTACGAGCAGCTCGAGTACGCCGAGATCGCGGCGCTGACCGGCGTCCGCGAGGGGTCGGTCCGGGCGCGGGTGTCCCGCGGGCTGGCCGCCCTCCGAGTGACCATGGGAGAGAACGATGAGTGATCTCGAGAGCCGCCTGACCCAGGCGCTCGACGACGGCGCCCAGCACGCCCCGTCCGCACGCAGCCTCGCCGAAGGGGCGCGGAGCAGGGCGCGGTCGCGTCGGCGCAGCCGCACCGCCGGGGCGGTCGCCGCGGCGGCGCTGGTGGTCGGCGTACCGACGGCGGTGGTGCTGGTCGGCGGCTCGAACGGCGACCCGAGCCGCGACCCGGCCCACAACCGGGTGGCCACCGACCCGACCGCCAGCACGGACGCGACCCAGGGGAGCGTGCCGCTCAAGTTGGGCTACCACTGGGAGAGCTGGCACGACGTGACGGTCCAGGTGCCCGACACCTGGCAGTACGGCGGGCTGAGCGACTGGTGCGCCAACGGCGGCGCGCTCACCCCGCGGATCCAGCGCCCGGAGACGGTGTCCGAGGCGATCGGGTGCGAGCCGGGCTCCACCTACGGCATCAGCTTCCAGCAGATCGACAACACCGACGACTTCCAGTGGCCCACGGTCGCCCAGTCCGGCAGCGCCTGGCCCGACGACAACGTCGTGGGCGGCCGCGGCATCGGCGGAGTGCTCATCATGGTCGCGGCCCCCAAGGCCGACCTCGACCAGGCCCTCTACATCCAGAGCACGATGCGCGCCATCGGTCCTGCCGGCGACCCCAACGGCTGCCAGTCGCGCTACACGCCGGACTCGGCGAGCCCGCCCGAAGGTGGACTCTCGATCTGCCGCTACGACGGAACGGGCGCGCTCGAGCAGAGCGAGGTGCTGTTCGGCCAGGACGCAGGCGACGCCGTACGAGCGCTCCAGGCCGCTCCGGAGCCCGGGGCGTGCGCCGACGCGAGCCAGGGCAGCCAGCCCCACGAGGTCGTGGCGCTGCAGTCCGCGGGCATCTCCGCCAGGGTCGACCTGGTGGACGGGTGTGCCCGGGTCACCGTCGACGGTCACGTCCGCGAGCTGACCTCCGACGTCCTCTACTGGGCACTTTCCCCGGGGTGGAGCGGTTCCGTTCCGGACGGCGTCTCACTACCGTCTGAGCTCCGGAAGGAGTAGCTCCCACCCGGTGGAGCGCCGGGGACGGAGGTGGCAGTGCGTCAGCGGATCCGCATGGCTGTCATCGTGCTGCTGGTCATCGGCCTGGTCGTCGCCGGTTACGAGGGCTACCGGCTCTTCACCGAGAAGCCCCATCACGAGCCGCCCGTCTCCCGGGTCACCGACACCACCGACGACGGCTGGCAGGTGGTCTCCTACCTCGGCGTCACCGTGGAGGTGCCGCCGGGCTGGGCGCGGCTGGACATGGGGTTCTGCGGCGAGTCCACGGAGCGGTGGGGGCCGGCGGACCTCGACCCGTGCGCGACAGACCTCGGGCTCTGGTTCCTCGCCTCGGCGACCTTCGACCCGGCCACCGGCCCCGGGGTGCACGCCGCCCCGGCGTCCGACAATCTGCCCCAGGGCGGCTGGGCGGGCTACGTGACCCGCGGCAAGGTCGTGGTCAACGTCGCCGGGCCCGACCAGAACGTCGTACGCCGGGTCCTGCAGTCGGTGAGCCAGCCCATCTGAACGGTCACGGCTAATGCCGGTGCATCCGGAGGCCCCGATCCCGGACAATGCTGCGACGTGGGACACGTGGACGTCGCCGGAGTGCGCTATGACCTGCCCGACGGGAGGGTGCTGCTCGACGACGTCTCGTTCCGGGTCGGGGAGGGCGCCAAGGTCGCGCTGGTCGGGGCCAACGGCGCCGGCAAGACGACGCTGCTGCGCATCATCACCGGGGAGCTGACCCCCCACGCGGGGGTGGTCACCTGCAGCGGTGGGCTCGGAGTGATGCGCCAGATGGTCGGCGTCGGCCTCGGCGCGGAGCCGACGGTGGCGGACCTCCTGCTCAGCGTCAGCCCGGCCCGGGTGCGCGAGGCCGCCCTCGCGGTGGACCGGTGCGAGCGGGCGCTGATGGAGACCGACGACGAGCAGACCCAGATGCGCTACGCCGAGGCGCTGGCGGAGTACGCCGACGCCGGCGGCTACGACGTCGAGGTCGTGTGGGACGTGTGCACGGTTGCGGGTCTCGGGGTGCCCTACGACCGCGCCAAGTACCGCGAGCTGCGCACCCTCTCCGGTGGCGAGCAGAAGCGGCTGGTGCTCGAGTTCCTGCTCCGCGGTCCCGACCAGGTGCTGCTGCTCGACGAGCCCGACAACTTCCTCGACGTGCCGGGCAAGATCTGGCTCGAACAGCGGATCCGCGAGTCCGACAAGACGATCCTCTACATCAGCCACGACCGCGAGCTGCTCAACAACACCGCGACCAGAGTCGTCACCATCGAGCTCGGGGCGTCCGGGGCCGGCAACAGCGCGTGGACCCATCCGGGCGGCTTCGCGTCGTACCACGAGGCGCGCAAGGACCGGTTCCTCCGCTTCGAGGAGCAGCGGCGCCGCTGGGACGAGGAGCACGCCAAGATCAAGGCGCTGGTGCTGCGGCTGAAGATCAAGGCGGAGTACAACGACGGCATGGCGAGCCAGTACAAGGCCGCCCAGACCCGGCTGCGGAAGTTCGAGGAGGCCGGGCCGCCGACCGAGCAGCCGCGCGAGCAGGCGGTGCAGATGCGGCTCAAGGGCGGCCGCACCGGCAAGCGCGCGGTGATCTGCGAGGACCTCGAGCTCACCGGGCTGATGAAGCCGTTCGACCTCGAGGTCTGGTACGGCGAGCGAGTGGCCGTGCTGGGCTCCAACGGCTCCGGCAAGTCGCACTTCCTGCGGCTGCTGGCTCGCGGCGGCACCGACCCCGACGTGGAGCACCGGCCGGTCGAGGACACTCCCGTCGAACCCGTCCGGCACACCGGCAGGGCGAAGCTGGGTGCCAGGGTCCGG
>Ga0068860_100000731_pt1 | contig 37386 bp, 34 predicted proteins | sample KBSSwiS32_FD_66597 | JGI IMG/M metagenome (GOLD analysis project Ga0068860, IMG submission 66597) | Switchgrass rhizosphere microbial communities from Kellogg Biological Station, Michigan, USA - KBS Switchgrass S3-2 | ecosystem: Host-associated > Plants > Roots > Rhizosphere > Soil ... | reverse complement strand
GATTTCGGGGGGCTCGAATTCGAATTCCTCGAGTTGGAGTTCGAATTCGAAGCGCTCGAATTCGAATTCCTCGGATTGAAGATCGCTTCCTGTTGCTCGAAATCGAATTCCAGGAGGTCTGAGAGCGCCGTCGACATTCGACCGAGCGGGGCAATCTTGATTTGTTTCACTTCGTTTATTGACAAGTTGTATTGGCTTCTGGCATCATTTTGCCCATGGATGCGATCGACGGGGTCGTCCCGCTCCCTTCAAGGGTCGCCTCGACGATTGCGGCCTAATTCTTCGGTTTTGCCGGTCCGGTCGGAATTCTCCGTCCGGGCCTTTTGACAGGAGGTGCGTATGAGCGCCAACGTCTCGTCCTTCGCCGTTTCGTCCCCGTCCCCCGCCCCGGCTCCGCTCAAGGCGGAGCGGATTCAACTGCAAATGCAGCAACTTCCCGGCTGGCGCCTGTCGCACGACGGCCGGCAGGCGTGGCGAACCTTCCGGTTCCTCTCGCGCAACGAGTCGTTCGCGTTCCTGCGGCGGGCGCTTCGGACCGCGGAGAGCGTGCCAGTCGCGATCGGCATGCGCGGACCGACCGTGTCCTACCGCGGCGGTACGGTCACGGTGTCGATCTGGGCGTTCGACGGATCGTTCATCGAGGCGGACGTCGCCATGGGGCGGAGCGTCGGCCGTCTGATCTGACCCTCTAACGCGCGATTTTCGACGGAGCCTGTGCTCGCGGGCACCGCCGAAAGTAGCGTGAAGGTCGTCGTAGCCGGTGGGCTGGCTTAGCACACGAACGGGTTGCCAAAACGAAGTTGGTGTGCTGGGTCAGCTCATCGGTTTTTTGCCCCGCCCGGCGGGAAAGCGAGCACAACGCAAGCCATTCCGGGTCGCATTCCGCGAACCGGCCACACAAAAGGAGATCGTCATGAACGACAGCAGCAACGCAGACAAGCTCAACAAGTGGCAGATCCTGATCGAGAACATCCGGGAGGTGGTCCCCGGCATTCCCGGGGCCGACCCCTGGTACGCCGAGGTCCAGCAGAAGGTCGAAGCCTTCCGCGCGACGCAGGAGAAGGTGCAGATGCTGCGAGGTCAGCTGCAGGACGCCGTAGTCGTCCGCAACGGGTTCGACAAGGAGGCGCACGCTTCGCTCCGTCGCCTTGCCGCAGTGTCCCGGGCTCACTTCGGTTTCGCCAACCCGCTGCTCGAAACCTTCAACATCCGTTCCGAGCACCGGGCGCGGCGCGGCCGCAAGTCGGCGGAGAAGTCCGCGCCGAAGGCCTGACCTCGTAGCGCGCGCCGTGCGCACCGCTCCGCCTGGGGCAGCTGGCACGGCACACGCAGCGATCTGACGTAGGTGAGGTTCCTGGAGGGTGGGGGGAAATCCCCACCCTCGTTTTCGCTTCGCGTTATCTCGACCTGCTGAGCGACAGATTCGAGCCGCCGCCCGTTGGTGGAACGAGAATCGCCCAGCCGCAAAAGGTCTGCTTCGCCAGGAGCTGACTCAGGCCTTCGAGCTGATTACGACCACAGTCCGGCATCGGAACCCGCGCCGTCGATGCTTCGATCGCTGGCGTGCGTCGCATTTATCTCTTTCGCGTTCGGTATAACCTCTACAATCGGGAAAAGAACGAGGCCGTGGAGGTTCTGGCCTTGTGGCACGCGAGCCGTGGTGAAGGTCCACCGATCTGACAGATCTTAGGCCGAGGTGTGAGATGAGCATTCCGAGCACCGGTCGAAGGATGATCCGCCCCACCCATCCGGGCGAGATGCTGCAGGAAGACTTCCTCCCGGACTACGCGCTCAACGCTTCCGGTCTTGCCGATGCCATAGGCGTCTCGTGCCAGACCGTCAACGAGGTGCTCCGAGGGCGGCGGGCCGTGAGTCCGGGGATGGCCCTTCGGCTCGCACGTTTGTTCGGCAACTCGGCGGAATTTTGGCTCAACGCCCAGCGTGCTGTGGATCTATGGGATGCAGCTCAAGCCATCAAGGACGAGGTCCAGCGCATTAAGCCGTTAAAGGCCGCGTGATCTGTCATGACTGATCAGCACCGAGAACAAAGCGCAGACGCGCCACGGATGGCGGATGATCCCATCGTGGCTGAGGTTCGGGCCACGCGTGAAGCCCATGCAGCAGAGTCGAACTACGACCTCGCCCGCATCGTGGAGAATCTGCGACAGGTTGAAGACGTCGAACGGGCTCATGGCAGAAAGATCGTGGCGCCACCCAATTCAGGTCGGACCATGATCTCGTCCCGTCCTTCGCCCGGCTGCCAGTCGAGCCGCCAGCCCGGCTTGATTCCGAGCTTTCGTCTCACCTCAGCAGGGATCGTGACCCTGTTCTTCTGTGTGATCGTCGTGACCATTAGAGGATGGTTCTCCTTCGGAGTTGGCGTGTCAAGGCAGGCCGCACACGCTGGGAATATCCCTGCCGTTCCTCAAGGCGTACAATCCAAGCGATGAAAATGCTCACGGCTCAGTTGGTCAACGGAAGGCTAGACGTTCCCGAGGTTAGCCTCCCCGAAGGAGGGACGATCACACTGCTGGTCCCCGAGGGTGACGAGAAGGACTTCGACCTTTCCGCCGACGAAAGGGCGCTCCTCTTGGAATCGATCGCCCAGGCGGATCGGGGCGAAGTTGTCGACGGCTGGAAGCTCCTCGCCGAACTCGAGGCCTGAAGTTGCGCCTCCGCCTTGTTTTTTGTGGCTGACTCATGACACTGGTTCGCCCAAGACTCACTGATTACCACGGAATACTCGTGTCACAGGAGTCCGTTGACTTTGCCATTCCGTTTCTCGATGACGACATCCCTCTATACGTGGATCCGTTCCTGTTGTGGAAGTCGCCTTCGATGCAGGAAACCTCTCTACACATCGCATTGATCTCTGCCTTTAACGGCATCGGCCGAATGGCAATGTCCGGTAAAAGGAGCGGCGCTCGCCGAATATTAGTCGAGCTTTCTGAATGTAACGAAGCTGGATTGGGTCAAGCGCGGAATCGGGTAGGCAAGAGAATATCCGAGGCCAAAGCCGATGAGATAATCTCGCTGTTCGAAGGCATCCCCGACGTTCAATCCCACGGGCTACAGCATATTGAGGCGATACAGCTCCTCGTTGACGGCATAGCAAAAGACCGAATCAGTGATTTCACCTGTAGCCTGCTCAAATCATTCTTAATCGACTTCACCATACAAAACTGCAAAAACATCGGAATACCCACGGAGAGTGTAGCGATTGAGAATCTGTACGAGCCTGAACGCCTGCAAATGACATCTGAGGTTGTTGAGTTACCGGTGAACCCCGAGACAAAGGCGCCAATCTTATTGATTCCAAAACGTTGGCTTCGATTCATGCCGTGGATCAACTACGACGGCTTCTACGACAACGCTTATGTGAAACTGCCGCCGGGAGTTGTTCCAGAAAGAGCGGGCCGAGTTGATGTGTTGGCGTTTAACAGGCATAACTTTGGTGTTGTCAAAGGGTATCTCGACAGTCGACAGCGAACAGCTGTGGATTGCCGTAGTGATCCTCTTTTTCGTCAGATTCCGGTCACATCAGCCAAGGGAAAATGGGCCGCCATAAAAAAACTTCCACCAGGCACTGGAGGTGCTGCGGACAAGAAGTACGAAGGCTATATCGAACAGCTGCTAGCTTCGTTGCTATACCCCCAACTAGACTTTGCCCAAGGGCAAAGCCGCACCGACTCCGGGGCACACATTCGCGATTTGATTTTCTATAATAATCGCGGAGTTGACTTCCTGGAAGAAATCCATGAAAAATATAGCTGCTCGCAAATCGTCTTTGAGATGAAAAATGTGAGAGAGATTCAAAGTGAACACGTCAACCAGCTCAACCGGTATCTTGTCGATCACTTTGGCCGGCTGGCGATTTTCGTCACCCGCAACCCTCTGCCTAAGAGTATTCAGAGGAACATCGTCGATCTCTGGTCCGCGCACCGTAAGTGTATCCTCGCCCTGACCGACGACGATTTACAGACTATGGTCACAGTATTTGAGAGCAAGCAGCGCCTGCCGGTTGAGGTTTTGAAGCGAGCCTATGTGGAATTTACCCGAGCTTGCCCGAGCTAAGGAGAACTCAAATGTCGAGTGCGTCGAGAGAAGAGACCAAGCACCAAGACCGAAGGTCTGTCACACAAGAGGACGTCGAGATATTCGATAAGGTCCGCTCGCAAATGAAGACACTGGCAGTGGATCTCGAGGCACTTTCGAAGAAGTCACCTGATGCTCCCGTAAGCAAATTCAAGGTAACCTTCATAAACGAGATGCTGCGTAATGCAAATCAACTTTTGATTTCGCCGTTTAAACCCATTGAGGGATTCGAGGTTTTTGATGAAGCGGCACTTCCATCCAGCAGTGATTCGCTAATGGTGCTGAATCAATACCTGACCTGCCTTGAGAGATGGCGCTCTGCCCATTCTCACTCGGGCTCCGATGTTTTCCATAGTTTGGTATGGAATATCCCTGACGAGTTGATAACTTCCGAGCCGCCCACTACCTAAAGCGCGGCTTGTTTTAGGACCATGGAGGGTTGAACACACATGAACCCAGGGAGACCGAAGCTACGCTTCACGCCGAGGCTGCTAACCCGTGGTCCGATCCTGGGTGGCGTTGAGCCCTTTTCCCCAGATTGGAGGCGTCAACCATGGCTGCTTTGAAAGTCACACCCTCCAGTGGGAACGTGTTCGCGGATCTCGGATTCGACGAAGAGGAGGCCGAGCGCCTTCGAATTCGCTCCTCTCTCATGATCGCGATCCGAAAGCTGATCGAGAGCCGAGGCCTGACCCAGGCCGATGCTGCCAAACTGTTCGGCGTCACCCAACCGCGCATCAGGGACCTGGTCCGCGGCAAGATCGACCTCCTCGGTATCGACACCCTGATCGACATGCTCGCTCGGGGCGGAATTCACGTCGATGTGGTCCTATCCGAGTCGATGCGGCGGGGGGCGGCATGAAGGCCCGTCGCGGCAAGGTCAGCGAGACCGGCTCTGTCGAACCGAGCCGAACTGCACCGCGCGACGTCCGAATCGTCCAAAAGGGATCCTTGTGGATCGCAGTGCCAATCGAAGAAGGGCCGCTGCTCGACGAGGCGACGGTGGAATCCGTCCGTCGGAAGATTCGCGCCCGACGCCTGAGTTAATCGCGGGCGGAGGCAAGCTCCGCCCCTACGGAGGTCAGGTAGAGAAGGAGATCGCGAGTGTCCATAGATGCCTCTGTTCTGGTTGCTGTAATCGGAGGCCTCGTCACTGCATTGGGCTGGCTCGTTAGCACCCGGCTGACGGCCTCCCAAGAGCGTCAGAGACAGCAGGCTGACGCTCTACTGAAATACGTTGAGCGACAACTCGAAGAACTCTACGGCCCACTGGCCTTTCTCATTTACGAGGGCAGGCGTACGTACGAGGATTTACTTGAGGCACTCGGCCGAACGTACGTGTTTGAGGCGAATGCCCCGCTTCCGGAGGATGAGCTCCGCATTTGGCTCTTCTGGACGGAATTTGACTTCCTACCTCGCAATGCCAAGATCAAGGCCCTTCTCACGTCGAAAACGCACCTGATCGACGGACCCACCTTCCCCGATAGTTACATCGCTTTCCTGGACCACACCAATTCCTGGGAGATCAGCCATCGCAGATGGAAGGAACAAAAGGTTGAGTATCCCTGGCACTCCAAGGTCAATTGGCCCGACGAATTCGAGAGCGAAGTCACGGACACCTTTCAGGATTTGAAAGCGAAACACGCCGCGCTCATCGGCAAGCTGGAATCCGCGCCCGATCGCAAGCCTTTCGATCGGTCGCTGTGGGGTATCGATGTAAAGAGCTGAAGCCACGGATTCGGACCCAAGGCCGAAGAGAATCGCGGGCGGAGGCAAAGCTCCGCCCCTACGACTGAAGGCAGGATCCCTAGGGATCTCCCTACTCCACCGTCACGCTCTTAGCCAAATTCCGTGGCTGGTCCACGTCCGCCCCTCGCCTCACTCCGATGAAGTACGCCAGCAGCTGAAGCGGAATCACGTTCACGATCGGCTGGAGCAGGGGCGAGACCCTGGGCACTTCGATGATCTCGTGGGCAAGGCCTTCGAAGTCTTCGGCGGGGCCGTCGGTGACGACCAGGAGGTGACCGTCTCGGGCTCGGACTTCTTGAAGGTTGGAGCGGACTTTTTCGTAGACGCCGTCTCCCGTGGCGAGCGCGATCACGGGGAGGTTTTCGTCGATCAGGGCGATCGGGCCGTGCTTCATCTCTCCGGCGGGGTAGCCTTCGGCGTGGATGTAGGAGATCTCTTTGAGCTTGAGCGCCCCTTCGAGCGCGATCGGGTAGTTGATGCCGCGGCCGAGGTAGAGGACGTTTCCCGCCTTGTGGTAGCGGCGGGCGAGATCTTCGAGGTGAGCCTCTTGCTTGCGGATGACCTGGTCGACCGCTCCGGGAAGGTGGGCGAGATCGTCCAGGTAGAGCCGGTCGATGCTACCTTCCCTCTGCTGCCGCAGGTAGAGCGCGAGCAGATAGAGCGCGACCAGCTGGGTGGTGAAAGCTTTGGTCGAGGCGACGCCGATTTCCGGCCCGGCGTGGGTGTAGATGACACCTTGGCTGATGCGGGTCGCCTGGGAGCCCTCGACGTTGCAGACCGAGAACAGCCGGGCGCCCCGCTCCTTCGCGGCTTCCATGGCGGAGAGCGTGTCGGCCGTCTCGCCGGATTGCGAGATCCCCACGGCGAGCACGCGACCATCGACGATCGGATCGCGATAGCGATACTCCGAGCCGTAGTCGACCTCGACCGGAATCCGGGCGATCGTCTCGATCATGAACTTGCCGATCAGCGCCGAATGCCAGGAGGTGCCGCAGGCGAGCAGGTGCAGGCGCTCGATCTTCTTGATCTCCTCGGCGGGCAGCGTCACCGTGTCGAACAGGATCTCGCCGGTCTCGAAATCCACGCGGCCGGCGAAGGTGTCCTGCACCGCCTGGGGCTGCTCGTGGATCTCCTTCGCCATGAAGTGCTTGTAGCCGCCTTTTTCCGCCTGGACCGGGTCCCAGTTGAGGCGCACGACCGGCCGTTCGGCCGGGGCGAGCAGGCGCCCGGCGCGGTCGAAGATCTCGATCTTTTCGGGGGTGAGGACGGCGAGGTCGGCGTTTTCGAGGAAGATCACGTTCCTGGTGTAGGCGAGCAGCGCCGCCGGGTCCGAGGCGAGGAACTGCTCGTTTTCGTCTTTTCGGCCAAGGCCGAGGACGAGCGGCGGACCCATTCGGGTCGCCACGATCTCCTGGCCGTTGCCCGCGGTGGTGACCGCCGCGAAGGCGTACATCCCTTCCACCTCGCTGACCGCGCGGGCGACCGCTTCGCGAAGTGTTGAGCCGTCGAGGTACGAGGAGATCAGGTTCGCGACCACTTCGGTATCGGTGTCCGAGGCGAACGTCCACCCTTCCGCGAGCAGGCGCTTCTTGAGCGGCAGGAAGTTCTCGATGATGCCGTTGTGGATCAGCGCCACCCGGTTCTTCGAGTCGACCATCGGGTGGGCGTTCCTCTCGCTCGGCGGGCCGTGCGTCGCCCAACGGGTGTGGCCCAGGCCGTAGACGCCGGTGATCGGCGCGGCGGCCAGCTTCACCCGTAGGTTTTCGAGCTTCCCTTCCGCCCGGGCGGTCTGGAATTGACCATCGGCCACCGCGACGATGCCGGCCGAGTCGTACCCGCGATATTCCATCCGGCCGAGGCCGTCCATCAAGAGGGGCACCACGTCCCGGTGCCCGACGTATCCGACAATGCCGCACATGGTTGGTTCTCCTAAAAATGCAAAAGGCACGTCACGCTACGGCCGCCCGCTCTTCCTGGGTTGCCCCTACTCTTTCGAGTCCGCCCGCGCCCGGCGCTGACCCTTCAAACGCTCGACCGCCCCCTCTAAATTCTTCTGCCGTACGCGGGCGATCGCGAGCGCTCCGTCAGGCACGTCCTGGGTAATCACCGAACCGGCTCCCGTCTGGGCGCCCGCTCCGACTTTCACCGGCGCCACGAGCATCGTGTCGCTGCCGACGAAGGTGCCTTCGCCGATTTCGGTTCGGTGCTTCGACTCCCCGTCGTAATTGCAGGTGATGACCCCGGCTCCGATATTTACGTGGGCACCGACCGTGGCGTCGCCCAGGTAAGAAAGGTGCCCGGCTTTGGCGCCGGGTCCCAGCTCTGAGGCTTTCACTTCGACGAAATTTCCGACCTTGGCGCCCGCGCGGAGCACCGTGCCCGGACGCAGGCGGGCGAACGGCCCGACGCGGCAGCCGGTTTCGATCCGCGCGCCGTCCAGAACGCTGTAGGGCTCGATCGTGACCCCCCCGCCGAGAACCGTATCGCGCAGCCAGGCGCCTTGGCGCAGCTCGCAGGCGGGGCCGATCTCCGTCGTTCCGGAAAGGGAGACCTCCGGGTGGATCAACGCGTCGCGGCCGACCGCGACGCCCGGCTCGATCGAGGTGCGCGCGGGCTCCAAGATCGTCACGCCAGAGCGCATCAGCGCTTCCAAATGGCGGTCGATCAGGCGGCGGTGCGCTTGGGCGAGCTCGACCCGATCGTTGATTCCCCAGCTCTCGGACGGATCGGCGAGCGGATGCAGCTCGACGCGATGGCCCGCGCGGGCGGCGTCGGTCACCGCGTCGGTGAGGTATAGCTCCCCCTGGGCGTTCGTCGCGCGCAGGCGGTGGAGGTATTCGAAGACCTCCGGTGCGGGAAAAGCGTAAAGCCCGGCGTTGATCGTCGTCTGCGCGCGCTGCTCCGGCGTCGCGTCGCGCGCCTCGACGATCTCACCGAGCGCGCCGTCGGCATTCGCAAACACCCGGCCGAGCGAACTGGGATCGGGGAGCTCGGCGACCGCGAGCGCGCCCCAGGCCGGTTCACTTTCGGCCCGCTCCGCGAGCGCTTCTATCGTCGCCGGCGTGACGAGGGGCGCGTCGCCCGAGAGGACGATCAGCGTCGACTCGTGCCCGGGGTCGGTGCGCAGGTAGGGCTCGACCTGCTGGAGCGCGTGGCCCGTGCCGCGCTGCTCGGCTTGGAGCACGAACTCGACGTCGGGGGCCGTAAACTGCGCCCGGACCTGCTCGGCGCCATGGCCGACGATCACCAGGATCCGTTCGCAGGAGGCGGCCCGCGCGGCGTCGAGCACCCAGGCGAGGAGCGGCCGGCCCGCCGCCCGGTGGAGCACTTTCGGCAGGGCGGAGCGCATGCGCGTCCCTTGGCCCGCGGCGAGGACGACGGCGATTCGGGGGCGGCGGGCGGAGGGGGTTCGATTCATCGGTCTCCCCCCGGCCGCGGGCCCCGGGCGGCCAGCTCCAGGGCCGCGCGGGCGAGCTTTTTCGAGTCGTGGCGCACCAGCTCCTCCTCGGCCGAGTCGGCGAGCAGATCCGCTTCGACCAGCTCGACCCCCATCGCCTCCAGTTCTTCGCGGACGTAGCGCACCGGTTCCGAACCGACCTCGGCGTAATGCTCGACCCAACGTTGGGGGATCGGGCTGGAGCTGGCGAGCACGCCGTGGACCAATCCCTGCCCTAAGTAGCGCTGGGTTTCGCGCAGGTGGTCGGCGCCCATCATGCGGTCGGTCTCGCCCGGTTGGGTCATCAGGTTGAGCAGCAGGATCACCCGCGCCCGGCTGCGCTGGATCGCCTGGCGAATGCCGGGGATCAGCAGGTTCGGCAGGATCGAGGTGTAGAGCGAGCCAGGGCCGAGCAGGATCAGGTCCGCCCGTTCGAGCGCCGAAAACGCGGGCGGGAACGCGGGGGGGGCCGGCGGGTCGATCTCGATCCCCTCCAGCCGCTCGTTCGAGCCGCCGACCGCGGATTCGCCCTGGTAGAGCGTGCCCGAGACGCCGCGACCGCGCAGCACCACGTCCGTCAGGGTGGCGGGAAAGACCTTGCCGCGCACCGACAGAATCGATTCGGCGGTCAGGATCGCCTGGTGAAAATCGCCGGTGATGCCGGTGAGCGCGGTCAAAAACAGGTTGCCGAACGAGTGGCCGAGCAGGCCGTCGCCCGCCGGAAAGCGGTATTGGAACAGCCGGGCGAGCAGCGCTTCGTCGTCCGCCAGGGCGACCAGGCAGTTGCGGATGTCGCCCGGCGGGAGCACGCCCAGCTCGCGGCGCAGGCGGCCGGAGGAACCGCCGTCGTCGGTGACCGTGACGACACCGGTCAGCTGCCGCAGCTGGCGGGTCCCGACGTGGTGCTTCAAGCCCCGAAGCAGGACGGACAGCCCGGTGCCGCCGCCGACCGCGACCAGGGAGAGCCCCGCGGCTTGCTGCGAGCGCCTAGGGGAGCTCGAAGAGCTGGCGGTGTTCGGCGTGCCGTCGAAGCTCGGCAAAGTCGGCGTCGTGGAACGCATGGACTCGATTCCTGGGGTTGAGCTCGATCGCCTGGCCGAGCGCCTTGGCCGCCTCGTCGAGACGTCCTTCCGCGGCGTGGATCGAGGCTACCAGGAAAGCGAACCGCTCGTCCTTTTTGTCGCGTCCGCCGCGGCGCGCGAGCTCCAGGGCGGCTTTGACCTCGCCCCGGTTGCGCAGCATCACCGCTTCGAGGAACGGGTCGCCCGCCTCCGCTCCGTCCGCCTTGGCCTCCGCGAGCTTCTGGCGGCAGATCGCGAGGAACTGCTTCGCCCGCGCGGTGAGCGACGGCTCGTCGCCCGCGATCACCTTTTCGAGCTCGGCGGCGGCTTTCGCCCATTCCTGCTTTTGCAGCAAGGCGAGGCCCTTGGTCAACTGCTCGATGAGCGGATCGGCTTCCGGTCGCGGCCCGGCCGGGCGCGAGAACGCGACGGTCGTTTTTTCCTTCGGCGCCGGGAGCACGCCCACCTCGATCAGGGCGGCGCGCACGGTCTTTTCGTCGGTTTTGAAGCGGACGGCAAGCTCGTCGATGCTCTTCGTCTTGCCGTAGCGCTTCAAGTAAGAGAGGTCTTCCTTCTGCCAACGCTTGGCCATCTTGTTTGGGGATCTCCTCGGATTATCGTTTGCGCAGCTCGATCAAGATTTGCTTGGCGACCGATTTCAGAGTGTCGAAAACGCCGATGCCGGTGGTCGCCACCGCCTCGAACGTCGGCTCCCGTTTGTAATTCAGTACCCGGTACATCTGGTCGACCGCCAACGCGCCGGGCAAATCCCGCTTGTTGAACTGGAGCGCGTAGGGAATGGTCGGCAGGTCGTAGCCGTGCTCCTTCAAGTTCGCTTCGAGGTTGCGGATCGATTCGATGTTCGCCTCCATCCGCTCCTCTTGGCTGTCGGCGACGAAGACGACGCCGTCGACCCCCTTCAAAATCAATTTGCGGCTGGCGTCGTAAAACACCTGGCCCGGCACCGTGTAGAGGTGAAATCGGGTGGTGAAGCCCCGGATGCTGCCGAGATCGAGCGGCAGGAAGTCGAAGAACAGGGTGCGATCCGCCTCGGTCGCGAGCGAGATCATCTTGCCCTTCGAATCGGGGGAAGTCTTATTGTAGATGTACTGCAAATTGGTCGTCTTGCCCCCGAGCCCGGGGCCGTAGTAGACGATCTTGCAGTTGATCTCCTTGCTGGCGTAGTTGATGAACGTCATATTCTTACAACCTCGGTCGGCGTTTTGGGCGGCGAAAGAATGAGCGAGCGAGAGCGAATCGTCGGGCTCCAGTCCCAGCCGTCACTCGCTGAACAGAGCGTCGATGTCCTCGTCGGTAATCTCGGAAAATGGGCTCGCGGGGCCGCCGGGGGAATCCCCTCGCTCCCCCTTCTGCAGCATGGTCTCGAAGATTCGCTCCAGATCGACGCTCGCCCGCTTGACCCGCAGCCGCACCAGCCCGAGCGACGAGCGCTCGTCGAAGATGACGACCAGGATCGCCCGCTTGGCGACGATCGAGATGTGGATGTGGTCTTGCTGCCCCTCGTGGAACAGGACCGAGAACTCGCGCTCGCCGATCAGTTTCGCGAGGCCGTCGGTCGCGGCGACGTTGCCGGCGGTGAGCGAGGCGAGCGAGGTCGCGTCGAACTGCTCGATCTCTCCCGCGGCCGCGATCTGTTGGCCGTTTTTGTCGATCAGAAATACGGCCTTGGCGTTGGCTTCCTGGCGTAAACGCCGGAGCGCCTCTTCCAAGCTCGCGTATTCCTCTTCGTAGAGGATGAAATCGGCTGAACCCATCAGGTAACCTCGTTTTGGATCGGCCGGAAGATACAACACCGGGCGGTTCCGGTCAAAACTCTGATTCCAAATAACTTGTCTGGGGGTAGTTTACGGAGCCTACCGGAAGTAGCGCCACCCGCCCAGGACGTCCTGCTCGGAGATCAGGACCTTGTCCCCCTCTACGCGGTGGGCCAGCTGCACCGGCTCGCACCCGCCATGTCCGTTGTTCACCCCGGCGAGCCGGAACGCCTTGTCGCACTTGTTGCAGACCACCCATTCGCCCTGGGCCTTGAAGCCCCGCTTGGTCTTGAAACAGACCTCGCTCGCGTCGAACGCGACCTGGATCGTGCCGCCGCCGTCGCGACCGACGAAGAACTTGACCTCCTGGTTCGCCGAATTCAAGAACCGGTAGAAGCGAACCTCTTGAGGCGCGAGCTTGGCGACGTTGATCGAGACTTGACCCTCCGGCCCGGGGCTCACGCGCTCGAAGCCGTTCTTGCCCAACCGCCCCGCGAGCGCCAATTCGGCTAGCAGACCGACGACCACGAACAGGCCGATCGCGAGAATGCCATGGACGGGACGGAATCGCACAGGCGCTATTGTGCGTCAAGGGGAGGGTCGGGGCAAGGGCAGGGCCAAAGCGGCCGCGAGCTTGCCGGGCATTCCGTCAAATGCTCCCGAGGACATGGTGATCAAAACGTCGCCCGGTTTCGCTTCGGCGAGGGCGGCGGCGAGCAGGTCTTCGTTGGTCTGAAACACCGTGGCGCTTGGTCCGGAACGGTTCAAATCGGCGGCGAGCGCGCCGAAATCGAGCCTTTCCTCGTCGCTCAAGCGCCCGGCGTGAAAGGTCGGGGCGAACAGCACCCGGCCGGCGCGGGTAAACGCGGTCTTATAGAGGTCGTAGAAAAAACTTCGCCCGGCGGTCAGGCTGCGCGGCTCGAACAGGACGACCAGGCGGCGGTTCGGGTAGCGCTGCGCCAGGCCGCCAAGGGTCTTTTCGACCGCCGTCGGATGATGGGCGAAGTCGTCGACCACGGTGATTCCCGGATTTCCGGAGACCCCGGAGATCTCGGACACCCCGAATGTGCCGAGCTCCTCCAGGCGGCGCTTGACCCCTTCGAAGCTCGCGAGCGCGGCGATCACCTCATTGGCCGGCAGGCCGTCGCGCCGCGCCGCGGCCCAGACGCCCAGGGCGTTCGCCACGTTGTGCTCGCCCGCCAGGCGGAGGTCGATCTCGACTTCCCCTTCCGTGGCGTCCGCCACCCGAAAGCGGCTGCCGGCGGCGGTCGCCTCGATCCGAACACCGGGAACGCCCGGGCCCAAAGGCCGGAGCGCGCATTCGGGTCCCAGGCCGTAGAGAACCACCGGGCAGGGGGCCGCTTCGGCGAGGGCGCGCAGCTCGGGGTCGTCGCCGCAGGCGATCAGGCAACCGGTCGGGGGGAGCAGCGCGATCAGCTTGCGGTAGCTCGCGCGCAGCGCCTCGGGCGAGGGATAGAGATCGGCGTGGTCGTATTCGACGCTGGTGAGGATCAGCGTTTCGGGCCGATAGTGGAGGAACTTCGCGCCGCGATCGAAGAACGAGGCGTTGTACTCGTCCCCCTCGATCACGAACCGCTCCCCCGTGCCGGTATGGAAACTCGCGGGCAGGCCCTTCGGGACGCCGCCGACGAGATAGCCCGGATCGCGCCCACAGCGGCTGTAGACCCAGGCGGCGAGCGCCGTGGTGGTCGTCTTGCCGTGGGTCCCGGCGACCACCAGCGGCCGCCGCGAAGCGAGGAAGAAGCGCGCCAGCGCTTCGGGCATCGAAAGGCGCTCGATTCCCAGCCGCTCCGCCTCGACCACCTCCGGGTTGTCCCGGCGTACCGCGTTGCCGACCACCACCAGATCCGGCCGGGGGGAGAGATGGCTCGCGTCCCAGCCGACCTCCGGCCGGATGCCCGCCGCGAGGAGCAGCGTGCTCATCGGCGGATAGAGCGGTCCGTCGGTGCCGCGAACGCGGTGGCCCTGCTCTTGCAGCAGGCACGCGAGCGGCGCCATACCCGTGCCACCGATTGCGATGAGATAAACGTTCAGGGTCGGGGTCGTCACGGCGTTGAGGGTACAGATCAGACGAGGTTCGATTCGGGACGACAGAGTGTAGCATCCACCCATTGGACCCGTGGGTGCCGTGTAAGTCCCTTCCAAGGAGCAGGCCGCTATGAACCGAAGCCCCAAGACCGCCATTTTGACGCTCTGCCTCATCCTGCCGTTCGCCGTCGCGGCGAAGGGGGATGACACCCCGGTCCCGACCACCAAGCCGAAGGCGGTCGTCGTTGAGGCGACCTTCGACGCCGGCACGGTCGCCAAGGGCGAGCAGGTCGTCCACGATTTTCTGATCAAGAACGAAGGCCAGGCGACGCTCGAGATTCAGCGCGTCGAGCCGGGGTGCGGCTGCACGGTCGCCCAGTTCGACAAGAGCGTGGCGCCGGGCCAGACCGGCAAGGTCCACGCCGTGGTCGAGACCACGACGTTCAACGGCCCGATCTCCAAGGGCATCTCGGTCTATACCAACGACACCGACAACCCGCGCATTCAGTTGACCGTCCAGGCGAAGGTCGAGCCGTACATCCAGGTGAAGCCGGGCTACGCGCGCTATCTGACGGTGCAGGGCGAGGCGAAGGCGGGAGTGATCACCCAGAGCCTGTGGGCGCCGGACGGCTCCGATTTCGTGGTCGAAAGCGTCGACTCGCCGTTCCCGTACCTGAAGGCGACGTTTCACCAGGCGTCCGAGACCGAGCGCCTGCCCGACGCCAAAGGCAAGCAGTGGCAGGTCGAGATGGCGCTCGACAATTTCGCCGCCCCGGTGGGCAGCCTTGCCGACTACCTGACGGTTCACACCACCCACCCGAAGCAGAAACTGGTGCAGATCCCGATCTCCGGCTTCGTCCGCCCGGTGCTCGCGGTCACGCCGCCGTCCGGCGACTTCGGCAAGGTTGTGGTCAAAGAGAAGCTGACCAAGACGCTCAACGTCCGCAACTTCGCGACCGAGGACATCAAGCTCACCTCGATCGACAATCCGCTGAGCGGCAAAGGGCTCGACACGGCGTTCGACGCGGTCCAGGAAGGGCGGGAGTACATGGTGCGCCTGACGCTCGAACCCAACGCGCCGAAAGGTCAGTTCGCGGCCAACCTGGTTTTTCATACCGACAGCCAGAAGGTTCCGAAGATCGAAGTCATGATCACCGGCGAGGTGCAGTAACGACAAGGCTTCTCGACCCGGCCGCGGCCCGACGGCAAGCTCCGCTGCTATGATCGGCGCTAAAGAAGGAGCTCCAGAGCTTCGGATCGCAGGCCGCAGCCCGGCAACCCCCAAGTCGTTTCGGGGGTTCGGTTGCCCTCCTTCCGGGCGGACCGAACATGATCGGCCGGGTCGTTTCTCACTACCGTGTCTTAGAACGCCTCGGCCGGGGTGGTATGGGCGTGGTCTACAAGGCCGAGGATTTGAAGCTCGGTCGTAAGGTCGCGCTCAAGTTCCTGCCGCCCCACGTCAGCCCTTCCGTCGAGACCAATCAGCGCTTCCTGCAGGAGGCGCGCGCCGCCTCCGCGCTCGACCACCAGAACACCTGCACGATCTTCGAGATCGCGGAGACCGAAGAAGGCCAACTGTTCATCGTCATGGCCTATTACGACGGCGAGACCCTCTCGGCGAAGCTCAAGCAGGGGGCCCTGTCGCCGTCCGAGGCGGCCAACCTGGTGGCGCAATCGGCGCGCGGCCTCGCGCGGGCGCACCAACAGGGGATCGTCCACCGCGACGTCAAGCCTGCCAACCTGATGATCACCAAGGAGGGCCTGGTCAAGGTGCTCGACTTCGGCATCGCGAAGCTGGTCGGGGCGACGCCGGTCACCCACGTGGGCAAAATCGTCGGCTCGGTCGAGTACATGTCGCCCGAGCATGCGCGGGGCGACGACATCGACGCCCGGGCCGATCTCTGGTCGCTCGGCGTCGTGCTCTACGAGTCGCTCTCGGGCCGGAAACCGTTTCGCGCGGACCATCCGCAGGCTGCCCTGTACGCCGTCCTTCACCTCGATCCGAAGCCGCTGGCCGACGCCGCGCCGCACGTCCCCGGCCGGCTGCAGGACGTCGTCGCCCGGGCGCTGCAAAAATCCCCGGATCAGCGCTATCAGAGCGCCGAGGAGCTGATTCGCGATCTGGAGGAGACGGACAGCTGGACCGGTCCGACCGCCGCGTTTCCCAGCCAGACCCCGGTCCGTCCGCAACCTTCGGTCGCGGTCCTGCCGTTCAAAGACATGAGCGCGGAGCAGGATCAGCAGTATTTCTGCGACGGGATGGCCGAGGAGCTGATTTCCGCGCTGTCGCGGGTCGACGGCCTGCGCGTCGCTTCGCGCACCTCGACGTTCGAAGTTACCAAGGACGGCGAGGCCGACCTGCGGACGGTGCGCGACCGGCTGGGAGTTTCGACCCTGCTCGAAGGGAGCGTCCGCAAGGCGGGATCGCGCCTGCGCATCACGGTCGGCCTGGTCAACACCGCGACCGGCTTGCAGCTCTGGAACGACCGGTACGACCGCGAGCTGGAAGACATCTTCGCGATCCAAGAGGAGATCGCCCGCTCGATCGTCGAGACCCTGCGGCCGAAGCTGATGATCGCCGAGGCCGGCCCTCTGGTGCTGCCGGCGGGCGGCTTCGAGGCCTACAACCTCTACCTCAAAGGACGCTTCCACTGGAACCAGCGCACCGAAGCGGGGCTCAAGAAGAGCATCGAGCTGTTCCGGCAGGCGACCGAGAAGGACCCCTCCTATGCCCGCGCCTACGCCGGCCTCGCGGACGCCCATCTGCTGCTCGGGATCTACGGCGCAGCGGCGCCCGACGAGGTGATGCCCCGGGCTCGCGAAGCGGCGGAGAAAGCACTCGGCCTCGACGGCAAGAGCGCCGAGGTCTATGCCTCGCTCGCCTGTTTGGAGGCGGTCTACGAATGGGACTGGGAGGGCGCCGAGGACGACTTCCGCCGCTCGATCGCGCTCGATCCGCGCTATCCGACCGGGCACCACTGGTTCGCGGTGAACGTCCTCGCCCCCTGCGGCCGATTCAAGGAGGCGTTCGACGAGCTGCGGATCGCCGAGGATCTCGATCCTTTGTCGCTCGCGATCCATGCGAGCGTCGGTCTGGTGTTCATCTTTCAGCGCCGGTTCGAGGAGGCGCTCGACGAGCTGGCCCACGCGATCGAGCTCGATCCGCGCTTCGCCGTCGCCCATTTCTTTCGCGGCCAGGCGCTCTCCCAGCTCGATCGCCATGACGAGGCGATCGGCGCGCTCGAGCACGCCGCCCAACTTTCGGGCAGCGCGATCGAAATGCGCTCGGCGCTCGCCTGCGCCTATGCCCGGGCGGGGCGGCTCGAGCCGGCGCGCCGTATTCAACACGAGCTCGAAGTGCGTTCCCGCTCGGCCTACGTTTCGCCGGTCCTGCTCGCGCAGGTTCACGCTTCCTTGGGCGAGAACGGCAGCGCGATCGAGGCTCTCGCCCGCGCGATCCGCTGGCGCGCGGCCGACCTCGCCTGGCTGCGCGTTCGGCCGGTGTTCGATCCGCTGCGCGGCGAGCCGCGATTCGAGGAGCTGTTGGAAGACATCCACCTCGGCTCGCGCACGCTTTCGGCTTCTCACACCGGCCCTGACGACGACCTCGCGCCGACGCGGATTCTCTGACGACCATGCGCTGCTCCAACTGCCAGAACGACAACCCTCCCGGTTTCCGGTTTTGTGGCCATTGCCGGGCGCCGCTGCCGTTTTCCTGTCCGAGTTGCAAGGCGGAGCTGCCGGCCGGTTACGCCCTCCGCTTCTGCGGCTATTGCGGCGGCGCCCTGCTCGGCGGCGAGCCCACGGCTTCTTCGACGTCCCAACCCGCTTTTCCCTCGCTCCCGACGACGACCGTCGAGTCGATCACCTCGACTCTCACGGTCGGCACCGAGCTAATGCGCACGGTCACCGTCCTGTTCTGCGATCTGGTCGGATCGGTGGCGCTCGCCGACCGGCTCGAACCGGAAGAGCTGCGCGACGTGGTCCAGAGCTACCAGCGGGTGTGCGCCGAAGCGGTCGAGCGGTACGGCGGCCACGTCGCTCAGCTGCTGGGCGACGGCCTGATGGCCTATTTCGGCTACCCGGCCGCGCTCGAACAGGATCCGCAGCGGGCGGCGCGCGCCGGGCTCGACATCATTCCGGCGGTCGCGGCGCTCGGCGCCAAGTTCGAGACGCGCCACGGCGTCGGGCTGCAAGTGCGGGTCGGCATCCATACCGGACGAGGGATCGCGACCGCGATGGTCGATACGCGCGAGACCCTGGTCGTGGGCCAGGTTTCGAACATCGCGGCGCGCATCCAGGCGATCGCCGAGCCGGGCACGGTGGCGATCAGCGGCAAGACCTATCCCCTGCTGCGCGGCCTGTTCGACTGCCAGTCGCTCGGGCCTCACGAGCTGAAGGGAATCGCCAAACCGATCGAGGTTTTCCGGGTGCTCGCCTGGCGCGGTTTCGTCAGTCCGTTCGAGGTCGAGCGCGACAAAGGCGGGCTGCGCCCCCTGGTGGGACGGGTAGGCGACGCCGAGGCGCTCGAACGCTGTCTCGATCGCGCCTGCGAAGGGCGCGGCCAGGTGGTGGCGGTCGTGGGCGAGGCGGGCATCGGCAAGTCCCGGCTGGTCCAGCACCTGCGCGACAAAGCGAACGGACGGATCCGCTTCTGGCTCGACGGCCGTTGCTCGCCGTTTCAAACCCACAGCGCACTCGCGCCGATCGCCGAGCTGCTCCAGGGGCTGTTCGGCCTGCGCCCGGACGAATCGACCGACGCCACGATCGCCCGCCTGGAGAAGGGGCTGCGCCCTTACGGCCTGATCGGCGAAGAGGTTCCCCTCCTCGCTTCGATGCTCGGCATGTCGATCATCGACCGCGACCGCTTCCCGCCGCTCGACCTGTCGCCCCAGCGCCAGAAGGAGCGCACGCTGGAAACGCTCGTCTCGCTGGTCCTGGCGATGGCCGAAAAGGGACCGGTGATCTTCTTCATCGAGGATCTCCACTGGGTCGATCCGTCGACGCTGGAGCTGCTCGGCATGCTGGTGAGCCAGGCGCCGACCACCCGGCTGCTGATCTTGCTCACGCTGCGGCCCGACATGCCGTTGCCGTGGGCCGGCCGCGCCTATGCCAACCAGATCACCCTCGATCGGCTGACCAACGAAGAGATCGAAGAGCTGATCCTCGAACGGACCGAAGGCCGGCCGTTGCCGCCCGAGGTGCTGCGCCAGCTGATCGACAAGACCGACGGCGTGCCTCTGTTCGTCGAAGAGCTGACCCGGATGGTGCTCGACTCCGGCCTGCTCCATCCGATCGACGGCCGCTACGAGCTGGACGGACCGCTGCCGCCGCTCGCGATTCCGGCGACGCTCCACGATTCCCTCATGGCGCGCCTCGACCGCCTCGCCTCGGTGCGCGAGCTGGTGCAGCTCGCCGCGGCGATCGGCCGCGAGTTCAGCTTCGACATGATGCGCGCGGTCTCCTCCCAATCGGACTCCGAGCTGCGGCGCGGCCTCGGTCAGTTGGAGGACGCCGAGATCCTCTATAAGCGCGGCGTCGCCGGCGCGATCACCTACTCTTTCCGCCACGCGTTGATCCAGGACGCGGCCTACGAGTCGCTGCTCAAGAGCACCCGCCAGCAGTACCACTCGCGCATCGCGCGGTCGATCGAAGAGAAGTTCCCCGACCTCGCCGAAGGGCGGCCCGAGTTGGTCGCCCAGCACTGGTCGGAGGCGGGGCTCGCCGAGCGGGCCATCACCTATTGGCTCTCGGCCGGCCGGCGCGCGGCCGAACGCTCGGCGAACCTGGAGGCGATCGGCCACCTGGAGCGGGCGCTCAAGCTCTCCGAGACGCTGCCTGCGGGCGCCGCGCGCGACCGCGCCGAGCTGGACCTGCGCACGATGCTCGGGCCGGCTTTGATCGCCACGCGCGGCTACGCGGCGCCGGAGGTCGAGGCGAATTACGACCGCGCCCGCGAGCTGTGCACCCAGGTGGGCGATGCGCCGCAGCTGTTCTGGGTGCTCCGCGGCCTGTGGGCGTTTCACCTCGTTCGCTGCTCGTTTGAGACCGCGCTCGAATTCGCGCGGCGAATGACCGAGATCGCGCTCGGCCGGAAGGACCGCGCTCTCCAGTTCGAGGCGCACCTGTGCGCCGGCATGCCCCAACTTTTCCTCGGCGAGTTCGACCCCGCGTTGGCCGAGTTCGAGGCCGGCCTGGCCCTCGACTCGCCGGCCCGCGACCGGACTCCGACCTTCATCACCGGCCTGGACGTCGCGGTGACGACGCTCGCGATCTCAGGTGTAGCCCTCTGGCACCTTGGACGCCCCGACGAAGCCGTGGAGCGCTGCGCCTCGGCGATCCGCACCGCCCGCGACGTGATCGCCCATCCCTTCAGCTTGGCCGACGCGCTTTCCTCGGCCGGCTGGGTGCATCAGCTGAGGAACGAGCCCGCGCAGGTGGCGGAGCTGGCCGCGGATCTTCTGGCGCTGTCAACCGAGAAGGGTTTTTCTTCGGCGGCGCTCGGCAACCTGCAGCTCGGTTGGGCGCTGGTCAAGAACGACGAACCGGAGCGCGGGGAAGAGGGGCTGCGACGCATGTTGGAAGGCCTGGCCGCGTACCGCACGTCGGGCGCCCGCCTTTCGGAGATCTATTTCCTCTCCCTCCTGATCGACGCCTACATCCATCTCGGCCGGCGCGGAGACGCGTTGCAGGCTTTCGCCGAGGCGCGGGCGTTGGCCGACCTGCTCGGGCCGCGCTTCTACTGGCGCGCGCAGCTCCTCTGCCTCGAAGCCGAGCTTGCCGACGGCGAGCCCGAACGGGCGCGGTGGCTCTACGCCGAGGCGCTCGAGGTCGCGCGCGGCCAGGGCGCGCCGGGTCTCGCACAGCGCGCCGAGCGCGGCCTGGAAAGCCTCTGACCCGTGGCAGCGCCGGCAAATCGCCCCATAGCTAAATGCCACTGAAAGCATTGAGCCTGTTGAGCTTGAGGCCCGGCGTGTGGTACCGTCAGGCAAGCAATGCTGCACTCTGAACGTACTTTCTGAAGTTGATCGGGAGGGATTAGTCATGGCCGACATGCTCATCATCGTCAGCGAATCCGGCAAGGTATATAAGGTCACGCTCGGAGATCCGAGCCAGTCCGTCGAGCTCAAACCGGACGACCCGAACGCGATCGCCGCCAAGAAGAAGGCCGCCGATGGCGTGGTGATCGCGGAGCTCGATAGCGAGATCGAAGAAAAGAAGGCCGCCGCGTCTGGCGAGATGCCGATCATGATCATGGGCACATTCGTCAACCTGTCCTTGCTTGGCGACGGCGATACGAAGAAGTATTGACCCCAAGCTCGCGCCGCCTCGGGAGAGACGGCGCGAAGCCTGAACTCTTTTGGAGGGCCTAGTGATGGCGACGAAGTTGATCATTGTCAGCGAGTCCGGCGACCTTTTCTGCGTAGACACCGAGGCAGGAACGATCAACAAACTTCCGAGCGACCCGTCGTTTGTCGAGGCCCAGGAGAAAAAAGTGGGCAGCGATTCGATTGGTTCAGTCGATGCCGCTACCGCGTCGGGAATCGGCTGCGCAGGAGCGGTAGCCGCAGTGATCATGGTAAAGCTCTAGGAAGGTTTCGCATCCGCGAAATGCGGCACGATCGATGAGGGTCGAATCAGGGCTCTCCGCCAGCGAGTGAATCCCGTGAACGGAGCGCCCAACCCGACATTGAAGGCTTTCCGGCGCGGGACCCACCGGACGATCGATCCGCGGGAGACCGTCGAGCGGATTGGGAAGCTTGCGCCGATCTTCGGCATCACGCGGGTCGCGAACGTCACCGGTCTCGACGTGATCGGACTGCCGGTCGTCATGGTCTGCCGGCCGAATTCCCGCTCGCTCGCGGTTTCCCAAGGCAAGGGCCTCGACCTCGACGCCGCGCGCGCTTCCGGTCTGATGGAGGCGATCGAGCTGTGGCACGCCGAGCGGATCGATCGGCCGGTCCGCTTGGCGACGCACAACCAGCTGCGCTTCTCCCATCGGATCGCGAACCTCGGCGGCCTGCCGCGCAGCTCGGGCGGCATCTTCCATGACGAGCTGAAAACCCTCTGGATCGAGGGGGTCGACCTGCCGACGGGCGAGCCGGTCCTGCTTCCCTACGAACTGGTCCACATCGACACGACCCGGCCGATGCCGCCCGGCAGCGGTTGTTTCGCCTTCTCCTCAAACGGTCTCGCCTCCGGCAACCATCCGCTTGAAGCGATGGGCCACGGCCTGTGCGAAGTGATCGAACGCGACGCCAACACCCTCGCCGAGCTGAGCGGAGAGGCGGCGGAAGACGCTTCCCGGGTGAATCTCGATTCGATCGACGATCCCTTCTGTCGCGAGGTGCTCGACCTTTGTGACCGTGCGGGGGTCGCGGTCGCCGTCTGGGACATCACCTCCGATCTCCGGGTGCCGGCGTTTCGCGCGCTGGTGCTCGACAAGCAAGCCGACCCGTTTCAAATCCGCGGCGCGGGGGGCGGCATGGGGTGCCATCCGAGTAGGGGCGTGGCCCTGCTGCGGGCGTTGACCGAAGCGGCCCAGAGCCGCTTGACGACGATCGCCGGCGCGCGGGACGACATGCCGCTGCGGAAGTACGAGGCTTGGCGCGACGCCGACGCGCTCGACCGGCTGCGCAGAAGCGTCCTCGAAGTCGCTCCCACCCGGGACTACCATGCCGCGCCGGATTTCGCGGCCGAGACCTTCGAGGAGGATCTCGCGGCGCTCCTCGCGCGATTGACCGAGGCCGGCTTTCCCGAGGTGATCGCCGTCGATCTCACCCATCCCGGCCTCGGTCTCCCGGTCGTGCGCATCGTGATTCCCGGTCTTGAAACCTCGCGCGAAATCCCCGGCTGGGTACCCGGCGCGCGAGCCCATGCGGCGGCCGCGAAGGGGGCGGAGGCGCGATGAGCGTCCTTCCCTCCGAGAGGATCGTCATCTTCTCCGGCCCGACGCTGTCGACGGAGGAAGCCCGGCGCGAGGTTCCGGACCTTGCCGACGCCTCGTGGCGCCCGCCGGTGGCGCAGGGGGACCTGTACCTCGCGGCGCGCGAGCGCCCTTGGGGCATCGGCATCATCGACGGCTATTTCGATCGCCTCGCCTCGGTCTGGCACAAAGAGATCCTCTGGGCGCTGACCCAAGGGGTCCACGTCTTCGGTGCCGCTTCCTTGGGCGCTTTGCGCGCCGTCGAATGCGCGACGTTCGGCATGGTGGGCGTGGGCGAGATCTACGCCGCTTTCGCGAGCGGCGAGCTCTCCGACGACGACGAGGTCACCGTGTTCCACGGCCCCGCCGCGACCGGCTATGCCGCGGGCTCGGAAGCGATGGTCAACCTGCGCGCGACGTTCGCCGCGGCGGCCGCGGCCGGAGCGATCGGCGAAGCGACCCGCGAGTCGTTGGTCGCGATCGCCAAGGCGCTCCTCTATCCGGAGCGCGGCGCGGCGCTGGTGCTCGAACGAGCCCGTCGCGCAGGGCTTCCCGACCCTGAGCTCGCTGCGCTCGCGGCCTGGCTTCCCGCCGGACGGATCGATCAGAAGAAGCTGGATGCGCTCGCGATGCTCCGCCGGATGGTCGAAGTCCGCATCGAGCACCCGGGTCGCTTCGAAGCGACGTTTCCGTTCCAACACACGGAGGCCTGGGAGGCGGGGCGCGTCGCCGCCGACCAGCGGACCGCTCTCGCGGCGGGCGACGGCGCCGAGATCGATCCGCTCGACGAGCTGCGGCTCGGCGGGCTCGCGATCGGCGGCGAGAATGTCCAGGAGGCCGGCCGGGACGGCGCTCCATCTCCTACCTACGCCGCCGTCCGGTCCGCTGCGCAGGCGCGGGCTTTGGCGCTTTCCCTCGCCGATCGTGGCGGCCTTCAGCTCGACGAAACGGCGCGGGAGCAAGCGGTCGCGCGCTTCCGCCGGAAGCACGGCTTGACCGACGAAACCAGCCTGGCCGGCTTCCTCGCCGAGCAGCGCCTCGACGCCTCCGGCCTGGCCCGCCTGGCCGCGGACGAGGCGCGCATCGAGCGTGTTCTGCCGCTGCTCGAACCGTTGCTCGGTGGGGCCTTGCGCGACGATCTTCGCGTCCGCCGCGCCTACGCGCCGCTCGCCGAACGCGCGGAAGCGAAGGCCCGGTCGCTCGCCGCGCGAGGCCTCGCCCAGCCCGGTATCGCCGACACCGGCCTTACCTTGCCCGAGCTGTGGCGTTGGTTTTTCGCAGATCGGCTCGGTCGCCCGGTACCCGCCGATCCGGGCGCGCTCTCGAAAGCCGCGCGCGATCTCGGGTTCGGTGGAACGGACGAGCTCCAGAGCCGTCGTCCGCGAAGCGCTGTTCGTGCGGGGGTAAAGCTCACTCGGAGGGGAGTGCCGAAGCCGGAATCGGGCTCGGCTTTCGATGCGGTACGACGAACCCGGGCGGACGGCTACGTCCGCCCGGGTTTTTTCAGTCACTTCACGTCAGCCGACCTGCTGGCGCTTCCGGGCGAGTGCGAAAGCCACACCCGCGAGGAGCAACGCCAGGAGCGCGATCCCGAGACCCGAGAGGGTTGGGATGTCGACCACCGATCCTCGTACCGTAACCGTCCCGACCGCCGATGCGGTTCCACCGTCGCCGTCGGACACCTGGACGGTGATCGGAACCACCGCTCCGTCCGGCAACCCGGTCGCGTTGAAGGTGGGGTTGGCGCCGACCTCGTCGCCCCGAGTTGCGGCTCCGCCGGTCTCGCCGAAGATCGCGTCTCCGTCGAGATCCCAAACATAGGTGAGGGGGTCCAACGCGCCGGCCGGGTCGGTGCCGACCGCCAGCAGCCCGACCGTGCCGTTCGGGACAACCTGATAGGGACCGCCCGCGACGACCGAAGGATTGACGTTTTGGATCGCCACCGAAACCGCCGCGTCGGTCGAGCCGATGCCGTCGGAGACGCGCAACGTCACGCCGAACGCGGAAGGTCCGTCCAGCCCTGCCGCCGAGAACGTCGGCGACGGACCGGTTTCATTGCCGCGGGTGGCGCCTGCACCGGTCTCGCCGAAGATCGCGTCCCCGTCGAGGTCCCAGGTGAAGGTGAGCGGCTGAGCGTCGAGATCCGAGCCGCTGCCGGAGAGGAGCGTCGTGCCCCCTTCGTTGGCGGAGTACGGACCGCCCGGGATCGCGGACGGCAAGGCATTGCAGCCCGGACCTGCGGCGGCGCCGTTGAGCAGCAACCCGAAGCATTCGATGTTGCCGACGTCGACCGCGCCCAAGTCGGCGACTTCGAGGCGCCAGTTGCCGTTGACCTGCGCGCCGGACTTGCCGGCGAACGCGGAGAGCGGCTGCTGCGGCCGGAACGAGCCGACGAACGGCGCCGAGCCGGTGAGGATGGAGGTCGCCGCCTGGTCGTCGAACGTGGTGTCGTTGGCGCTTGCCGGGCAATCGGTGCCGAAGCCCGCTCCGGCCCCGCCAAGCTGGTAGGAGAGGAGCACGACCGTGTTGTCCGGGCCGCGCAAACGAAGGACGAGGTCGCCGTCGAAGGTGTGGGTGATGCGCACTTGAACCGCAACCTTCGAGAGGACGGACGAGAATCCGGCGACCGGGATCGTCATCGCGACGCCGATGCCGTCGTTGTCGGGAATCGCCACCGGTCCGGTGGCCGCGACGGCGGTCGGAACGCCGCCCGTCGTCACGATCGTGAACGGAATCGAGAGCGGCCCCTGGGCGGTGGTCAGGTTCAGCACCAGGTTCATCGGCTTGCCGGCCGGATAGGTGGGCGTCGTGCGGAGCTTGAACGGCGTCGCGTTGGTGCCCATGCCGCCGGAGCCGGCGATGTCCGGATAGGCCGAGGAACCCTGGAGGATCTGTACCTGGGGCTCGGTCGTGGTGAGGACGGCGCTGATCCCGGTGGCCGCGATCGTTCCGCCGTTGGTCAGGGTGACGTTCAAGAAGAAGCACTCGTTGTAGTCGACGATGCCGTTGGCGTTGCCGGTCGAATCGTCGGCCGCCGTTGCGGTCACCGTGAGGCCGGGCGTCGGATCGAGCGCCGCGTTGGCGACCGTCACGCCGGTGGTGCCTACGGCCACCCCCGGCTGGTTCTCCGGGAAGTACCCGGTACGGGAGAAGTCGACCGTGTAACTGCCGGGCGCGAGAGCGAACGAGTAGGTGCCCGCGACGCCGGTGAGCGTCGAGGCGCCGTTCGAGAGTTGGACCAGCGCGCCCTGGAGAGGCAACGCAGTCACCGAGTCGGTCACCGTGCCGCTCAAGATTCCGGTCGAAAGCGCGAAATCTTGGGTGGTCATGCCGCCCGCGGTGACGACGATGCCCGAGGCGCTCTCCGGGCCATAGGCGACCTTGGAGGCCGTGGCCCCGTACGTTCCGGCGGGTATCGCGATCGAGTAGGCGCCGCCGGCGATCGTGATCGCCGAATAGCCGTTCGAGGTCTGGACCAGAGCGCCGACGATGCCGGTCGCCGTATTCGCGTCGGTGACGGTTCCCTTGAGGGTTCCGGTCGCCGGAGCCGCGTTGGTACAGCCGGGCATCGTGAAGCTCGAGATTCGGGTCGTCCAGCAGGCGGTGGCCGAGCACGAAGGCGGCGCGACTGGGTCGTAATACTCCTGGGTGTACCAGAAGGTGCATTCGTCGACCGGATCGACCGACATGGCGCTGTAGTCACCCCAGCGCGAACCGGTGCTGGTCTGGGAACGGCCGCCGGGCGCGATCGTAAGCTCGCCCTGGAACAGCCCGCCCGCCGGATCGGTCGCCAGACGGCCCGCGGCGCGAACGCCGGGGAAGGTCGCCGTATCCGTGACGGTGTAGCCGACGGCGATGTTGCCGTTGCCGTCCATCGCGGCGCTGCCCATGAACCTGTGGGTCGCGTCGGGAGAGAACGTCGCCTGCTCGTTGACCGACCAAACGCCGCCGGGCAGGCTGCGCCGCAGCTCGTAGTAGCGGATGCCCGCCCGGTGGCCGCTCACGGCGCTCGCCGGAGTGGCGTTGACGTCGACCGTGTGGGTGAAGACGTAGGACTCGTAGGTGCCGAAATTCCGGTACGCCAAGCGGTGCAGCGGGCGGTCCGAAAGCGCGTCGATCCGCATTCCGCAGTTGGCCGGGGCGGGCTGCTCGAGGTCGTCGCGCGAAGTGAAGGCGAACCCGCAGTTGCCCGAAACCTGGGTGAACGTGGGGTCGTAGGCCGCCACCGCCAGGCTGCCGCCCGAGAAGGGAACCTCGGTGAGCGTCGTGGCGGGCGGGTTCGAGAAGTTCGGTTTCAGCTCCAGAAGCCGAATGCCGTCTTGCGGATCGCCCGCCTCGTTGGCGGTGATGCCCGCCAAGACGTTCGGCTCGCCGGCCGGCGGAGGAACGCCGTCGACGTCCGCGGGCAGGATGCGTCCGAGGCCCGGGTAGGAGACCGTCAGGTCGAGGAAAATCGCCTCGGCGGTCGGGTCGCCGGCCAGCATTTTGGCGCGGTTGAAGGCGAAGATGCCCTGGCCGAAGACCGGTCCTTCGAACAGCGGCGCGGTCATCACGTAGGAATCGGGCCAGACGCCGAGCTTCGGATAGTCGTTGAAATACGGCTCGGGGACCGGGAAGTCGTAGGCGAAATAGGCGCCGGTCGGATCGGCGGTCTGGGAGACCAGAATGCACTGGTGGGCAAGCCCCGCGCCGGCCCGGTTGCCTACCGCGAACTGGCTCAGCATCCAACGATCGGCGAGCGGGTCGTAGTTGACGATCGGATCGCCGTCGTTCAAGGTCGAGCAGTCCCCGGTGCCGCCGGAGCCCAGGAACAGGGCGCGCAGCGTAAACACGGCGGCGGCGGGGGTACCGTTCTTGTTGAAGACCTGGCACGCCAGGTTGACGCACTGGACGTAGTGGTTCGGTCCCACGTCGCCCACGGTGTCGGGGGGCGAAACGAAGAATCCGGAGACCGCGCCCTGGGCCGCCTGGCTCACGCCTTGGAAATTGGCGCCGAGGGTGAGCGCCCGGGTATCCCGGGTCGACGGATAACTGGTTTGGAGCGCGCCATCGGGAGTCACCTCGCCGAACGGTTTGCGCACCCCCATGTCATCCTCTCCCGGGGTCTCGACGAACGGAATCTCCTTGAGGACCTTCGGATTCGGATGTTTGACCTCGAGAACGAGATCGCTCACTTTGGGGGTGATCCCGGTCTGGACCGCCGTAAAGGAGCGGATTGTCGGCTTCACGCCGCTTTGAGGGGGACCCTCCTGGGCGGCATAGGCTCCAGTCGTGGTTACGACGAGCGCGGCAAATCCGGCGAGAAACAGGCCTACGGCGAGTCGTGCGGTCCTCATCACTGTCCCCTTTTCGGAGAAATCGGAAATGTTCGCCGACAATAGCCCCCTCGCACCCGGTCTGTCAAAACCGCGCGACAACCATTTCAGTCGAGGAGCCCCTTGTCGCGCATCCACTCTTCGTTGAGCTTCGAGAGGTAGCGGTCGCCCGCGTCGGGAAAAAGAGTGACCACCAGGGCGTCTTCGGGTAGCTCCCGGGCGATGCGGCGGGCGCCCTCGGCGGCGGCTCCCCCGGACGAGCCGGTGAAGATCGACTCCTGGCGCGCGAGATCCCAGGTCGCGCGGTAGGCGCTCTTGTCGTCGACCTTGACGATCTCGTCGATGTAGTCCCACCAGACGGTCGAGGGCATGAAGTCCTCGCCGATGCCGTCGATCAGGTACTGGTGGATGGTTTCCTGCGGCGGCAGCTCGCGGTGCTCGATGTAGTACTGGTAGACGCTGCCGAGCGGATCGACGCCGATCACCCGGATCGCGGGGTTTTGCTCTTTCAGGAACTTCGCCGTGCCGCTGATCGTTCCCCCGGTTCCCACGCCGGCCACCCAGTGGGTGATCTTGCCGTCCGTCTGGCGCCAGATCTCGGGGCCGGTGCTCTGGTAATGGGCTTGCGGATTCGCCTGGTTGTAGTACTGATAGGGAAGGAACGCCCCCTCCTCGTCGCGGATCCGCTCGGCCACCTTGTAATAGGAGCGCGGATCGGTCGCCTCGACGTTGGTCGGGCAGCGCAGCACTTTCGCGCCGTAGGCTTCGAGGAGCGCGACTTTCTCTTTCGGGATCTTGTCCGGGCAGGTGCAAACCAGCCGGTAGCCCTTCAAGTTCGCGGCCATCGCGAGCCCCACACCGGTGTTACCGGAGGTCGGCTCGACGATCGTACCGCCGGGCTTCAATAGGCCGGCTTTCTCGCCGGCCTCGATCATTGCGATGCCGATCCGGTCCTTGACGCTCGAACCGGGATTGAACGATTCGACCTTCGCCGCGAGCGTGGCGCCCGTCGGCGAGAAACGGCCAAGCTTGACCAACGGCGTGTTGCCGAGCGTTTCGAGGATGTTTTCGTAGATTTCCATACCGCCCCCTTCGAGGATGGATCAGACAGCCCGTTCAAACGGTGCGGGAACCTACCATGGCTCAGTTCCCTTCCCAATCCCAGAAGAAGTCCTTGTTGGTCAGCTCGGGCGCCTCGTCCTTCATCTCGACCTCGCGCCCCGCGGCGCGATCGTCTTCCATGCGCGCCGCTTCGACCTCGCCGCGGATCACCGCGAGCTGTTCTTCGAGATCCTCGGTCTCGCGGTTCCAGTAGTCGGGGGTGCCGAACCAGGGCCAGGCGGCCGGGAACGCCGGATCGTGCCAGCGGCGCGCGAGCCAGGTCGCGTAATGGATCAACCGCAGGCCGCGCAGCGGCTCGATCAAAGCGAGCCAGGCGCGATCGAACTCGCGAAATTGGCGATAGCCGTCGAGGAACAGGTCGCGCCGGACGAGCGTTTCGGCGTCGCGTCCCGGTAGGGCGAGCCAGAGATCCTGCACCGCCGGCCCTTCGACCATGTCGTCGAAATCGATGATGTGGAGCAGCCCCTCGCGCTCCAGCAGGTTGCCCAAGTGAAGATCGGCGTGGATGCGGAACGTCGGCACTCCGAGGAGCGCCGCGTCGACCGCCGCGGCGATCCCGAGCGCGGCCGCCCGGTAGCGCGCCTCCAGGTGCTCAGGGAGCGTGCGGTGCGCCGCGAGCCAGGTGAGCGCATCGCCGATGAACGCATCCGCCGTCATCTTCAGGCGCGGCGCGGCGGGTTTCCTCGCGCCCACGTTGTGGAGCCGGCCAACCAGGCGACCGAGGCGCAGGGCGAGCTCGTCATTCAGCTCGGCGGGCGCCCGGCCGCCGCGCCGGTCGGCGAGCGAGTACCAGATCTCCTCGATCCGCGCGAGGGTCGAACCGTCCGCGAACCGGCGCATGGGGACGACCGGGATCTCGTCGGCCGCGAGGTCCTCCAAAAAGCGGTGCTCGGCGAGGATCTGCTCCTCGCTCCAGCGCCCGGGTCGATAGAACTTCGCGATCACCCGCGAGCGGTCGGCGAGCTCCACCTCGTAGACCCGGTTTTCGAACGAGTTCAGGGGATAGCAAAGTCCGGTCACCGCGTGCCCGCCGGCTTCGACCGCGTGGAGCACCCGCTCGGGGGTCAGGGAGAGAAAGAGGTCGTCGGCGCGCGGATTGCTCACTCGGCCAGTCTAGCCGATAGACTCCTCGCCACTTTCCGGAGGCTCTGCCCATGACCACCGTAGCGCCCGGCCGCACCGTCTGGGGAATGAACGGTTACCAGTGGACGGTCCTTTTCGCCGCCTGGCTTGGCTGGGGCTTCGACGTCTTCGACGGCATCCTGTTCAATTTCGTCGCTCCGAACTGCGTGCCGACCCTCCTCGGCTTGACGATCGGCTCGCCCGAGGCGAAGGCCGCCACGCTGCGCTGGACCGGCATTCTGACCTCGGTGCTGCTGGTCGGTTGGGCGATCGGAGGCATCGTGTTCGGCCAGATCGCCGACCGGATCGGCCGCACGCGCACGCTCCTGTTCACCATGCTGCTCTACGCCTTCGGCACCGCGGCCTGCGCGTTTGCCCCGAACCTCTGGGTGCTGTTGCTCTTCCGATTGATCTCAAGCTTCGGCATCGGCGGCGAATGGGCGGCCGGCGCGGCGATGGTCGCCGAGGTAGTACCCGAAAGGCGGCGGGTAGAGGCGGGCGCCCTCCTCTACACCTCGGCCCCGATGGGGCTGTTTCTCGCCACGTTCGTCAACTACCGGATCGCGGGAGACTGGTTCCGCTCCGTCCCTGAGACCTCGTGGCGCTACGTCTTCCTGTGCGGCCTGATCCCGGCCGCCGCCGCATTCCTGGTTCGCCTGTTCGTCAAAGAGCCCGAGCTGTGGAAGAGCACGGCGGCCAAGGCCCCACCGCCGCGTCTCGCCGAGCTGTTCGACGCCGACCATCGCAAGCTCACCCTGTCCGGGTTCCTGATGGCTCTGGTCGCCCTCGTCATGTGGTGGAGCTGCAACGCGTTCATTCCGGTGATCGCGACCGGTCTCGCCCAGGCCTCGGCGGCGTTGCAAGGATTGGAAAAAGCGGCGACGCTCGCCCTGGTCGAAGGGTGGAAGCGCCTGGCGACCAACTACTTCAACCTCGGCGGCCTGATCGGCACGCTGCTCACCGTGCCGTTCGCCAAGTACTTCGGGCGCAAATCGATGTTCGCCGTTTATTTCCTGGGTTCGGGCGCGGCGATCCTCGCGACGTTCGGGCTCGATCTCGAACCGACCACGCGGCTCGCGATGTATTTCCTGATCGGCCTCACCGTCTTCGGCGTCTTCGGCAGCTTCACCTACTACCTGCCGGAGCTGTTTCCCACGCGCCTGCGCGGTACCGGAGCGGGCTTCTGCTACAACGTCGGCCGCATCCTCGCCGCGATCGGACCGATCCTCGTCGGCACGATCGCTTCGCAGGGAGCCAACTCGCTCACCAGCGCGCTCCGCGCGCTTTTCTACGTCGGGTTCGTACCGCTGATCGGCCTCGCTCTATTGCCCTGGGTGATCGAAACGAAGGGGCGGGTGTTCAAATAAGTACGGCGGGTCCCGGAATGGCTCCGGGACCCGGTAGGGAAAGTCGCTATGGACAGGTCGCGAACGAGCTGGTGTCGACCACGGCCGGCGCGGGCGGTCCGGGGTAGCGGAAGTAGATCCTGGCGACCCCTGCACGGATGTCGAAGACCTCCAGGCGCTGGAACAAACTCGACGGGGAAGAGAGCGCCACCGTGAACTTGCCCGTGCTCGAGCAGGCGTCGATCACGTTCGCGAGAACTTGCCAGGTGGACGGATTCGGGAAGGCGAGCACTCCCGAGCTTATGGTGAACTCCTCCGCGGTTTCCGCGGTTTCTGCGGTGCCCGGCCCTCCGGTCCGATACTTGCCCGACACCAGGAAGCGATCCTGCAAGCAAAGCGAGGTCGACGAACCCACACAGGACGGCGCCACGGGGAAGGTGAGGAAGCCCGTTCCCACGCCCTGTACCGAGCCGTCGCGCGTACCCACCACGTCATCCGCGCTGCCGTCGAGCGCCCAGACGCCGACCAGGCCCGCCTGCGCCGTGTTGATCCTCTTGTTGATGAACTGGCGAATCTGCGCCTGGGTCCGCGCGATGCTCCAGAGCCGCACCTCGTCGATCGAACCCGCGGGAGTCTTCTGGAAGCTGACGTCGCTGCCGATCCGCATTTCGGAGGTGCTGGTGGTCAGAGGTCCGGTTTCCGGAACGTTCAAGACCTGCTCGCCGTTGACGTAGTGAATCCGCCGGGTGCCGTTGAAGACGACCGCGATGTGAGTCCAGGATCCCGGCGGAATGACCCCGCCGTCTCGTAGCGAGGGGGTTCCCTTGAGATAGGAGCGCAGCGTCGTGCCGCAGATGCCGACCCACCATGCCTGGGTGAAGCTCTTGCCGGCGATCGAGCTGCAGCCGCCGGGATCGGTCACAGCCACCCAAGCCTCGAAAGTGAAGCGGCTGGTGGGATTGAGCGCGGCGCTGTGCGGAATGCGGATGTAGCCATGTTGCGGGGCGCCACCCATCGTGAACCAGGCGCCGAGCGGCTGGGCGGTGGCAGGCGCGGGGATCAGGGCGCCGAACGCCAGGGCGAGCAGAGCGCAAACGGCTGCCCGGCGAAGGATGGATAGGCGAGAGAGCGGGTTCTGAATCACCGGAAGCTCCTTTTTCGAGGTCTGCGACAGATCGTATAGCCGTACGTCGATCTTAGCCCCCTTTTTCGGCGCGGTAAGAGCCTCGGGCGTTTCATCGCTTGCGCGCCCGGGAAGACCCCGGCTAGAATCCGCCGCCCGCAGGCTGCGCCGGCGCGGAAAACGCTTCGGGCCGCCACCCGAATCCCACGTGAATTCAGTGAATCGCTCACAAGGAACTTCGCCAGGATGACGGATTCCCCTCTGTCCCCTTCCGCCGTGGTCTGGCGGTGGCGCCGCGACCCCGCCGCGGAGGCTCAGGATCGCGCCGCGGCCGCCCGCGCGGCGCGCGTGCGCGGCGCGATCCAAGGGGCGGTCGGCTTCGCGGTCGCCCTGCTCGCGGCGTTCGTGCTCCGCCGGACGACGCTCGCTTCGGTGATCGCGTCGATCGCGGGGATCGTCACCCTGCTCGCCCTGGTGTCGCCGCTCGGCGCGTTCAAGTGGCTGACCGGACTGGTCGAGAAGCTCGGGCGCGTGATCGGCCTGGCCGTCACCTGGATCCTGATGCCGGTGATTTTCTTCCTCTTCTTCCTGCCGGTCGGCCTGTTCCTCCGCGCCCGCGGCAAGACCGGGATCACCCGCGGCGCCGACCCGAAACTTCCGACCTATTGGATCTCGACCGAAGGCCATCCTTCCGGTCCCGAGACCTACGAGCGGCAGTTCTAAGAGACGGGCACGATGAAGATCCTCGGCATCAGTTGCTATTACCACGACTCGGCGGCCTGCTTGGTCGTCGACGGCGAGATCGTCGCGGCAGCGCAGGAAGAGCGCTTCACCCGCAAGAAACACGACGAGGGTTTCCCGAGCAACGCCGTCCGCTACTGCCTGGCGGAGGGTACCGCGCGCGGCGGAGACGCAGGCCTAGATGCGGTCGTCTTCTACGACAAGCCGCTGCTCAAGTTCCATCGCATCCTGGAGACCTACTTGACCGTGGCGCCGCGCGGTCTCGCCTCGTACCTTCAGGCGATCCCGATCTGGCTCAAAGAGAAACTCTGGATTCCGCCCCACATCCAAGAGTCGCTCGAAGCGTGCGGCATCGAAGGCGAAGTGCCGATCCGCTTTACCCAGCACCATGAGTCGCACGCCGCGAGCGCCTACTATCCCTCCCCCTTCTCGGAGGCGGCCGTGTTGACGCTCGACGGGGTGGGCGAATGGGCGACGACCACGATCGGCGTCGGCGAAGGCGAAAAGCTGCGTATGATCCGCGAGATCCGCTTCCCGCATTCGATCGGCCTGCTCTATTCGGCGTTCACCTACTTCACCGGTTTCAAGGTGAACTCCGGCGAATACAAGCTGATGGGGCTCGCCCCCTATGGCGCGCCGAAGTACGCCGACCTGATCAAGCGCGAGCTGATCGACCTGCGCGACGACGGTTCGTTCCGCCTGAACATGGACTACTTCGGCTACCTCGACGGGCTCGCGATGACCAACGACCGGTTCGCGAACCTGTTCGGCGGTCCGGCGCGTTCCCCGGAGTCGCGGATCACGCGGCGCGAGATGGACCTTGCGCGGTCGATCCAAGAGGTCACCGAGGAGATCGTGCTGAAGCTCGCGCGCCACACCCGCGAGCTGACGGGGAAGAAAAACCTCTGCCTCGCCGGGGGCGTCGCGCTCAACTGCGTCGCGAACGGCGTGCTGCTGCGCGCTGGCGTCTTCGACGACATCTGGATTCAGCCCGCGGCGGGCGACGCGGGCGGCGCCTTGGGCGCCGCGCTCGCGGTCTACCACAACGCGATGGGCCTGCCGCGGCCGGTGCGCGCTCCCGGACGCGACGGGATGAAAGCCGCGCTGCTCGGTCCCGAGTTTTCGCGCGACCAGATCCGCGAATATCTGGTCGAGAACGACCTGCCGCACGAGGAGCTGTCGGACGAGGACTGGGCTCCTCGGGTGGCCCAGGTGCTCGCCGGGGAGAACGTCGTCGGCCTTCTGCAAGGGCGGATGGAGTTCGGCCCCCGCGCGCTCGGCGCCCGTTCGATCATCGGCGACGCCCGCTCGACCAAGATGCAGTCGCTGATGAACCTGAAGATCAAGTACCGGGAGAGCTTCCGGCCGTTCGCCCCGAGCGTGCTCGAAGAGCGGGTGGGAGATTATTTCGAGCTCGATCGGCCGTCGCCCTACATGCTGCTGGTCGCCCCCGTGCGAGCGGACCGACGGACGCCGCGGCCGGAAGGTGCTCCCGAGCGAAGCGACAACCTGCTCGAATGGGTGAACGAGATCCGCTCGGACATCCCGGCGGTCACTCACGTCGACGACTCGGCGCGCATCCAGTCGGTCTCGCCTGAGACCAACCCGCGCTACCACGCTCTGATCTCGGAATTCGAGAAATTGACCGGCTACGGCGTGGTCGTCAACACCAGTTTCAACGTTCGCGGCGAGCCGATCGTATGCACTCCCGAGGACGCCTACCGCTGTTTCATGCGCACCGAGATGGACTATCTGGTGCTCGGACCGTTCCTGCTCGCCAAGACCGCCCAGCCGAAGTTCGCCGAAGCGGGCGACTGGAAACAGGAGTTCCAGCTCGACTAATCTTTTAAGATCAAGGTCGAGAGGAGACATCATGGGTAAGGCAGGCTACGCAGGAAAGCTGTTCGGTGAAATCTGGCAGTTCGCCAAGCAGAACAAGGTCTATTGGATCGTGCCCTTCGTGCTGATCCTCGGCCTGGTGATTCTCCTGGTGGTGACCAGCCAGGCGACCGCGCCGTTCATCTACACCCTGTTCTAGGGTTTACGCGGCGTTGAAACCCCGCCGCGCGAAACTGCTCGCCTTGCTGATCTCGAGCGCGCTCGCGCTCGGGGTCGGCGAGATCGCGTTTCGCCTCGCGGGGGTCTCGAATCCCAATTTCTACGGCCCCGACCCCGAGCGCGGCTGGGTGCTGATCCCCGGCACGACCGGCCTCTGGACGAAAGAGGGGCGGGCGCAGATCCGGATCAACGCGAGCGGCATGCGCGGTCCGGACGTTGCCGCGAAGAAGCCGCCGGACACGTTCCGCATCGCGGTGCTCGGCGATTCCTGCGTCGAAGCGCTCCAAGTGCCGGAAGAGCAGACGTTCGCGAAGCTGCTCGAACGGGAGCTTGCCGCTTGCCCGGCGGTCGCCGCGGCGTACGGCCACGTCGAAAGCCTGAACTTCGGCGTCTCCGGCTACGGCACGGCGCAGGAGCTGCTCGCGCTGCGCACCCAGGTCGCCCCGTTCGAACCGGATCTCGTGCTGCTCGCGTTTTACGCCGGCAACGACGTCCGCAACAACGAGAAGACGCTCGACCAGGAGGAGGTTCGCCCCTACTTCGACCTGGATTCCGAGGGCCGCCTGGTCCTCGACGCCTCGTTCCGCGACCATGCGAGCTACAAATTCCGCCGCAGCTGGCCCGCCCGCGCGTTCTACAGTCTGGTCAATCGCTCGCGCCTGCTCCAAGGGGCGAAAGCCGCGAAGAGCCGGCTCGACGGCTGGCTCGGCGCGCGCAAGGCACGGCGGGTGGAAAAAGGCGAAGCGCTCCAAGAGCTGGGCCTCGACAACGCTGTCTACGCTCCGCCGACCGAGGACGCCTGGCGCAAGGCCTGGACGGTGACCGAAGCGCTGCTCGCCGAGATGAAGCGGGAGGCGGAGGCGCGCGGAAGCCGCTTCGCCCTGGTCTCGCTCACCACCCCGATCCAGGTCGATCCGGATGCGGGCAAGCGCAACGCGTTCGCCAAAGAGCTGGGCGTGACGGATCTCGACTATCCGGAGCGCCGCCTCGCCGAAGCGAGCGCGCGGGACGGCATCGACTTCCTGCCCCTCACCCCGCCGCTGCGCGAGATCGCCACCAGCGAAAAAGTCTACCTGCACGGCTTCCCGAACACCGCGCCGGGCGAGGGGCATTGGAACGTCCGCGGGCATAAGGAGGCGGCGCGGGAGATCGCCCGGTGGTTGTGCGGGACGGTGTTGACCCGGTAGGCCTATCCCCGCCGCGTGAACCGCGGTAGGAGCCGCACCGCGCGCCACCAGCCCGCGAGGATGCCCTGCGCCCGAGCCCCGTCGCCTCCGGCCACCGCACGCGCCAGGTCGATGAGATCCCTCCCCAGGAGCGCCGGAAGCCGCCACCAGTATCCCCAGCCCAAAGAGCGAGCGAGCGCCAGGTGGCGATTGCCGTAGACCATACGCCAGCGCGCGGCGCCGCCGGTCGTCGAGCCTGTGTGGAGCGCACAGGCCGCAGGGATTGCAATCGCGCTGAATCT